>Ga0163150_10003033_pt1 | contig 24363 bp, 21 predicted proteins | sample OliLakLV19P2IB_FD_148628 | JGI IMG/M metagenome (GOLD analysis project Ga0163150, IMG submission 148628) | Freshwater microbial mat bacterial communities from Lake Vanda, McMurdo Dry Valleys, Antarctica - Oligotrophic Lake LV.19.P2.IB | ecosystem: Environmental > Aquatic > Freshwater > Lake >...
CCCACCGGCCGGCGACCCTTCCTGCGACTCCCCTGCGCATGATCCCCATCCACCCGAGTCGAAGGTCGAATTGCTGGGCGACACGCTAGCCGCCGCACTAGTTCGGCACAACATTGAGCTGGCGGCCGATCGAGCGACTCAATTAGACGCCTATTGCCACCGACTTTGGGATTGGAACACCAAACTCAATCTCACCCGGCATACGGACTACGAAAAGTTCGTCGCTCGAGATTTGGTCGATACGCGAGCCATTTCCAGGCATCTCGAGAAGCGCGAACGCGTGTTAGACGTGGGAACCGGCGGCGGCGTGCCGGGCGTGGTGCTGGCGATCATCAGGCCCGATTTGAGGGTGGCGCTTTCAGAATCGGTGGGCAAGAAGGCTCGGGCGGTTGAGGCGATTGTCGGCGAAGTGGGGCTGAAAACGCCCGTGCATCATTGCCGTGCCGAGGACGTGTTTGCGCGACACGCCTTCGACGCGCTAACCGTGCGGGCCGTTGCCCCCCTGACCAAGCTGCTCACCTGGTTCAAGCCGCATTGGCATTCCTTCGAGCGCTTGCTGGTGATCAAAGGCCCGGCCTGGGTCGACGAACGACACGAGGCCCGCGAGTTGGGTCTGTTCCGCAAGCTGCAACTGCGGAAGCTGGAAACCTGGCCACTTCCGGGCACGGACTCGGAAAGCGTGCTGCTGGAGATTCGCCGCAAGGAGCAAGCGCTGGGGGAAGGCGACTAGGTTGTTGTCCCGGCAGTATCCCATCGCCCCCACTCCGATCTTGACCTCGGACACGGCTTCGCCTACTCTCCGCCGCCATGTCACTTCTCATGCGGGCACTCGCGCTGGGTTCGGTTTCTCTGGCCTTTGCCGCTGCCACGGGCATTTCGTTGGCCGAGGCGCCGCGCCAGCCGGTTGCACCGCGCGAGGGGGTCGTGCTGTTGCGAAATGGGCAGGTGCTGCGCGGCAAAATCGCACGCACCGGCGATCAATACACCGTGACGCTTGCCAGCGGCGAAATCAGGCTCAAAGCCGACGCCGTGGAGCACGTTTGCGCCGATCTGGAAGAGGGTTATCGGCTGAAGCACGACGACATTCAGCAGGGCAAGGTCCCCGAGCGGCTCGACCTGGCCCAGTGGTGCATTCGCCACGAACTGTACGGCTACGCGGCGAGCGAGTTGTCGGACGCCATCGTGGCCGATCCGAAACATCCGCGAATCGCATTGGTCGAACGTCAATTGAAGCTGGCCTGCGAACGGCCCGCGCCGGTTGCCGGCAATGCGGCCTCGTCGGATGCTACGCCCTCGAACGACGATTTGGATCGACTGATGCGTGGCTTGCCGCGCGGCACGGCGGAGACGTTCGCCAATACAATTCAGCCGCTGCTGCTCAACACGTGTACGGCGGCCGGCTGCCATGGCCCTCAATCGGAAACCGATCTGCGGCTGCTGCGATTCCCGCTAGGCAAAGTCGCCAGCCGGCGTCTCACGCAACGCAATTTGCACGCAGTGCTCGCGATGATCGATCGCAACGACCCGCCAGCCAGCCGCTTGCTCACAGCGCCCATTGCACCGCATGGCACGGCCAAGGCCGCGATCTTCACCAATCGCGAAGTCGCACAATACAAGCACCTGGTCGATTGGGTGCAACGCGTGGCCAGCAACACGCCGTCGGCTCAACCGGCCACGGTCGATAGGCCAACCGAGAACCTGGCTCAAAGTCTGCCGACCCCCGCCTCGATCGCACTGCAAAAGGCACGAACTGGCGAATCTCCACAGACGGTCAACGCGCTCGACGACGTCAAACGGGCCGCATTGCCCAACGCCGGCGGCGGCGCGGCCGCCGAGAAAGCAAAAGCCGGCGATAAGGGTTCGAGCGAGCCGGTTCTTGCGCCGATTGACGAGTTCGATCCGGACATCTTCAATCGGCAGTTCGCGCCGCCGAAGTGACGATTGTAGTCACTACGAACGGTGTTTAGTCCAGCCGCACTTCTCCCCGTGCGACGGCTGCCAGGAACGCCCGGTTGCTGGCTAGCAAGTCCGCCAAACCGGCCGCCTCGGCTGGCGTGTACCAGTGGATGCTCTCGACTTCCGCGGGCTGGGCGACCGGAACGGCGTCCGGCGACAGCTCTGCCCGCCACCACGCCAACGGAGCGCCGGCGTGGTTCGTACACGTCCAGAGTCGGTGCCGCGGCACGACTTGCGCGGCCAGCTCTTCTTGCATCTCGCGGACCAGCGCCTGTTCCTGCGTTTCTTCAGGTTCGATGCCTCCGCCGGGAAAGCACATCGCCCGTGGCGCGACGACGAATTGCGAACGGCGGATCACCAGCAGCCGCTCGTCTCGGACGATGACGGCGCTCACGCCGGGTCGGAGGGCTTCGGGGTTCATTGAAGGTGACAGGGCAGGTGTTTCTGGGGGACGGGCGTCTCGCCCGTCAGATTGATCTTCCGCGCGGCACACATCCTGCCCCTCACATGACGTTGCCAGCATCGTACTTGTTGGTCGATTCGCCTGCGGCGCACGTGGCGGGCGAGACGCCCGCCCCCCCCAAAGGTCAAGGCGCAATTCGTTTCTGCGACGCTTTTTAGCGAGCAAATGTTCGATCGACAAGTGGCCGGCCAATCGAAAAGCCGCCAGTCATGCGGTACAATTCCCCAGACCCAGAAAGGCGACGGCCGGCGCTGGGGCGGGATTTGCCCAATATGCCGGATTTGCGGAGCGATTACGGATCAACGAGAGGAACTTCATGGACAATCAACCCGCCGGCGGCGACCCCACGAATCCGCAAAAGCCGGCCTCGCCGCGGCCCCGCATTGGCGCCGTGGGGATGCTGCTGTTGCTGATCGCCACGCTGATGCTGGGCATTTTTCTGTTCAATGGCGACCGGACGAAGCGATCGGAGATCGACTACGGCTTTTTTCGGCAGCAGTTGCGCAAGGGAAATATCACCGAACTAAAGATCGACGGCCAACGGGCCTACGGCAAGTTCGAGACAATTCCCAGCCGGACCGAAACGGCCGCTGTGCCCAAAGCCGTGGAAAAGGGAAACACCGCCACGACTACCGATGGCAGAAAAGCCGCCGCACCGCCAAATACCGAACTGCCGAAGACCGACGCGAAGGAGGAAGCCAAGGGCAAAGCTCCGGCCGCCGAGTCCGACAAAAAAGTGACCGACGAAAAGCAAGCCACGCCGCCGGCGCTGCTCGAGCACTTTTGGACGAATCTCGTCCCACTGGCCGGTGAGAAGCTCGACGAAGAAGTGCTGGCGCACGTTGGCGCGAACTACTCGGCCGCCACCATCACCGACAGCACGGGCCTGGTGTTGATGTTCTATGTGGCCATTACGGCGCTACTGGTTCTAGGCATGTGGCTCATGTATCGCCGGGCCCGCGATCAGATCATGGGGGGCGGAATTCTCTCGGGCTTCGTCAAGAGCCCGGCCCGGCGCTACGAAACCGGCAAGAAGCGAGTCACTTTCGACGACGTCGCCGGGCTGGAAGGCGTAAAGACCGATCTGGCCGAGGTTGTCGAGTTCCTCAAGAGCCCGCAGAAATTCCAGCGCCTCGGCGGCCGCGTTCCCAAAGGCACGCTGCTGATGGGTCCGCCAGGCACGGGCAAAACGCTGCTGGCCAAGGCCGTGGCCGGCGAAGCCAACGTGCCGTTTTTCTCGATCAACGGTTCTGAGTTCATTCAGATGTTCGTCGGTGTCGGCGCGGGTCGCGTGCGCGACATGTTCAAGACCGCCAAGGAAGCCGCCCCCTGCATCCTGTTCATCGACGAGATCGACGCCGTGGGCCGCGTGCGCGGCGCCGGCCTGGGCGGCGGACACGACGAACGCGAACAAACGCTCAACCAGATTCTGAGCGAAATGGACGGCTTCAGTCCCAACGAAGCCGTCATCGTGCTGGCCGCCACCAACCGGCCCGACGTGCTCGATCCGGCCCTGTTGCGTCCCGGGCGATTCGACCGGCACATTACCGTCGACCGGCCGAATTTGAAGGCCCGCATCGCCATCTACAAGGTCCACTGCCGCGAGATTCCGTTGGCCGACGACGTCGACCTGGCGCGCATGGCCGGCGGCACCGTCGGGCTGACCGGCGCCGACATTCGCAATCTGGTGAATGAAGCCGCGCTGTGGGCCACGCGACTGGGCAAGGATAAGGTCGACATGAGCGACTTCGAAACCGCTCGGGACAAGATCCTGATGGGGCCCAAGCGCGAGGAGGTGCTCACCGGCAAGGAAAAGAAGATGACGGCCTACCACGAGGCGGGCCATGCCCTCTTAGCCTGGATCGTGCCCGGTATCGACCGTCTGCACAAGGTGACGATCATCCCCCGCGGCCGCGCGTTGGGTGTGACGCAGTTGTTGCCCGAGGAAGATCGGATGAACATCGGCGAGAGCGAACTACACGCACGGCTGGTCTTCATGCTGGGCGGACGCGCAGCCGAGAAGTTGGTGTTCGACGAGTACAGCGCCGGCGCCGAGGACGACTTGAAGCGCGTCACGCAATTGGCACGCCGCATGGTCACGCACTGGGGCATGAGCGAGCGGCTGGGACCCGTGGCCTATCGCACTAGCGAGGAGCACCCCTTCCTGGGCAAGGAATTTCACGAGCAGCGCGAGTTCAGCGAGCACACGGCGCAAGTGATCGACGAAGAGGTCTCGCGACTACTGCACGGGGCGGCCGACGAAGCTCGCAAGTTGCTGGAAAAGAATCGCGGTAAGATCGACGATCTGGCCAATGCGCTGGTCGAGCGCGAGATCCTGGACGAACGCGAAATCGAAGAGATCGTCGGCCCCTCGGCCAACCAATTGGCGCTGACCAACGGCAAAGCGTAAACCGCGCACTAGGAATCAGTTTAGCCGCGAGCCAACGGCGAGCGCGGCTGGATACGCTTTAGGGAATGGACGGCGAGATTTCGGCCATCCCTGGGCTTGGTTCGATACTTCATCACTCATTACTCGGAATCCTATTTCCTGGAACCCATTTCCATGCTCGTTCACAATGTATATTTCGCGCTCCACGACAACTCGCCCGCGGCCAAGCAAACGCTGCTCGACGCCTGCCAGAAGTACCTCACGAATCATCCCGGCACGACGCTTTTCGCCTGCGGCACGTTGACGCCCGACCTGGCCCGGCCGGTGAACGACCGCGATTGGGACATTGGCTTGCACGTGGTGTTCTCCGACCGCGCGGCGCACGACACCTACCAGCAGCACCCGCGGCACTTGCAGTTCATCGAAGAGAACCGGGCGAGCTGGAAGAAGGTACGGGTTTTTGATTCGGATTGTTGAATCGGCGACACGGTTGCGTGGGGCGGTCCGTCAGTCAAAGTGAACCTTCTCGCGGAAGAACTCCGCGATGTCAGACTTGCTGGTTTCGCCGCGCGCCACCGAAATCACCAGCTCCGCATATTCATCTTCATCCGCGACCAAGTTGCCGTCATTGAGCGCGAGGAACACCGCCGCGGCCACGGCGCCGACACGCTTGTTGCCGTCGACAAACGCGTGGTTCTGCACCAGATGAAATAGATAGGCCGCGGCCATCGAAGTCAGGTCGGCATGGAGATATGTGCCGTCGAACGTCGCGGCGGGCATTGCGACTGCCGACTTGAGCAGCCCCCAGTCGCGCACGCCAGGTGCGCCGCCGTAGCGTTCGATTTGGTCGGAGTGGATGGCGACGACTTCGGCCAGCGATAAAAACGACGGCAACACGCGTCACTCCGCGAGTCGCTTGAGTGCCCGTCCGTAACGCTTGTTCGTGTCAGCTAGCGCCTGCTCGAAGCGTTTGCGGCGTTTAGGCGTGGCCGCGGGTGAGACGAGCAGCGACTGTCCGTCGGTCGAGATGTCGAGCGGCGTGTTCTCGTCGATGTTCAATAGGTCCAAAATCGCCCGATCGACCACCAGAGCCAGGCTGTTTCCGTGCTTGCTGAGTTTTTTTTGCATCGGCGTCACGCTACCGGAACGGTGTGTGGAGACGTTACACCATTGTAGCACCAATTGTGGACTGTGGCGAGCGTCGGCTTTTTGGAAGTACCTGACGCGATGAATTCGCCGCAATCACTGCATCAGCACGTCCCAAAAGAGCTTCCCCACGATCACGTAGGCGTTGCCCCACGTGTCTTCGCGGAAGAAGCTCACGGGCGTGTTGGGGCTGCCCACGAAGGGCCGCAGCATCCAGCCCATCTGGATGCCGACGAACGTGTAGACCACGATCCAGGCCCACAAGAGCACGCGGTGCTGCGGGTTGCGGGCCACGAGTGGCCGGTAGTATCCGCGCAGGAGCCACTGCGCCGCCAGGCTGGCCACGGCGAACATGAGGCCGTTGAACAGGATGGCCGCCTGGTAATCGTCCGACGAGGCGTACCACAACGCGGTCATGGGCGCCAGCGACGCCAACACGATCGCCACTCCGGCCTGCGTGGCCATCAGAGCGCGGATCGCCTCGCCCAAGTCGCGGCGCAAGCCGAACAGCGAGTTGAGCACGAAAAAGCTAGGCAGGCTGATGGCGAACGTAGCCAATAGCAGCAACGGCACCTTCACGGCGGAATAGCGGATCTGCCAGGCCCGGTCGCCCAGAACTCCGCCGAACGTGCCCATGACGCCGCCATAGAACAGGCCGAACACGCAGATGCAGGTCACCAGCGTACCCAGCGCCGCGAAGGGCCGCGACGACTGGGTTGTCCAACGGGCCCTTCGCAGGATGTCGTCGGCAGTCAGCAAAAGTGCGTTCATCGGCCGTTTAGTGTTTTTGGGATTCGATCACTACGAAACGCTCGCCGTTGGCTTGCGGCTAAACGGCGGATAAACCGTCGATCGTCTCCGTTCTGTCCCAAGATCCAGAACCCACACAACGCTCACGAGAACAACCCCAGAAACGTGTGCCACACTGCGTGCAAGAAATTCGAGTCGCGGGGGCGAAACCACGTGAAGTCGCTATTCGGATCGCCGATGAAGGGCCGCAGCACCCAGCCCATCTGCGCGCCTACGAGTCCGAACACGATCACCCAAAGTCGGAACACGGCCTTCACCGGCGCCGAGATGGCCGGTTGATCGAGACGGTCCAAGGCGCCTGGCGCGTCACCGCCACGCACGCCTTTCAATAGGTCGGGCCGGCCCGCGTCCGCGCCGCGCACGTCAAATCGAGCTTCTTCCACGGCCTCGACCGCGACTTCTTCCAATTCGGGAATCGTGTCATCGGCCGGCTGCGGCGCGGGCGCCGGTGTCGCCGTCGGCTGTGGCGGCCGCGCGGCATACTGCTGCGCGATCGATAGCCGGTGCAATGTCTGCAACAAAAAGTTGAGTCCCAACAAGCCCGCGATGGTGAAGACGACGACGTTCAAGAGCACCATGAAGCCATAGTTGGGCGTGCTCACGGAAAAGAAGGCCACGATTGTCCCCAGCGACGCCAGCACCGCCAGATTGACGCCCAGCGATGCGATCAACAGCCGCAGCACTGAAGTCACGTTCAACCGTGACCCGACCAGCGCGTTGAATACGTACAGCGAAGGAAACGTGACCAGCAGCGTCAGAAAGAACAGCGCCGGCACTTTGAGCATCGTAGCCAGCAACTGCTCGTACCGTGGTCCGTCGTCGTGCAACAGCGCGAACGTGCCCATGCACGCGCCGTAGATCATGCCCAGCACAACGATGACGACACCCAGCCCGACCGGCGCCACATCGACCGTGCCTCGCTCCAGCGCCGAGAGTCGCGTCGCCTCGCCGCGGAGGATGCGGTCGAGGTCCTTGATCCAGTTGAGCATGGGTTACCCCGCGGTGTTGAGATCCGGAGTTGAATCGGCACAAGTGAAAGTCACAATCCATCGTAATTCGCCCAGCACGTGGGCGACAGCACGGAAAAATCGTGACGTTTCATCGACCGCGATTTAACTTTGCAATACAAAGTAATTGAAGCAACTCCGCGTGTCAAGCGCCGATTCGCGAGGGCCTAAGCCAGACGCCCCGCCCGCTCGGCTTTGTCATGCGCGGTACAATCCGGGCATGGAAAAGAGTCCAGAGCAAAAGCGTCACGCGTCGTTGATAGTTTTTTGGGTGCTAGTGGCTATAGGAGCTTCGTTCTTTCTGCCAATAGCCTTTCCGCACTGGTTTCCCGAGAACAGGACGCCACCGGCATTCCTTGTCGGAGTCGCCGCCCTAAATTTCATTACGGCATTGTGGATTCGTTTCAGACAAAGAAAATAATTCGGACGGTATCTCTAGCCGTTTGGATTGCCCTGCCCCGGTGGGTTATCCTGACTGCTTGAGGCTTTAGTAGATGACCCGTGTTGGGCGTGGCATGCGAGACGCCTGCCCCCCAAACCGGGTGCCATGCTCACACATCGCGCGGTGAGTTTACCATCACACACGACCGAGCCGCGGTGCGTGAGCATGTTGTGGCCGCAACGCGCATGCCCACGCCAACGGATGGCAACTTTCACGTAGGTCTTCCCGACTGAATTGCAGTTCGTCGCGACGCGTGGGCATGGCACCCATCAGGGATCGTCGATTCACGTTCCAAGGAAACGCTCTCATGCCGCTGCCGCTTGCCGGGATTCGCGTCGTCGATTTCGGGCGATTCATCGCCGCCCCGTATTGCGGCATGCTCCTGGCCGACATGGGCGCCGATTGCGTGCGCGTCGAACGCCGTGAAGGGGGCGAGGATCGCCGTGTCGGCCCTGTGACAACAAGCGGAGCGGGTGGGCTCTTCTTGAATCTCAACCGCAACAAACGCGGCATGACGCTCGATCTGGGGCATGTGCGTAGCCGCGAGATCCTCGAACCGCTCGTCCGCTGGGCCGATATTGCGATCGTCAACTTGCCGCTGGCAACGATGAAGAACCTGGGCCTGGACTACGCGTCGCTCTGCCGGCTGAAGCCTGAGATCATTCTGGTGATGGCGTCGGCCTTTGGACCCGACGGCCCGTATGCCGATCGCGTGGGCTTCGACTCGGTCGCGCAGGCCGTTAGTGGCGCCATGAGCCTGACGGGCTTTCCCGGCCCGCCGGTCCGCAGCATCGTGCCATTCGCCGACTACGGCACCGCGTTGCACGCTGCCTTTGGTGCGATGGTGGCTCTCTATCAGCGGCAGCAGACCGGACTTGGGCAGTTGATCGACGTGTCGCTCCTGGCCACGAGCGTCGCCTTCATGCAGCCCTATCTGGCCGAGCGAGCCGCCACGCCAGTTCGCCGCCAGCAACAGGGCAACGCCGCTTTTTGGACTGCGCCCAGCGATGCCTACCGCACGAGCGACGGTTGGATCATGGTGCCCACAATCGGCGATTGGATGTTCGCGCGCTGGGCCAAATTGATGGGCCGCGAAGATTTTCTCCACGACCCGCGATTCGCCGATGATCTGCTGCGCGCCGACAACTACCAGGCAATCAACGAAGTGATGACGGCTTGGTGCTCGGTGCGCACGACGCACGAGGCGCTCGACGAACTGGAGCGAGCGCGTATTCCTTGCGGGCCCGTGCAGAACCTCGACCAGGTGCTGGCCGATCCCCAAGTTGCCGCGCGAGGGCTGCTGCAGGACGTCGGTTATCAGCCGGGCGATGCTCCGGTCAAGCTCTCGCCCGCGGCGGTGCGGTTGAGCGCGGGAGGCGAAGCGTCACCGGAACCCGCTCGGTTGCGACCAGCGCCGGCGCTAGGCGAACACACTGATGCGGTGCTTTGTGAATTGGGTTTCACGGCCGAGCAAATCGCGGACTTCCACGCCATCCAACTCATCTGACATTTCCCGCATCCTAGCAACCGAGCGAGACGATGTCGTCCGTCTTTCGATTGGGGTGCAGATCGTGGTTTGTATGGCCGTTTGTTCACTCGCCGCTGCGCACACTTTTCCCCAGCCCAGGCGTTTACGCCTGGGAATCGGACGGCCGCGTTTCCGTTGTAAGTGTCGGGAACCGTTCGTCGACAACCCACTCACCAGGGGATTGTTCGCTGGCGACGAACGGTTCCCGACACGACGACGACTCGAGGAGGGCGCCTCGTCCCAGGCATGAATGCCTGGGCTAGGTAAAAACCGGCAATTCTTCGCCAGTTTTCCCACATCGATATTGCAGCGCGCAGTCGGCGACTTGCATCCTTGCGGTTGTTAGCGGTCGCGACTTTTTCTCCGCAGCAGGCACAGCACCGGCAACCCCAGGAGGCCCAGGAGCGCCGTCGCCGGCTCGGGCACCGCGGCCGCGCCGGTGGGAGTCCAATTGGCCGAAATCTCGTTGATGTCAAAGATGTTGACGATGCCGTCCTTGTTCACGTCGCCCGTGACCGTGCCCGCGTTCCCCGCGTTGCCCCAGTTGCTCGATACGAGATTGATGTCGAAGATATTGACGACGCCGTCCACGTTCAGGTCGGGCGTATTCGGAATGTTATGGACGACGTTGATGCGGTAGATGCGTCCGCCGTTTCCGTGCTGCGCGATGAGCAGATTGCCGTTGGTGTCGGTGAGCACGTCGATCGGGTTAATGAAACCTACGGCAATTGTCAAGATTGTCCCGGTGATCGGATCGATGGCTAGCAAATCGTCACCCGTCTGGTAGCGAACGATGAAGGGCCTGCCCGAAAAGAGTTGATTGACATACGAGAAGTCCAACCCATTGGCCGATGCGTGGTCGCCCAGCGTGGCGATGGGGTTCTTGAAAGTATCGAAGAACCCCGCGGCCAGCGCGTCGGCGTTCAGTTTCCAATCGCCGCTGACTTCATTCTTCTTGGGAAACGTGTGGTCGTCCTGGAAGTTCGATTTGTGTAATTCGTCGGGCTTGAGCGGATTCTCGTTCTGGTTCATCGATGCCCACAATTGACCGTCGCCGTCGAAGGCCAGGCCATACACGTTGCGGAAGCCCGTCGAATAAACGGTCATTTTGCTTTCGTCGGCCGACGTGAAGGGCCGCGTGTCGGTGAAATGCGTGACGCCGGAAAACCAGGCCGTGTTGGCCGTGGTCGTGTCGCCGTTGAGCAGCGTCAAATCGCGGATCCAATTGATTGAGCCCGAGTAAGCATATTCGCCGTCCTGGGGATTCGCCCCGCCGGAGATCTCGCTCACTTCGCCGCCCGTGCGCATGCGCGAGCCGATGCCCACGAACAACCTATTGTCCCGGACGAGCAATTGATTCACTTCGTGCAGATCGGACATTTCCAGTCCCGTGACGATCCGCTGATTGACCTCGCCCGCCTCACCCCAATTGCCGTCGCCGTCGTCGTCGGTCAGTCGCGCGACGGACTGATTCAGCGGGACCGGCTGGGCGGACGCAATAAAAGGGATGGCCGGCGCGGCGTACATCACGACGTCTGGAGTGCCGTCGTTTTTCAGATCCGTCACATGAAACGCGACGCCCAACGAGCCGTCGACCGTTCCCTCGGTGAGGTGCGCGACCGTCGTCATGTTGCTGAGATTGCCGTTGGGATCGTAGTCGAAGCGGCGGATGCCCTGGCCGTAGGTCCACGCATAGAGTTTCCCGTCGGGGCCGAACGTCATTTGCGTGATCGCGCCCAGGTTCGTGCCGATCTGCGTGAGGCTGGTGAAGTTGGCAGTGACGATGGAATTGGCCGACAGTACTTGCGCGTACGCGTTCTGGGGCGCGACGGCAACCAGCGCCACTGTCAGCGTTGCAACGGCCCGTGGAACGCGTGTGCTCAAAAGAACGAATCGAAACACTCCTGGGAGTCCATCTTGATGATTCGCTGGTTCTGAGATCACGCGGTGTACCTCCCCGTTTAAAGATTTGGCGATCGTTGACGAATAGCCAGCGCATGCGATGCTAATTACCTCGACGAGGTCGGACCGCAGGCATGGGACGCAATAGGGGCCGAAATGGCTGTTCCAGTTGTACACAGGCATTTTGGCGCTGTACATCTTTTCTCTTGGATTCCCCTGTCCAAGGCGGCAGATCGTACTTTGTACAGCCGTTTGGTCACTCACGTCAGCGCGCGATTTTCCCCAGCCTAGGCATTCATGCCTGGGAAAAGCGGGACCAATACAATTCGTTGTAAACGCCCTTTTAGGGCGGAACGATCTCGCGACGGCACGGCCCGCTAAAGCGGGCGGACAACGACGTTTTCGGGGCCTCGAAAACCCAGGCATGAATGCCTGGGCTGAGGAAAATGACCGAGATACATGCTCGCTTCAATAGACGTCCCGGGTGCTTGCGCGCAAAGTGCGATCTGCACCCTTGCAAGGCGGCAGCGTAACGAATCGAGCAAGAATCGACTTTGCCATGGGCTGGCACGACCCTGGGCCCGACGTGAAAACGCCACTACCCTGATCGTCTAACTGCCCGTCGTGTAGCGACGCCCGTAAAGTAACAACGAGAGTCACCCTAGCTGGGAAAGCGCGTCGCCGGCGGCTGCGATCGTGGCGTCGATATCGGCCTCGGTATGCGCGGCCGAGACAAACAGCGCCTCGTACTGGCTGCACGGCAGGTAGACGCCGCGCTCGATCATCCCCCAGAAGTATCGGCCGTAAAGCCGCGTGTCGCTGCGGCTAGCCGTGTCCCAATCGGTCACGGGACCGTTCTGGAAGAAGAGTGTCAGCATGCTGCCGATGCGACGGATTGCGTGGGCGACGCCGGCTTTCTCGGCGGCGGCGCGCAGGCCCAACTCCAATCGTGCGGCAAGCTGCTCCAGCCGTTCGTACGGCGGCCGATCGCGCAGCAGCTTGAGCGTGGCAATGCCGGCGGCCGTAGCGAGTGGGTTTCCGCTCAGCGTGCCGGCCTGAAACATTTTGCCCACGGGCAGCACATGGTCCATGATCTCGGTCCTGCCGCCGTAGGCGCCCACGGGCAGGCCGCCGCCCACGATCTTACCGAGCGTGGTCAGATCGGGCGTCACGTTCAATAGCTGTTGAGCGCCGCCCTGCGCGACGCGAAATCCAGTGATGACTTCGTCGAAAATCAACAGCGCGCCGTGCCGCTTTGTCTCATCGCGTAGCGCCGCCAAGAACTCTTGTGACGGCGCGACGCAACCCATGTTGCCTACGATCGGCTCGACGATCACGCCAGCGATCCGCGAGCCATGCTGATCGAAGCCGGACTTCACACCCGCCGGGTCGTTGTAGCGCAGCACGAGCGTGTCGCGTGTCGTGCCGGCCGTGACGCCGGGTGAATTGGGCACGCCCAACGTGGCGGCCGCGCTGCCAGCCGCGACCAGCAGGCTATCGACGTGACCGTGGTAGTTGCCCGCGAACTTTATGATGACGTCGCGCCCCGTGAATCCGCGGGCCAGGCGGATCGCGCTCATCGTGGCTTCCGTGCCGGAGCTGACCAGTCGAACTTTCTCGATGCTGGGCACAGCCGCGATGATCAACTCGGCCAGTTCGCTTTCGGCCAAGGTCGGCGCGCCGAAGCTCGTCCCATGGGCCAGTGCCGCGTTGACCGCGGCGACAATTACTGGGTGCGCGTGGCCCAGGATCATCGGTCCCCACGAACCGATGTAGTCGATGTACCGTTGGCCGTCGATGTCCCACAGATACGCGCCGGCCGCGCGCTCGATGAACAGCGGCTCTCCGCCGACGCCGCCAAAGGCCCGAGCGGGGCTGTTGACGCCGCCGGGAATCAGTTGCTTGGCGTGCTCGAACGCGGCGTGACTTTTCGGATGCGATTGCGACATACGGATTCTCTGAATGGACGGCGATGGAACGCGAACCTACACCTGTTGATTGTCGGTCGTCAAGATGCGATGTGTCATGCGTTCGCGGACAGAGTGGCTCGCCCTGAAGCACCCACGGGGGTAATTCCGCATCGACGGGGTCGTGGCTTCTGGCTCCTGGGCGCGGTAGGATTGCTTGTCGTATCGAATTGGCTCGGTGAAGGGTAAGAACCAGCATTCTGCATGGGCATCGTCATCTTCAACCTCGTGGGCATCGTCATTGTCGCGGCCAGTTTCTGCGCGGCGTTCCTACTCGGCAAGGTATTTGGCTTTGCAGGAGAGGGGCCACTGATGATTATCTCGGCGCCCTTGATCGTCGCGGCCGATCTCTTGTATCGCCTTCGTTTTGGCAAATCGCAATGGTTCGACGGAAGTCACGGTGGAATGTTATTCTTTCTTCCGGTTTGGCTGTTCGGAGTACTGTGGCTTGTCTTGGGAATCCTCTATACGCTTGGAGTTGCACAATAGCAGCGGCCGCGATGCCTTCGGACGGCCAATCGCAACTCAGAGGCTGTGACCGGAGGGCAACGTGAAACATCTCGCCCAACCCGCGCTGATCGTTTCGATGCTGCTGGCCTCCTGGCTCGCGATGCAAGCCGTGCATGAGTTGGGGCACGTGCTAGGCGCTTGGGCGACGGGCGGACACGTCGAGCGAGTCGTGCTGCACCCGCTGGCCATCTCGCGCACGGATGTCTCGCCAAACCCAAGACCGCTGCCGGTCGTCTGGTCCGGTCCACTGGTTGGCACGGCCTTGCCGCTGGTGCTTTGGAGCATCGCCGCGGCGCTTCACATGCCGGGGGCATTCGTCCTGCGATTCTTTGCGGGCTTTTGCCTCGTCGCCAATGGCGCGTACCTTGGCATCGGATCGTTCTGGGAGATTGGCGACAGCGGCGACATGCTGCGCAGCGGTTCGGCCCCGTGGCAATTGTGGCTATTCGGCGCAATAACCATCCCGCTCGGGTTGATGCTTTGGCACCGGCAGGGCCGGCACTTTGGCTTCGGCCCCAACGCGAGGCAGGTCGACCGCCGCACGGCGATCATCTGTTGCGCGGTTTGCATTGTCTTGGTACTGCTGGAGCTACTTGGCGGTGAGTCTTGGCTATTGGGAGCGACATGCGTGCCTTCTGTCGAGAACTATTGGGGTGTTGGTTTGCACGGCAATTTTGCGCGGTATGATGTTCTCTTGCGGCGTTATCGGTCCTTGGGGCCATCGCAACTTTAAGCGGGGGATTCGTCATGCCCAAGTTCATGAGCAGCCATAGTGTTCCGCCCGGAATGATGAAGCGCGAACAGGTCGATCAGATGGCGGCAGCGGCGCAAAAGGACTCCACGGTGAAGCCCTACCGCAGTTTCTTGAACCTGGCCGAAGGAAAGGTCTTCTGCGTCATGGAGGCGCCCAGCAAGGAGGCGTTGGCAGGCTGGTTCAAGCAGATGAGCATGCCCTGCGACTACATCACGCCCGTCGAGCTGGAGGGGGACCGAGGAACGGTCACCGAGGCATAGAGCCCGTAACTCAACCCGCCGGTGGCAAACGATTCGAGGACGCATCATGACCGTCATTCCCGCGCAGGCGGGAATCCAGCGAGGTGCAAGACGGCTCTGCACCAATAGGTTCACACACCGACGCGCATCTGTTTTTCGCCACTTTAAGTCCCTGGATTCCCGCCTTCGCGGGAAAGACGGAAGGGATGCCGGACGCAAAACGGGAATTCACGCATTCAAGGGGTTAGGCTAGGGGGCCCTTAAGAACGCCAAATGAACATATCCTTGTCGTCTGCCAATTCGTCGACTGCCAATTTGCCGACCGCGAAATGATTCTCTAACCACGGATTACACCCTTCTGAAAGGTCCTATCCTTGCGAGTCCCGACCCTTATGTATGCTGTCGTGTTCGCGATTGCGATTTCCTGCGCGTGCTCCGCGCTTGCCGACGAGGGCAAATGGCAGCCGCTCTTTGACGGAAAAACGCTCGCTGGCTGGAAGCAGCGCGGCGGCGCGGCCAAGTACCGCGTCGAGAACGGCGAAATCGTTGGCACGAGCGTTCCCAATACGGGTAACTCGTTTCTCTGCACGTTTCGCGATTACGGCGACTTCATCCTGGAGGTGGAATTCAAGGTCGATCCAAATTTGAATTCCGGTGTGCAGATCCGCAGCCAATGTTTCGACAAACCGATGACAGCCGCCGCTAGCGGCGGCAAAAAGCAAACCGTCCCCGCCGGCCGCGTGCATGGTTACCAGGTTGAGATCGATCCCCTGGCGCGGGCCTGGAGCGGCGGCATCTACGACGAAGGTCGACGCGGCTGGCTGAACGATCTCAAGAACAACGAGCCCGCGCGCAAGGCCTTCAAGCAGGGCGAGTGGAACAAGTTCCGCGTCGAGTGCCGCGGCGACTCGATCAAGACTTGGATCAACGACGTGCCGGCCGCCGACCTGAAAGATGACATGACGCCCCAGGGGTTCATTGCCTTGCAGGTGCATGGCGTCGGCGATAAAACCGACGCACGCGAGGTTCGCTGGCGCAATATCCGAATTCAGGAGATTGCGCCGTAACGAGTCACGACAGAAACACGTTGGCAGCGGGTGGCACGCTCTGAGCGCAGCGAAGGGCGTGGCTTCTCGATGAATCACTAGCGCCTTGTCAATGCTCAGATTTTGGGTAGCAGAAGTCGTGAGACTTCTGATGTTCGCAGAATCAGGGTGATACGGAACTCTCACGAGTTCCGCTACTCGCAAACCAAGATGTGACACAGCACTAGCGCTGCGGCGTATGCGACCTCTCTGGCGGCCGAAGCAGTTGATTGATTTGCTTGGGCCGGGGAAGTAGTGGCGACGGCGAGTTGCGGTACCTGAAGGCGCGGTTCCGGAAGGTGTCAGGAACCCGGAAGCTTACGCATCCGGCTCGCCAAGCTGCGCGGATCCGGCTCGCCGTTTTCCTTTCCACCTTCAGCTTTCCGCCTTCCGCTTTTGCTCAGTGCATCCCGCTCGGCCCCGAGAGCTGCTTGACCAGCTCGCCAACCACGTTCTTGGCGTCGCCGAAGAGCATCCAGGTCTTGTCGTCGAAGTATAGTTCGTTGTCGATGCCCGCGAAGCCGGGGCTCTTGCTGCGCTTGATGGCCAGCACCGTCTTGGCCTTGTCGGCGTCGATGATGGGCATGCCGAAGATCGGGCTGCTCTTGTCGTGCCGTGCCGCCGGGTTCACCACGTCGTTTGCGCCGATGACCAGGGCCACGTCGGCCTGCGGCATGTCGGAGTTGATTTCGTCCATTTCCAACAGGTCGGTGTAGGGGATGTCGGCCTCGGCCAGCAGCACGTTCATGTGACCCGGCATGCGGCCGGCCACGGGATGGATGGCGAACTTAACCGCAATGCCGCGCTGCCGGAGTTGATCGTACAGCTCGCGGACCTTGTGCTGCGCCTGGGCGACCGCCATGCCATAGCCGGGGATGATGACGACGAGGCTGGCCATCTCCAGCATCTGTGCCGCGCCTTCGACCGTTTCGGCCTTGTAGACTCCCTGGCCAGCTTCGCCCTGCACGGCTTGCGTCTGCCCGAACGCGCCGAACAGAACGTTGGCAAACGAGCGGTTCATGGCCTTGCACATGATGATCGACAGGATCAGCCCACTCGATCCGTCGAGCGCGCCGGCCGTGATGAGCAGTTTATTGTCGAGCACGAAGCCCATCGCCACGGCCGACAGGCCCGCATAGGCGTTCAGAATGGAAATCACGGTGGGCATGTCGGCGCCGCCGATCGGGATGATCAGCAGCACGCCAAAGGAGATCGCCATCACGATGATCAGAGCGAACGCCGCCGCCGACCACGGCTCGGCCGGATAGAGCACCAGCACCAAGCCCAGCACCGCCGCCAGTGCCAACAAGCCGATATTGCCGACATTCTGCAGCGGGTACGTCACGGGCCGCTGCGGGATCCACTTGATTTCTTGCAGCTTGCCGGCGGCCATCAGGCTGCCAGTGAAGGTGACGAAGCCGAGGATGACTTCGGCGACGATGGCACACATGCGGAACTGCGAGAGGTGGCTGGGATCTCGTTGCAACCACATGAAGTATTCGGCCGAGCCGACCAGGCCCGCGGCCAACCCGCCGAAGGCGTGCGAGAGGGCCGTTCGCTGCGGCACGGCCGTAAGCGGCACGCGCGAGAGCGGCACGCCGACCGCAAAGCCGGCGACGATGGCCACGACGATCCATAGATGGTGCGCCACCTCGGGCTGAATCCAAGTGGCCACTACGGCCAGCGCCATCGCGGCGACGCCGGCCGAGACCGCGCGGCCGGCCGTTTTGGGGTCGTTCATCCAGTGAAGCGAAAAGACGAACAGCACCGTGGCGACGACGTACGACAACTGGACGACCGCATGAATCGCGTCGGCGTAACTCATGCCTGCCCTCCGCCGCCGGGCCGGTTCGTCTTGAACATGCCCAGCATGCGATTGGTGATCAAAAAGCCGCTGACGATGTTGGTCATCGACGCGAACAAGGCCACCGCGCCCATCATCCTGATGGCCAAGGGATGATCCTCGCCGCCTGTAACCAGAATGGCCCCCACGACCGCGATGGCCGAGATAGCATTGGTGAGCGACATGAGCGGCGTATAGAGCAACCGCGAGACGCGGCGAATGACGCCCAGACCGACGAACGTGGCGAGCAGGAACACGAAGACCATCGACCAGTAATCGAGCGAAGGGGCGTGCGCCGCGGCCGTGTCGGCCGTATCAAGGGCAGTGCCGGCGAGCGGGGCGGTATCGACGATCGCGCCGTCGACAGCCGGCGCTTCGGCCCAGGCTGCCGCCGCAAAGACCAGCGCGGCGGTGAGGCCGATCGCCGCCATTGAGGTCATTTGGAGAATTGTTCGTGCTGACATTCTGAATCTACTGGCGGTTAGGGCCACGGATGTGTTTGAGGTTAGCCGCCCCGCTTGCGGGGCGCTTCGCGGGTCCACGCCATCGCTCGTTCCATCGAAGTCGCGCAACAAGCACTGCATCGGCGGAGCGCCCCGCGAGCGGGGCGGCTAACATCATTTGACTTCGTCGTACACTTCATCCTCGTCCGTGTTTCGTCCGTGTTCCATCCGTGGCTGACAATTCCTCGTTCGTTCGGAAAATTCAGCCGGCTTACGCCGGCCGCTCGCCGTGAGTTTCCAAGGCGCCGCGGACCTTGGGATGCACGACCTTGCCGTCGTGGGTGACTAGCGTTTCGCGCGTGATCTCATCGTCCATGTCGATCGTGAGTTTCGCGCCCTTAGCGCCGGCCACGCTGGCTTTCACCAGATACAACAGCAGCGTGCTAATGTTCCGGGCGTACATCTGACTGGCGTCGTGCGGCACGGTCGAAGGAAGATTGTCGGGGCCTAGGATTGTCACGCCTTTGTGCGCGATCGTGTGGCCTGGCTTCGTCAACTCGCAGTTGCCGCCCCGCTCGGCCGCCAGATCCACAATTACCGAGCCGGGCTGCATCGCGTCGACCATTTCCGTCGTAACTAGGATGGGTGCTTTGCGGCCGGGTACCGCCGCGGTAGTGATCACCACGTCGTTGACGGCCACGGCCTTGAGCATCAGCTCGCGCTGACGGCGGTAAAACGCCTCGTCAAAGGCCTTGGCATAACCGCCGGCGTCTTGCGCTGCACCGGTTTCCAGCGGCAGGTCGAGAAACTTCGCGCCCAGGCTCATGACCTGCTCCTTCACGTCGGAGCGCACGTCGTAGGCCTCGACCATCGCGCCCAATCTTCGGGCCGTGGCGATGGCCTGCAAGCCGGCTACGCCAGCGCCCAATACCAACACCTTGGCTGGCGGGATCGTGCCGGCCGCGGTCATGAGCATGGGAAACATCTTGGGTAGCGCCCCGGCGGCCAGCAGCACGGCCTTGTAGCCGGCGATCGTGGCCATCGACGAAAGCGCGTCCATGCTCTGGGCCTTGGTGATCCGCGGAATCAGCTCCATCGAGAAGAGCGTCACGCCGCGGGCGGCAAGCTGCTGGGCCGGTTCGGGCTGCGCGAGCGGGTCGCAGAAGCCAATCAGCGTTTGGCCCTGCCGCACCAGTCCCAGGTCGGTGATGCCGGCTTCAAGATTCGCCCCCAGCGAGCGGACCTGCACGATACAATCGGCCGTGGCGAAGACTTCTTCGCGACTGGCGGCGATGCGGGCCCCTTTTTGCTCGTAGGCCGCATCGGGGTAGCCGGCTGCGACGCCCGCATTCGACTGCACGAGGCACGTGAGTGAGGCCTTGAGCAAGGGCGCCAGCGCGGCGGGCACCAGGGCCACGCGATTCTCGCCGGGGCAGGTCTCCTTGACGACTCCGACGATCATGGCAAGTTCCGGCGGCAAGGCATGCGTGGAGAAATCGGCGGGAGTCGATACTAGCCCGACGCGCAAGCGAGGGAATTATGTGCGTTACAGTGGCCGGAGGCACGCATCCTGACGGTTTTCGAGTGGAGCTCGTTAGGTTCAACCAAGCGGTCCGCGACGAACCACGCCCTTCGCTGCGCTCAGGGCGTGCCACCCTGAGACTTGCCCTAGACTCCCTCGCTGGCGCGTCGGGCTGGTGTGGCTTTCCGGCCTGACAAATTAAGCTGGCCGCCTTGATCCGACAAGGGGAAAGCGGTAAATTACCAGTTTCGCCAAAACTGAAACCGGGGTCGCAGAGCCCCCCGGAAAATGCGGAGCACCGAGCGCGATGACAGCGATTACAGTAAAGACATACATGGCCAAGCCCGGCGAGGTCGAGCAGAAGTGGTGGCTCGTCGACGCCACGGATAAGGTCGTTGGCCGGTTGGCCTCGGATATCGCCGTCATTCTGATGGGCAAGCACCGGCCCACGTATACGCCCCACGTCGATACCGGCGACTTCATCGTCGTCATCAATGCCGAAAAGGTGACGTTCACCGGCAAGAAGTGGGACCAGAAAGAGTACACGCGCTACACGGGCTACACCGGTTTGCGAGTGGAAACAGCCGGCCACCGGCTCAAGCACAGGCCAGAAAAGGTGCTGAGCGAAGCTGTCCGCCGCATGCTGCCGAAGAACAAGCTGGCCGCAAAGATGCTCGACAAGCTGAAGATTTACGCCGGCACCGACCATCCCCACCAGGCCCAGCAGCCGACCCCCAAGGAATTGGGCGCGAAGTAATTGCACGACGGGCGTTGAGATAACGAATTGGCGAGCCGTCGGCGTAAGCCGGCGGGTTCGTCGTGCCGCGTTTTCGCCCACAATTTACAATCGGCCGGCTGACACCGACCGCTCGCCGAACTACGAGGACAGTCAAACTTAGAGGACAGTTGATCGCATGGTTACAGCTACCAAGACCGCCGGCAAGGGTAAGAACGACATCTTGGGCACAGGACGTCGCAAAACGGCGGTGGCACGCGTTCGCATTCGCCCGGGCAACGGTACGATCACGATTAACAACCGCAAGTTCGAGGAATTCTTCGTCCGCGAACAAGACCGCGGCAACCTGCTTGCCCCCTTGGAAGCCACGGGCCAACGCGAGACGGTCGACGTCATCATCACGGTCCACGGCGGCGGCATCACCGGCCAGGCCGGCGCCTGCAAGCTGGGCATCGCCCGAGCGCTCAAGCGCTTCGACACGGCCCTGGAAGACGCCCTGCGACAGGGGCATCTGCTGACCCGCGATAGCCGCATGAAGGAACGCAAGAAGTACGGCCTGCGCGGCGCCCGCCGTGGCACGCAGTTCTCGAAGCGGTAAGGTTTTTGGGGGATGGGCGTCCCGCCCGTCTGCATTTCCAAGAAGATGGCAGGCCCAAGAAGACGTCGGGCGGGACGCCCGCCCCCCGGCGTCGCGTCACGCTTTGATCAACAGCTCCGCGATCGGCGTGCCTTCGCTGAATTTGATTGGTCGGCCGATCGGCGCGGTCTCTTCGTGCTGTGGGTCGATCCCTAGCGCCGTGAGTATCGTGGCGTGAAGATCGGCCACGGGCCGTGGGTCTTTCAACTCGCGGCCTCCTCCGGGATCGGTTTCGCCAATGACCGCGCCGCCGCGGATTCCGCCACCGGCCAGGGCCATCGTGAAACCTTGCGGCCAATGATCGCGTCCGCCCAGCGGATTGATCTTGGGCGTGCGGCCGAACTCGCCGCCGCAGAGCACGAGCGTCTTGCTAAGCAATGCTCGCTCGTTCAGGTCGCGCAGAAGCGCCGCCAGGGCCGGGTCGAGCGTGTCGGCCAGCTTGCGATGCGATTCGTGGTTATTGGCGTGACTGTCCCAGCCGGCCAGCGTGACTTCGACGCAACGCACCCCCTGCTCGATCAACCGCCGCGCGGCCAGGCAACCGCGGCCAAACGGCGTGTCGCCATACTCCGCGCGGACCGCGGCCGGCTCGTGCTCGGTCTCGAAGGCCTTGAGTTGTTCGCTGGTCATCATCGCTCGGGCACGGCTGCTCAACACGCGGTGCAGCGTGCCGTCGGCCTGTCGCTGGCGACCGCGTGCAAAGGCCCGTTCGACCACGTCGATGTCGGCCCGGCGCGCTTGTTGCCTTTCGTCGGAAACGTGCGCCGCGATGTCGGGCACCTTTTGGGCCGGGTCGAACGTCTTGAAGGCGTCGTACTGGTTACCCAGGAAGCCGCCGCGAGCGGGCCACTGGTTCGGCAGAATCGACACGTGCCGCGGAATCTCCGTGCCACCGACCGGCAGTTGATGGCAGCAGATCGCGCCGATCGAAGGATGCACCACGGTAGGTTCGGGCCGGTAGCCGGTCTTCACCACGTACGTACCGCGCTCGTGGTCCCCTTCCTTACTCACCAGCGACCGCACGAGCGACACGTGCCTCATTTGCTCGGCCAACCTTGGATAGCCCGCGGCCAGTTGAACGCCGCGCAGGGCCGTGTCGATGGCCGTGGTGCCGCCGGCGATCTTTGTACCGGGTTTGGGATCAAAAGTCTCGAGTTGGCTTGGGCCGCCGGCCAGCCACAAGAGAATCACCGACTGAGCGGGTTCATGCCCCGGCGCGAGTTCCGCGCGACGGGCCAGCGCCTCGGCCACGGGCGTCAGCCAACCGATGCCGGCGAGGGAGGCGGTTTTTAGTACCGTCCGACGGGTGAAGTTCATGGAATGAGTCCTCATCTAGGGAACTCCGACGGGCGCACGCCGGGCGCCTAAGTGCTTAGGTTCGAGTCCGCCGTCTCACGACCACGCTACAGGACGCGACTGCTTCGTGTCGAATTGTTGCATTTGTTGCATTTCTTGCGGCGGTTTTCCGGTTCCAAACTGGGGGGTTGCCGTTTCAAAAGTGCGTTCGCGCGCGTGCGCCCGTGTTTGGAGTGACCAAGAAAACGCATGACGATCGGTGCTCAGCCGCAGCCAATCTAACTCTACGAGTCGAGCGGCCGATGGGCAATGTTCAGAAATGGCCACTGTGGAGCTATTTTCAAATCGATCCTAAGCCCAGGGATAGCGGAGTCTGAGGTATGCCATTTGCGTTGCGCGACGAACCCGGAAGCTTACGCATCCGGCTCGCCTTTTTTGATTTTCAATCCGCCTTTCGCATCATGTAGGTCAGGGCTTGCCCAGGGCTTGCCCTGACTTGAACCGCGTATAACGCTCCCGTCAGGGCAAGCCCCACCCCTTTCAAGGTGGCATTGCTAGCTTCGTTTTTCTCGGGTGAAATGCGTGTTGTTGAAACCGAACCGATGTCAGGCTGCGACTGACACCTACGCATCCCACTGACGAACCCTCGTATTTCTCGACGATTCTTCAACTAGTGCCTGCATCGCAATCACAGACAGCTTGAAAGGGCTGGGGCAAGCCCTGACCTACTAAGCTGTCGTTTGCAACCGACTCAGTGGTTCCAAGAAAACTCCGTACTATTGATCAGCGTCCAATATAAATCTTCCATCCGCTGATTGCGCGTGTCGCCGCCTGTTTCCGAGAGTCTCGCGGCGAAGTGCGCGGCTTCCTCCGCTGTCGGCCTGCGCGTGAGGACGGCCAGGTAGGCCGTCTCCACCGCCCGCTGGTCCGTGCTGGCGAAGGCCGCGATCTGGGTGGCCGCGTTGGTCAGCAGATTCTCCTTGGTCTTCTCTGCGACGAGGTCGCCGTTCATGAGCAAGAGCCGCTGCGGGATCGTCGCGCCCTGCACGGCGAATTCCTCCTCGCCCGAGTCGCCGTAGCGCTGCACGAAATCTCCCTGCCCGATCGCGCGGCCGATCCGCACCAGGATGTGCGATTGGTAGCCGATCGTTTCCAGCGACGCCGATTGCAGCACGCCCCCCACGACCTGCTCGGGCCGCAGCCGCGTGACGGGAAAGGCGGCCCAAGCGGCTTCGTGCGTGGGCGTGATCTCGTGCCCGGGCGCGTCGTCGATCGCGCGGCTGTTGAGACGAAACGCCTCGGTCGAGGCAATCAGGCTCAACAGCCGCCGCAGGTCGTGGCCGTGCTGGACGAAGTCATCAGCCAGGATCGCCAGAGCCGCCGGCTCGTCTTGCGTGGGGGCGCTCCATGATTCGTCGTCGCTGTTTGCAGCACCTTTAGCCAGTTCCGCACGTGGTGGGTCACTCGGCGGCGAGAGATCGTCGATCGGTTCCACCAATGGCCTGCCGAAGAGGATGGCCCAAGCTCGATTGACCGTGGCCTTGGCAAAGGCGTCGTTGTTCGGATGCGTGATCCAAGCGGCCAGGCGTTCGCGGGCGGTTCCATCGCTGGGCAGTAGATCGGGATAGAAGGGCACCGCGGGCTCGATTGTTTTGTGCTTGCCCGAGGGCCGCTCCTCGACCTCGAAG
>Ga0163150_10003036_pt1 | contig 24350 bp, 24 predicted proteins | sample OliLakLV19P2IB_FD_148628 | JGI IMG/M metagenome (GOLD analysis project Ga0163150, IMG submission 148628) | Freshwater microbial mat bacterial communities from Lake Vanda, McMurdo Dry Valleys, Antarctica - Oligotrophic Lake LV.19.P2.IB | ecosystem: Environmental > Aquatic > Freshwater > Lake >...
TAGATATTTATGGACCCTATTACGATACTGTTATTTGGTATTTTACTTCTTTTTTCTGCTTTTTTCTCTGGTGCAGAAATTGCCATCATGTCACTTCCGAGTCACAGCATCGATGCCCTCGTGAAAAAAAAGAAGTTCTGAGCTATTACTCTCCAAAAACTCAAGAAAAATACCGATAAACTTTTGATCACTATCCTCATAGGAAATAATCTAGTGAATACACTTATGGCATCTTTGGCAGCCAAAATAGCTATTGATGTTGCAGATGTTTCATGATACCAAGAATCTCTCGCCATCGGTGTGTCGACAGCTATTATTACACTTCTTATTCTCACATTCTGAGAAATTATTCCCAAGAGTTTTAGTACGAGGCATACTGCCAAAATAGCCCTAAATTTTGCCTATCCTTTGAAATTTTTTGCTTTTCTCTTAACTCCCGTGGTCTTTATTTTTGAAAAAGTCATAAAAAGTTTTACAGGGAAACAACTCAAAATACGTATGTCCGATGAAGAGATGGAGAGTTTCATCGATCTCGGGAAAGATAATTGAGCACTCGATGACGAAGAACATGGGAGAATCAAATGAATTCTGGAACTGGGCGATATCACGGCAGAAGATATTATGACTCCAAGAGTAAATATTAGAGCCCTTGCTGATGATACTCTACTACAGGTGGCTCTCGACTTTCTTTTGGCACACAATCATAGCCGTATCCCACTCTATTCTCAAACAATCGATAAAATTGTCGGATTTATCACACTCAGAGATATTTTGATGTCCGGGCATCAGAAAAATCCTCCAAAAACAGTTTCAGAGATCCATATTCATCAAGTTCTAAAAATTCCTCTCAATCAACCTCTGGATACACTTTTTGAGCTCTTTCAAAAGAATCAAAAGCACATTGCTGTTGTGGTAGATGAATATGGTGGTGTTGCAGGCTTGATTACCTTAGAGGATATTTTTGAAGAAGTATTTGGTGAAATTCGTGACGAAACTGATAAAGAGATAGATGCTATTCAGGATCAAGGTGCAGGATCTTTCATCATTGATTCCAGTGTAATGATTGATGATATTCTCGAAAAATTCGACCTTGAGCTCGAGCATATAGGCCTTGATGTGGCTGAATTTTCCACAGAAACAGTGAGTTTTATTCTGACCGATACTCTGGAACGATTTCCAGAGGTAGGAGAAATTATCGAATTTGAAATTATAAAGCCAAATTTAATATTACCACAAGTTCTCGAATTCCATATTCTGGATATGACAGAGATGAAAATCGGTAAAATAGAGGTGAGGCTCCATGAGAAAATTTCAGAAGAAATGTCTGCAGAAGTCTAAAAAATTGACTATATTTACAGAGCTTGTCAGGGTTCCTGATGTATATTATCAAATCGGGTTTTTGTGTTTACTTCTATAAAAGAATATGTATCTTTAGGATAATTGAAGGAATTGGGTTTTTCGTGCCATTCTTTGAAGAGATAGGGGTGAGCTTGCTAACAGATAGTCAATTGATACCCATTTTGCTCAATAAATTTCAAGGTTGTCCAATTGCATAGTATCATTATCATCAATAATTATGAGATATCGCACGTCATAATGTATATGTTCAGGTTCGGTATGTTTTTCTGGAATATAGTGTATATCTATATCAAAGATATTATCAGAGATAAATTTAAACGTATCAATACCGAGCTCTTCTCTTGCTTCTCGTACGGATGTGTCTCTAAAACTCATATCGCATTCCTCTATATGACCGCCAGGCTGAAACCAAGAATTGAGTTTCTTATGGTGTATTAATAATGTATGGGTCAACCAAGAGTTTATTACCCAGGCACTTCCAGTAAAATGTCCCAGTAAATTTGATCGGTATGCAAATATATCTTGTTCTTTTAAGAATGCTTTCATTGCTTGTAGATATCATTGTTCTTCCACGCACTCTGGCATGTACATATCAAGATCTTTCTGAGCAATATTTTTCATCATAAAAGAAGTGGATTAATAATGATCTGGTGCCCAAGAGGGGACTCGAACCCCTATACCTTGCGGAACAGGCTTCTGAGACCTGCGTGTATACCAATTCCACCACCTGGGCACAGTACTCAACATAAAAAAGTCTTCGACCCTCTGAGTTATTGCATAGAAGTATACACTCAGACTGAAGAGAAACAATAAAAGAGAAGAAAGAAAAAAGAAGGAATTCGTATACTATTCGCTCTCTATGCTTTGTGCTTTTTTATTTGTGCTTTTTGTGAAGAAAGTATAGCTATTTCTTGCAGTTCTCAAGTTTTTCTAACTATTCCGTATCCACTGGACGAGAGACAGAATTGAGTCATGCTGAATCACGGTAATTCATGCAGTGGTTTTGGAGGATATTATTGCTTTTGGAATATGCAGTGATGTGAATCCGAGTTTTTTGGCCTCTTCGATTCTTCGCTCAATATTTGATACGGGTTTTATGGCACCTGTCAGTGATATCTCTCCGAGGAAGAGTGCATGATTGAGTGATTTCTTACTATCACTTGAGAGGAGCGCAGCAGCAATAGCGAGATCGACTGCTGGTTCTCACACGGAGAGACCATGAGAGACATTGATATACACGTCATCGCCATCGAGATTGATTTTTCCAAATTTTGCAATAGTAGCTAAGAGGAGATCAATTTTTTGTGTTGCCACTCCTCGTGCTGAGCGTTTTGGATAGGGAAATTTGGTACTATGTGTTAGGGCTTCAATTTCCATAATAACAGGCCTGTTTCATTCCATAGCGATTGTGAGGGCTGATCATACTTGTGCCGGTGTACCCAGCAAGGATTCTGCTGGGTTTTTGAGGTCTTGAAGTCCCTGCTCATTCATCTCAAAGAGTCCAATCGCATCTGTGGGTCAAAAACGGTTTTTCATAGCACGGAGAATTCTATATGACTGATATTTATCCCCTTCGAGAAAGAGAACAGTATCAACGAGGTGTTCCAGTGTTTTGGGGCCAGCGAGATCGCCATCTTTTGTGACGTGCCCTATGAGTATCATAGCGGTATTTGTTTTTTTGCTATAGTGCATACAAGTCTCCGCTATCATCCGTATTTGAGAAACACCACCGGTTGCACCCCCGAGTGATTCAGCATACAGGACACTCACTGAATCAATGATAACAATGGGATACGGAGTGGCTTCGAGTGTACTCATAATATCCTCCAATACTTCTTCATGGAGAAAATGAATATGGGGGTTATTGACTCCAAGTCGGTGTGCTCGTCCAGCTATCTGCTCTTCACCTTCTTCTCCTGAGATATAGAGAACGGGAGTCTCTTTGTTGGCACACCAATGAGCGAGCTCAAGTGTGAGCGTTGATTTACCAATACCAGGCTCACCTGAGAGGAGAGTGAGGCTCCCGCGTACGAGTCCACCACCGAGAACACCAGCGAGTTCTGGGCTTTTTACATTGAGCCTCATATGAGAGGTAGAGCGAGGATTGAGAGCGACGACTTCTTTTTTCTTTCCGATTACTTTTTTTTGAGATCCACGAGCTATGGTCGTTGTTTCTTGTTCTTTCAGGGTATTCCAAGCATTACAGCTCGGGCATTGACCAGACCATTTGAGTTGTGTGTGATGGCATTGTGTGCAATGAAACATAATAAAATTATTGAGAAACAGCTGGTTCAGTGTGAAAGGAGAGATGATTATAACCAAGCATCAAGAGAAAGAGAAGGCTCGTTAAAAAAGGAAACCATATTCCTCATCAAAAGATTATCACCATAGATAGTATAAATACTGGGAAGAAAGTAGAGAGGACAAATACGACTGATTCCTCATAGGTGAGAGGTATTTTTTGATTTTGAGAAAATCCCCACACCAGTAATCCCCAAAAGAAACTCCAGGCCATATACCATATCGCAGCTCATAGTCCCAAAAATACTATCATACATGCCACAGCGATACTGATTCATTTTTTGATTTCTCTGAGATGTATCATGATTTTTTCTGTGAGTACCTCTTTGTCCAGATGAATATCACTTATTTCTCACATTTCAGAGTACTTGATTGTTTGTTCTTTTCTACCTACTGCCTCAGCTTCTGATACTATTATTTTATCCTTGAGAATAAAAAGTCCTACACGATGTTGTTTTTTGACAGGGATTTCTGTTTCCATCCGAGAAACATAGACGATAAATTCTGGAGTATTAATGAGCTCAAATGGGTCCTCCGCGAGACCGGTTTCCGTCAATATGCCATCCTGTATAGTCATTGAGAATTCAGGGATATGAGTGGACCATTCTGATACTTTCTGGGGCGTTACTCATACTTGGATTGCGATCATACTAGCGATCATACTCAAGAGTATGATTCACCCCCAAATGGTGAAATAATAACCGATACCTCTTCCGAGAGAGAGATGGTGTCTATTTTTTCTCAAAAAGAAAGGTGAGAAGGAGCTAAAAAAAGTATTGAAAGGAAACATACAGAAAGTATAGAGAATCTTTTTGAAATACAAATTAGGAGATGGTATTGCTTTATTATATTTATATGGTAATATATGTATATGGATGAAAAATTTGATTTACTTTGACGCTCAGAAATAACACAGATAGGGGTTACAAAAAAATGAAAAAAGTCACTTCCGATGGAGAGTTGGCCATCGGATGTGTTTAGCTCACACCGTTGGAATATAGAGGGAGAATGTTATGAGGTGATGTTAACTGAGAAATCTGGAGTGGCACATGCAGGAAAAATATGGAAAATGTACCCGCCCGATACTGACATAGTGGAATGAGTAACATCTATCGCTCATAAATTAGCCCCTGTTCTTACGCCAGATTTGGCAGAGGATTTACAGCGTGTAGTGTCGTTTTCCTGATTATGGATAGTAGAAGACCAATTTGACAAAGATCATGCCGCTAGAAGAGAATTTTGGGGGAATAATCCATCGATTGATCTCTACTGTAAGTGAATTTCAAAGATGAGATGAAATACGCTCATCAATCTAGCTCAAGGTGTAGAATTTTTTAAAGAGGAATTATCGTCCTCTCTGACTTTGTCTGATCATAATGATCTTATGAGAGAAGCATCTAACCTGATGCATCTCTGACGGAATGCACAGGATTATCAAACTAAAAGCTTCTCTGATAAAGTGAAATTCTTGCAGCAATTAGACTTAGAAATTTATATCTTTATACGATACTTACAAAAAGCTTTTACCCCGCAGTAAACTGTTCGAGGAACTCTATCTTATTTTCATGAAACAAACGGATATCTGTGATGCCGTATTTTATCATTGCGAGTCGTGTCAGTCCAAATCCAAAAGCAAAACCAGAATATTCATTTGGGTCAACACCGCCTTGTGTGAGAACATTTGGATGGACAAGTCCGCAACCCATGAATTCGAGCCAACGACCTTTTCCATCTTTTTCCCACCAGAGATCGACTTCCATGCCAGGTTCTACAAAGGGGAAGTAGCCAGGCCTGATACGTATCTTTGGATCAAAACCAAATATCTCCCGAAGTATTGTCGTGATAGTGCCTTTGAGGTGTGAAATGGTAATATTTTTATCGACGACGAGTCATTCTACTTGTTCGAACATGATATCGTGAGTCGCATCGATTTTTTCATTACGATAGACCGAGCCGAGGACAATAGCGCGGAGAGGTTTTTCTTGCGTTTTTAAGAGATGATTTTGCATACATGATGTCTGTGTTGCCATCACCCGTCAATCTTGGAGCCAAAAAGTGTCCTGCATATCACGTGCTGGATGCCAGCTGGGAATATTGAGGGCATCAAAATTGTTATATTCTGTCGTTACGCTCGGTGATCTCCAGACAGAAAAACCCATACGAGTCACGATATCGATAATATCTGATTGCACCATCTTGATAGGATGCTGAGAAACTCCAGAGGATTTTCCGGGGACAGTCATATCGATAAAGCGACTCTCGGCACTCGTGAGTTCTTGCTCGCGGATTTCTTTTTCTTTCAAAGCGAGTTCAGCATCGACATCAGCACGGAGCTCATTGAGTGATTTTCCGAGTGTTTTTTTCTCTTCAGGAGAAAGACTGGCGACACTTTTGAGCATTTCAGTGAGCGATCACTTTTTCCCCACCAGACTATTACGATATTCGATCAGGTCTTTGAGGTTTTTGAGCGCGGCGATACCGGCATGTATGTCTGGGCGGAGAGACTCTAGTGGCTGCATAAAGAAAAAAGAAGAAAAAGTATTAATTAATAATTATACATTAAAAAAATGTCCTGTTCAGAAAGGGTTATATAGTCGTACATATTCTCCACTTTTGGTATTGTTAATATAAATACCATACGGTTCAGAGGATATATGCTCATGTCCAGTGAAATCTCCCATTGCTCCGTTGAGATTATCTGGAAGGAGGAATTGAATCTCTCCATTTCGAGTTATATCATAATCCTTTATGTCTAGCATAGTTCAGAATCTATGATAATTACCTGCTTGTATTTTAACGTTTCCATTAGTAGAGAGATTTGTTAAGAGAGCTACTGAAGATCCTTTTAAATTTATACCGCTTATACTATTTACTCGAAGTTGAGAAGTTCCATAATTAAATTTATCTGTACTACATATACGATTTATGGTACCATCACATGACCAAGCTATACCGGTGTTATTCTCATAGAGATGGCTTATCTCTCATTTTTTACAAAACTCATTTTTTAAATCTTGCACCATACGAGCATCGATACCATCACTTGGACTACTAGTAAAATCTTTACTAAAGGTCCCACATACTGCTGCATCTCCTAATCATCATATTTTATTTCCCTTGTAAAAGAGATTTTTCGCAAAGTCAAATACTTCAGCACGAGTAGCATACTCATTGGCTCGGGGATCTGTAGTAAGTGAAAGTCTATCTACTACAATATCTAAAAAATAATCATAAAATATTCTTGCCTGCCATTGAGCGCCGAAATTATATTTATCTTTATATCCGATACTCCCCTCATAGTATAAATTTGCATCAAAAAAGTAATCATGACCAGGAAGATACTCGTTTGTGATTCTTCCCCCCGCATTCATCACCATCGCCAATCCCTCAGCTCTCGTCACCAGTTTCCCTGGATTCGCATACTTGTTGCTTCTCGTAATAATCCCATTATCTGCAGCAAGCTCTACCGCTCGACATTCCCAATTATTTTGTGTCGCATCAGCGAAGTATTTCTTACATTTGTAATTCTCTGGAAGAGTGATTCCTTTTATTTTCAAAGCCATTCAGATAACTTCTTGTCTGAGTATATTACTATCAAGATTATACTTGGAAGCTACTGTTTGTTTGACGATGATACTTTGATCTGCCAGTGAATTAGCATTGGAGAGATCTTCTGATGAATAACCAAAGGTTAATCCAAAAGAAAAGAGCAGAGAGAAAAGAGAAAAGAGTAGGAATGTTTTTTTCATAAGGGACTTGAGAGCTTGCATAGAGGTATAATAATTATTGCTTTAAGAAATCCTCGTTCTTTTTAATAAAATCAATGTTTTTCATATCAATCGAAGACAACATACTGTCAGTATAGTTTATATTTTTCTTATACCATGTTTGCCCCCCAAAATATATTTGTAAATCTTCAGAATCGAAGCTTCTTCCGTGACGCGCATATACCGTGTTTCTCAGGATGCGTAATTTGCTCTTTGTAGTGGCGTTTCAGCCGTAATAAAAATAATGTAATTCATCGTAGAGAGGAGATTCATTCAACACAAAAAATGTTAAAGCCAGAAAGTTATCATCATTTTTGAAATAGTTATTTCACAAAAAATCTTGTTGTAAAAATTTTTGTGATAATTCATTTGAACTTTTGAATTCCTGCATTGGCGGTGGGGATTCGGTATATAGCCGAGAGAAAAGTGATTTAACTCAATCTTTAGTCTGAATCTCAGTTTCATTATTTATTATTTCTCTAGTAGAAAATAGTTGTTTCCCAAACCCAAACACCTCTGCACGAGTAGCGAGACGGTTGGGGTAAAATTTTACCTCGAGAGCAGTTGAGTTTCAGGTAACTCACTCTGGTCATGATTTTCCAGTATCAGCTACATATTTTTTCGTATCAATTATTTTATAAAACAAAGCTCGCAATAGGATATCTTGGTGCCAAGTTATGCTCGTATCAAATTTCATTCTAAAAGACTCCATTGAAATTAATTGTGCCTCGGATAAATTAGTATCAAATCCCCCCGCATTCATCAACATTGCCAATGCCTCAGCTCTCGTCACGAGTTTTCCTGGATTCGCATATTTGTTACTTCTCGTGATGATGCCATTATCAGCTGCGAGTTCAACCGCTCGACAAACCCAATCATTTTTAAGGGTATCTAAAAAGTATTTTTTACACTGATAATCTTCAGGCAGAACAATTCATTTAATTTTTAGTGCTATCCCAACTACCTCTGCACGAGTAATAGTATCATCGAGACGATATCCAGCAGCAGTCGATTGTGTGACGATGAGACCTTTTTCAGCAAGGAAAGAAGCATTGCTGACATCTGTACTCGTGTAGGCACGGACTTCGCTCAGAGAAAAGAGCAGAGAGCAAAGAGAAAAGAGGAGGAGGAGTTTTTTCATATATGAGACGAGTATAAGACTATTTCTATTCTTCGGAAATGAATTCATTATTTATGGAGAGCCTTACTGTTTTTACTGTCGAGAACTGTTTTGCGAGAGCGGTTATCTGAGATTTTATTCCACAGATGAGACGGGATTCAGAGAATTGCATGCCGCCTGATTGCGCATTTACATGAGCGAGGCGTTGGGATTTTGTCCAGTTTGCATGCTCTCCTGTATGTATGAGATTAATGGTAGCGACTGTATTATTGATGCTCACTGTATCTGTTTTTAGCTCATACATCCCCGCGAGATTCCAGGGTCCGAATTCCATGCTTTCAGGATCATTACCCCGATTCAGCTGGGCTTCAATCGTAGCCCGGAGTATGCCTGCTGTTTGAGGTATGCGTTTATCCATCGTGTAGAGACGCATAGAGTCACCGCAGATACTTCATGCGCTTATACCAGAAGCATTATCATTGAGGTAGGCGAGATTGACGACAACGGTATTTTTATTGGCATCAAAGATGTTCCTTGTGAATCCAAATACCTCCGCACGAGAGGCAGATACATTGGGCCTAAATTTTGAAACTGCGGTATTAAAATCAGCGCCGTCTTCACAAGCAACGCCTCCGTTAAATATGACACAATCTATGCCGGAATCTAGGAGATCTGCTTGCCATTGGGTAAATCAGAGATGCTTCACATCTTCATAGAGACTCCAAGTACTTCAGTTGGGTTGTTGTACTCTTCGAGGTTTTTGAAGTGGGTAGAGGGATGCTTTTATCATGATTGCCAATGATTCAGCTCGGGTTATCGGATCTTGTGGTCTCGCCTGTGTATTCGCTCGTGAGACGAGTCAATGATCTGCCCCTATCTCTACTGCTCGACAAACCCAATCATTTTTAAGGGTATCTAAAAAGTATTTTTTACACTGATAATCTTCAGGCAGAACAATTCATTTAATTTTCAGTGCTATCCCAACTACTTCTGCACGAGTAATAGTATCATCGAGACGATATCCAGCAGCAGTCGATTGTGTGACGATGAGACCTTTTTCAGCCAAAAAAGAAGCATTTGAGACATCAGTTTGCGTGTAGGCACGGACTTCGCTCAGAGAAAAGAGCAGAGAGAAAAGAGAAAAGAGGAGGAGGAGTTTTTTCATGGGAGAAAAAAGATTATATAAGAAATACTATTTTAGAGCACAATATCAGCATCTCGCGTAAAGACTCCATCACTATATTGATATTTCTTGAGGCGTCGACTATCAGCTGTTTCCAGAAAAAGCGAATTTCATTCTACTTTGATATCTGTTGCCGTGTACTCAGTGAACCCAGGATTATCACTGCCCGATGCGCGAGCATTTGCAGAGATATCTATACTTTTGGTGGGATTATAGAATTGGACATCCTTGATACCAAAATTGCCATATTCGAACATTTTTACTTGGTAAAAACCCGGACTCTCATAGCCATAGATGGCAGCAAAACGTGTGCTCCCTATGGAGAAGAATTGGAGTTTCTTTTGCGTGAGTAGAGGTGTTTTAGTACTACTCTTGAAGCTCCAATAAAAAGGCAGTGATGTACGTAGTCAGTAGTTTTTGACTCCAGCAAAGCGTACTTCACCAGAGACGAGCGCATCAGGGTATTGGACGGTGTAGGTTCCGCTATTGGTGGAATCTCAGGTTGTTTTATTTGGTATCCCTACGACTTCATCTTCAGAATAAAAAATTGGTTGACGTACCGTGCCTTCACAACTACCATATTTTTTTTGATAGGAAAAGAAAAACTCCCCTGATGCGAATACTTCTGAACGAACCACTAAATCATTGGGATTATTCGAAGCCTTTTTTTGAGCATCGTTCCAATCTCCAGGATTCATAGATGAGAGCCCATAATTATTTTGATTACCAAAGGAAATTGATTCCCAGAGAGTTTTTTGCCAATCGTTTTTATTGCTGTGTTGGATGATAAGTTCTGGATCGGTACCCTCGAGAAAGCCATACTCACGTGCTGTGAGCCTAGGGAGACACACTACTCCTGAGAGCATCGCAAGTGATTCTGCGCGTGTGACTGAATCCTTTGGTCTAAATGTCGTATTTGCACGGCTGATAATCCCATGATCTGCTGCAAGTTCTACCGCCCTACAAACCCAATCATTCGTTGTAACATCGGAGAAATACTTTCTACATACGTAATTTACTGGGAGCTCAACTCATTTCATTTTGAGGGCAATTGCGACTATTTCTTGTCGGAGAATTTTATCTCCAAAGCGATAATTCACGGGGTTACTTGATTGATCTACGATGATGCCTTGAGATGCGAGAATATTTGCATTGTTCTCATCTGCTGGGGTAGCAAAAACTCCACACACAACAACGAGAGAACTGATGATGACCAACGGAAATTTTTTCATAGCAGAAAAATAAAGAAATAAAGAACAGGGACCTATTTTCGTTTCATAATATTGTTTATGGCAATGTGATTACCAATGATTTCTTGCTCTGTGACCGCGATGAGTTTTTCGGTGTCATCACTATTTGTCACTGTATCAGTTCTGAGCTCCATCTGATTTTTTGAAGCATGTTGAGGTCCAGTAACACTGGAGACATCAATCTCAGAGAGCTTATCTATATACCCAAAAATACCAGAGAGCTGCGACTGATACATAGTAACTTCTTCCTCTGAAAGATGAAGTCGAGCGAGTTTTGCGACGTGACGTACTTGGTCTTGCGTTGGAATCATAAATTGGTATTATAGGAGTACCGATACAAGTATTGTATTTATTTTTGACTCCTACACAAGGTATGAATGAACAAAAAAGTGATGCTATTCCTCAAGAATCTGTCGTGCCACTTCCTTTTGAGATAGAAAATCCTTTGCCTATAAAAAGAAAACACACTAGTATTCTCGATACTATCACAGAATTATGGCATAAGAAAACTCCTGAAATATCTCTTCAATTACCTGCGTCTCCTCTCGAGACAAAGCCTATTGAAAATATAGTATCTCCTATGTCTATTTCAGATATACCTGAGGCTCCTCATGTTATTGTGCCTATTACTGAGAAAACCCATTCACATATAGCTACCAAAATAGCACATATTTTTCACAAACAATCTCCACAAACAACCCCAGATATCTCTCCAGATCAATGAGTCTCTGAAACGATAGAAATTCCTGCCATTCCCGAAACACCAAAAGAACCCGAGACGCCTTTTGTTATCGATGAAAAATTTGCTCGCCTCTTGAAACAAGATTCTACCTATCAGTCTATGATCCGTAGTGAAGATCTCGCAAATATTCAACTCCAGCTCTCGATGCGATATATGCTTTTGATGCTCGCAATATTTGTCGTTATCGCATGGGTTGTCAATAATCGTGTGATTATGTTGTGATTTTCTGATTTTCCATTTCTTGCTCGGATGAGAGATGCACTTTTTGTGATCTTGACAGGACTTTTTTCTCTAACAGTTTGGTTCGGTTCCGTCGCCTGGTTCCGTCATAAAATTGGTATCCTCATTCTACGAATAGTATCTGGAATACTGTTTTTTGCTGTTTTGATCAGTATCTATCTTCCATTTTGGGGGTAAATTGTGATTGCAATTGACCGAAAAGTCGAGTATGATAGAGTTATATTTCTAATATTTTGCTATGAAAATGCGCAAAATGATTCTCCTGGGGAGTGTACTCGTGATATTTTTGAGTTCTTGTGGAACAAATAATCCGACCACAACGGAAGAAAATGGACTCAAAAAATATTCATGAATTGGGTACACTCTCAAAGTACCAGCTTCTTGGGAAGATGTCGATCTCACAAAGATATCTGCTCCAATCCGGGGGAAGTTTGAGATGGCTATGCGTTCCACCGTGAATAAGCGATGATTTATGAATAATATTATTATTCTCTCTGATACCCTCATGACCGAGGCGTCGTCTGGTGAGTATGCTCGGCAGAGTATGCGTCTCGCGGCACGTGATTATCTCACGATGAGCGTAGAAAGCGATGAAGTAATCACTTTTGTCGATAGTTCCACGAGTCAGCTCGGTATTTTTCGTGCCAAATACAATGAAGTCACCGAAGAACGTCTCTTTTTCCAAACAGCAAAAGTCTGTGATAAAACTGTGTATTTGATCACTATCGGACTCAACAACGATATTGAATCAACACTCTATGAACAATATAGAACAGTAGTAGAGAGCTTTGTTTGCGTCACTCCAAAAAAATAATCATGAAACTTCTCCACCTCACAGCTGGATATCCTGGGAAACCAGTTATCAAACATCTTGCCCTTGATATTCATCCGGGTGAATGGATTTTTCTCATAGGTACTTCGGGGAGTGGTAAATCAACCTTTCTTCAAACTATTTTTGGCAATCTGCCACCACTTCACGGCTCTGTGATAGATAATAATGGCCATGATGTATATCAATTGAGTCCTTCTCGACTCCGAGCACATCGTCGCACCTGTGGTATGATTTTTCAGGATTACAAGCTCATAGAATACAAAACAGCATCAGAAAATATTGCCTATGCGATGGAGATGTGTTCATATGGAAAAAGCATTATCAGAAAACGTGTTCCTGAATTATTGGAATATGTCTGATTATTGGAACATAAAGATACTTTCCCAAAACACCTCTCGGGCGGTGAAGCTCAGCGAGTTGCTATCGCACGAGCACTCATCCACAATCCTGAGATGATTCTCGCCGATGAGCCAACAGGAAATCTCGATCATAAAAATGTTATGAATATTCTGAGTCTTCTAAAAAATATCAATACACAAGGAACGACCGTTATATTTGCGACACACGACCTAGAACTTTTAAAACTTGTGCCAGGGGCAAGGGTGTTGGATATTCGGAAATTAGGGTAATTTAGTCAAACCACTCATCTTTCATTTCATTTCTTTCCTCATCTCCTAGGTAATCGTAATGGTTGGGATCTTCTAATTCCTCTACTGCTAACCACATAAGAGGACTTCTGCTATTAAAGGACTCTTTTGAGAGAATCACTTCTTCCACGCCAAGATCTTTCACTATTTTTGACAAAAGAGGAAGGATGTTCTCAGCGAGTTTATAGGTATTTACTCGCCCCATATCGCTAAATATTTTATCCATCTCATCCATATTTACTTCTGGGAATCTCTTGTGATCAACCATAATACATCATTCTTGTAACTTGAGTCTAAGTGCACTGATAGCGTGAGAATATGCTTCGGGGGCATTCAATCAAAGACGTTTCACGAGATAGTGACATATCCCTTCTTCATTTCTGAAGTGTCAGCCAGACATACTTCAGCGCACATGTGCTAATATGATTTCATCGTCATATTGCAGAGCAGACCACGCTCACCCGAGTTGTCCTATTTTTTCTGGATTTTGGCATCATAATACAGTAATAGTCCCAGAGGGTGTTGTTACTTTTATTACTTCTACGGGGTCACTTCCATAACTACCAGGTAGTTTCATGAGACCAATTTTCTTTGATTGTATCTTGTCTTTTTCTGCTTGTCTTTTTGCGAGCATTTCTCGATTGAGCTCATCGGTTTTGAAAAAAAACTCAAAGGTACCTCTGCCATATTCTTCCGTCACTAAATAAGAAAATTCTTTTGGATTGATATAGATTCTTTTTGCTACCATGAGTTTTTGGAGTATTCAGAGCATACTATCGAATATCTGTTCATAGGTTTTTCCGAGATATTCTTTTCCTTGAAAATTCATTCATATTTGATATCCTCATCACCAGTTGAGAGTATCTTGAAGTTTCTTCTGCTCCCGAGTATCATCCCAGTGAATACCATTTTCTTCTATTTTTCGCACTACGAGTTCGCATTTTCCTGTATTAAATGTCTTTCATAGAGCTTCAAAAAATGACGTCACGAGACGATTGGTATCATGAAACTTTACTTTTCATCTGAGACGCTGAGAGGGGTAGTATATTTCTCTCATACTCATACCGTATTTCCCGACGATACGCTCTATATCCTGATCAATATCAAATAGGGGATGACATATATTTTCACCATTTTAATAAGCGTTGTGTAGAGTCTGAGTTATGTTTTGGTGTTCATGTCAAATAGTTCACAGAAGAGCTTGAACTTCCTTGCCTAATTCTGGAGGTGATATGAGCCTACTTGGATCTAAAAGTGTAATACGACTTCGTAGTTCATGGAGTGCATTCATAGCATCATGATCACTATTGCCACAGATTTTATGAGAGTTGCAACCTGCAAAATAGGTAAGTTGTGTTTCAAATGTATGGCGATACTGTTGCCAACTTTTCCATTGTACGAGATCATGTTCCTCGGTTAGTCTCTTTAATGTAGCCAGAGTACTATCGGTATATATTTTTAATTTTTCAGTAACCATTGCAATAATATTTTCCAGTTCTTTTGAAAATTCTCATGAGTTAAATGATGGAAATATAACTTTTTGGAGATGTTTCGTACGTTCTTCTGGGGATATTTCCTTTGCATCACGTAGGGCTCAGAGAACCTGTGCGAGAAAATTCGGTATATTCTTTTCTCATTTCAGAGCTCAGCGAAATGCTGTGCGGCCATCGGGTAAGGTGCCTTGTGCATGCAGATGTCAGAGAGATTCTCTTCAAATAGACCCAGTCAAAAACACGAGTCCTCGATGCCCAGGAAAACGCTGGGCAAGCTCAAGTCCATTATCTATATTTCATGGACGTCCAACAAATCGGATATCTGTCACGAGGACATCTGGCTGTTTTCACATTTTTTGTAACGTTTGAGCGACTCTATCGGGAGTGGTAGCGGTGGCTGTAAAACCATTCTTTTCTAGAATAGATAATACTTCCTGTGCAACCTCAGCGATATCGTCGACCACCAGAATATGAGGCACATTCTGCGGAGAAGTATTTCAGAGAGTTGCATTAATGACCATAATAAAAATAATATATCCTAATTTTATAATTGTCAAATTTTACTTTAAAAGAATTTTTTTTCAAAGAAAAGATTGTACGATGTGAGAATCTCAGATTTTGAAAGAGAGAGATTCCGAATAATCCAATGGAGCATACTTCCAAAATACAAGAATTTCGTATACTCTCTCTATAATTTCTTTTATGGTACTTTTCCTGGGTATTCTCTTGGCTCTTCTCGTATTTTTTATTGTGGTTTTTATCCATGAAATGGGGCATTTTCTCGTATCCCGATGGAGTGGAGTCAAAGTGCTAGAGTTTGGTATCGGTATTCCACCTCGACTCAAGAAAATTTTTCGTGATAAAAAGGGTACTGAATGGACGCTTAACTGGCTTCCAATTGGTGGATTTGTTCGACTCAAATGAGAGGATATTACGAGTCTCGAGAGTAAACAAAAAGATGCCCTACCTATGGCAAAATGGTGGAAACAAGTCTTGATTCTCCTCGCATGAGTAACGATGAATTTTTTGTTATCCGGACTGATTTTTGCAGCGATGTTTTTCTTTGGTACTTCCCCGTTACATGTACAAATTCGAGAATTTGAGCCAAATTCTCTCTTGTCTCGAGTAGGCCCCGGCACTCAACTGATACCTATTTTTGATACGGTTGGGCAGGCAGAATCTGCTGGTGTCGTCCGTAATTTACCAGGAGTCTTGATTTCCCCAATAGCTGACAGTATTGCGGAGAAATGAGGTATACGTAGTGGGGATATCCTCATCTCTATTGATTGAGAATCCACACTCAAACCTGATGATGTCATCCGTATACTCTGAACAGGGGAGGCTTCATATAAACTCGAAGTATTACGAGAGAAAGATATTTCCAGCATACAACTCACGCCTCTAGCTGGTAAAATAGGTGTTTTCGTGACGCCAAATATTCAACTTATTACCTATCAATATCCTCTCCCAAAGGCGATATATTATGGCATCAAAGAAGTATATCATCAGATTACGTTTTCTTTTCGAACGTTTGGGGCTATCATAGTCACGAGCTTCTCGGATACTGCGACACAAGCAGAGAAAAAAGAAGTTTCGAACGGCTTTTGAGGTCCAGTAGCCATTGGAAAAGTCTTTGTAGATCTCGTACAAAATGGTATCAATTTCCGTGTGTTCTTCGTGATGATTGCGATGATTTCTTTGAGTTTATGAGTTTTTAATCTTTTGCCATTCCCAGCTCTTGATGGAGGAAGATGCCTCCTAGTCCTTGTGAATCAGGCTATGCATATAGTTGCGCCGAAATGGAGGATTTCACCGCGCATAGAACAAACTATTCATGCGTTCGGGTTCATTCTGTTGATCATAGCAAGTATACTCGTTACATGGAAAGATATCTTTATTAAATAAATTTATGCGACTTTTCTCTTGGAACGTCAACGGTATCCGTGCCGTTATGAAAAAAGACTTTTCTGGTATTCTTCAAAAACTTGATGCAGATATTATTGGCCTCCAAGAAATCAAAGCAAAACCTGAGCAAATCATCGCAGAAACGGACATTATTCAATCACTCGGGTATCAGTGTATCTTCAATTCTGCAGAACGACCATGATATTCTGGCACGGCGGTTTTTACTCGTATTCCACCCATTGCTGTCATGAATCGTATCGGCACAGAAGCGGATAATGAGGGGAGAACCATCACTCTTGAATTCGAAGATTTCTATTATATTACGACCTATGTCCCTAATACAAAAGACGACCTCTCTCGTCTTCCCTATCGTCAAGTGTGGGACAAAGCTCTATGTACATTTGTAAAAAAACTTCAAACGCATAAGCCTGTTATTCTCTGCTGAGATCTCAATGTCGCTCATGAGCCGATTGACCTCAAAAATCCCAAACAAAATGAAGGATCACATGGGTTTACTCAAGAAGAGCGTCACGGTTTCAATACGTTTCTAGAGGCTGGCTTGGTCGACGTTTTTCGAGAAAATAACCTATCACTCGAGTGAGCCTATACTTGGTGGTCCAATTTTGGCAATGCACGAGCCAATAATTCTGGTTGGAGAATTGATTATTTCCTTATTTCAGAGGCATTGAAGCATCGTATTACGGATGCTACGATTCATCCAGATATTATGGGGTCTGATCATTGTCCAGTGGGGATAATCCTTGAATAATTTTTATTTTTGTTTAAATCTCTATAATTGTAATGTTCTTCATTTCTCAACTATGCTCTCTCTTGTTTTTATCCGCGAAAATCCCGATACCGTCCGTGCTGCTATCAAAAATAAAAGTGTATCAGTTGATTTCGATGCATTTCTTGCTCTTGATAAGAAGAAAAGACCTCTTCAACAACAGGTAGAGTGATTGCGTGCGAGACGTAATGAGCTCTCCTCTGCGATGAAAATTATCACAACCCCCCAATGAAATTCTCCTTCTTCACCCCCCTTGTCAGGGGGGTACATGGGGAAACCAAATCCAGCGGTGATAGAAGAAGCAAAAAAACTCAAAGAAGAACTTCAAACTCTCGAAAAAGAGTATGAAGTAATTGAATCTGAACACCTAGCTTTGCTCAAGAAAATCCCCAATATTCCAACGGACGATACACCGATTGGGCACAGTGAAGAAGAAAATGTGGTGGTGAAAGAATGGGGAAAAATCCCAGAGTTTTCTTTTATACCACGGGATCATGCTGAAATCGCCGCCCTTCATGGGTGGATAGACAAGGAGCGAGCAGCAAGTGTAGCCGGCTCACGATTTGCATATCTCTTGGGCGATTTGGTTCTACTCCAATTTGCGCTTATACAATGGACGATGAACACTTTGACCAATGAGACAGTTATCAAAAAAATCATTGCAGATCTGGGACTCAATATCTCAAGTAAACCCTTCACTCCTGTGCTCCCGCCCTATATGATTCGTACAGAACCGTATGACGCAATGGATCGTCTCGAGCCACGAGAAGACCGATACAAGATAGAGGGACAAGATCTCTGGCTGCAAGGCTCAGCAGAGCATGTTCTCGGCTCTATGCATGCCAATGAGATTTTTACAGAATCCCAAATGCCTGTGCGATATCTGGGGTATGCGACCTCTTTTCGAGAGGAAGCGGGAACCTATGGGAAAGACATGGAAGGCATCATTCGGATGCATCAATTTGATAAACTTGAGATGGAAAGTTTCGCAACAGCAGAAACTTCTCACGAAGAACACCTTCTGTTTGCCGGTATTCAGGAACATCTGATGCAAGAGCTGGGCGTACCATATCGCAAACTCCAGAAATGTACCTTTGATATCGGGAAGCCTAATGCCAAAGGATCAGATATCGAAGCATGGCTTCCAGGACAAGGACAGTATCGCGAGACACATACAGCTGACTATATGACTGATTATCAGGCGAGACGACTCCAAACGCGGGTCCGTCGGGAAAATGGCGAACTGGAATTGATCCATACCAATGACGCAACGGCTTTTGCCTGCGGTCGGGCGATGATTGCTATTCTCGAAAATTATCAAAATGAAGATGGTTCGGTGACTATTCCAGAAGTATTGGTACCTTTTCTCGGGAAAACAATTATTTAAATTTGATTTTGCATCATAAATAGGGTATTATATACTCATAACTTTTTCTTATGGATCTAAAAAATTTACTTCCAGCGGCTGCCGCACTCATAGGTATTAGTATTTCTGCGTGTAAGCCAGCACAAGACAAACACAGAGAGGATGTAGAGCATATTCTGCAGATGGCACAGCCAACCGAGGAGATTGTTGCAGCGTCTCAAGGGTATTATAACGGCAGAGAAGACCTCAAACATATTTCCGATGCAGAGAGGGCAAGTCTCGTACATAGTCATGCTAAATTAAAACGTATAGCTGACGGACTCAAGGATGCTACTATTTCATTTGAAGATTTTTACAATATGGTGGTTGCTTCTGATACTCGTATTGTTACTGATGAGAACACGAAACTACAAACAGATTTTGGCGCTTATTACAAAGGTATTTCTGTACATCCAAAAAGTATAGAGTTTTGGACTACGCCAGGGAACCCTAATATTATTCTCGAAGACTATATTGTCAGTAATGTGGAAATGAATGGAGGTGAACTCCGTGTTTCTCTAAGCTGAAATATATATGAAACAGTAGTAGATGATGATACCGCGAAACAAAAAATAGGTGCTAATCTGAATCCGAGAGATGGTAAACATCCAGGCACAAAGACGCTTACTCTGCGTCTTGTTCTCGCAAAATAAATCCTTATGGCCGAAATCCTCCCTACAACACCTGAAACCAATATTCGAAAATGGATTTTTATTGGAATAGTGATGGGTATTTTGTTCATTGTAGTGGCGTTTTTTGTTTTCATGGCATGAGGTGGTAGCCGGACAGCTGCAGGAAAAGGCTTTGATCCTGAAAGCAAGCAAATTATTCTATGGACAGTTGGTATGGATGTAAAAATGTTTATTGATCTCAACAAACAGTTTAATGCCTATGTCGGAAGAAGTGATATCAAGCTTGATGTGAAAAATTTTGCTTCTTTCACAGACTATATTGATGTCCTACCCCGGGCGATGCAATCATCCACCCCTCCAGATATCGTCATGGTGCCAAATCATGGAGGGTATCGTTTTTTTGATCAATATGTGAATTCTCTCGGGAGTAATATGGTTGATTTTACTGATTTTGAAACTCGGTTCCACAAGCTTTTCTTTGAAGAACTGGTCTTTTCTGAGACTATAAAAGGAGATGGACAAGATCGTATCGTTCAGTGACTTCGTGGTGTGCCAATTGGTTTTGAGCCTATGGGGATGTACTATAATAGAGGCCTTTTACAAAAAGTGCCAACTCTCTGGGCTACCCTGCCAGAGATTCTCAAGCCAGAACCCTCTGAAGAAATCAATGTACCAGATCCAGAAGAGAACACACTACTTACTGTCTCATCTACGAAATGAGAAAAGAAAGAAACGATAGCGTTTACTAATTTGGGTTATGGCGCAGCGACTCCTATTGCCCCAGATATCTTGGCACTTTTGACAATTCAGAAGAAAGGGCCTTCTTTTACAGGGTATACAAGTGTCAATTCTACTGATTCTCGGGCTATTTTTGAGTATTATATGGCATTTCGTCGTGTGCCTAATAATCTCAGTCAATTCGAACCACAGTTTACAGAGACACTGACGACGACAGATCTCTTTGTTCGAGGCAAGATCGCTACACTTATCTGATATCCTAGCACCTATCAGGATATAGAAATCGCTCTACAACGAGCCCGACAAGACAATGAACTTGCTCCTGATTTTCTCAAAAATCTCCGTATTACCACTGTTCCACAAGATGAAATAAATCCAAAAAAACAAGTAAATTTTGCGAAATATAATTACCTAGCGCTTACGAAGAATGGTGCGAATAGAAATACCAAAAAGCCATCAAATGATCCTGTAATCAAACTCATACAGTTTCTTCTCACACAAGAGGGGCAAGATGTGTTTGTCAAACATGCTAGCTATATGTTACCAACACAAAACACTGCGTTAATAGAAAAGAATGATACAAAAATAAACCCAGATATAGAGTTTTCTATGACGGTATGAGATTGGTATGTCGCAGATCAAAAATTTGTTGCCTATGATATGGGTATGCCCCACCTTTTCCGCTCTATTATTCGCCAAGCACTTGATGAGCCCGGTACGACTGCGAGTTCGGTAACGGCTTTTGTTTCTTCGTATCTTACCTGTAAAGTATGACAACTCACAGATTCTGCTCAGTATGCATCCTCATGTCTTTGTCAGACAAAGCTCCCAGTGAATAGAAATAATTATTGGCCACTGTGTGTCTATGAATAGGTATCTCTCTGAACGCTAATTTTTTTGTCTTTTCTTTCTATCCCGTTATTACTCGGTTCATTGAAATATCCCATGGATCCTGCGGTAGTTTTTGGAAATATTTGGCACTTAAAACACACTCCTACTACGCAGAGCGTGGTATGTTCTCTCAAAAAATTATCATACCAACCACCTCATCGTCCAATACGTTTTCCCGAAAGTGTGAAAGCTCTTCAGGGCATTATAATGACACCATCTTTAGGGATGGAATTATACGCTCAATGAGGAGAAATAGTAACAATATTTTTTGCGTGCTGTTTGCTGATTTCAATACATCGCGTGAGTTGTACTTCATCATGAAGTCACGTATAGAGAATGATATTGTTTGTTTGTTGAATTTCGGGTAATGCCAAAAGAATATCACAGATAGTATCAGAGGCATCTCTTTTCTCTTCCTCACTCATCTGAGAAATAACTTGCTAAACTGTATTTCATATAGCCTCTTTATCGGAGGTAAGTAGTTTTGTTTTGTTCATGTTCGGCATCAGTAGTCGCAGTATGGATACCTCCCTGTGCATCATGGAGATAGAAGAGGGCAGTCCCATCAGCAGTAGCATTGAGTGTTGCAAAGAATGTGTTACTCGTTATGCCGGCAATAGGTGTTGGAGTCAGACCCGTTGTATTACGTGTGTCATACCGGTAGTTTTTCGCTTGCCGAGAATCACGAGAGAGACTATAGTAGCTACTGACAAATTTTTGACACTCTGATCCGAGCTTCAGTCCTTCATAGCATACTGTGACATCAGCACCGAGGGGTATGCTCTGTCGGAGACGTTTTTTGAGTATGCCGGCAACAGTGGGAATATTGGCACTATTTTTTTCTTCTTCTTGTATGATGGAGGCGAGTGTGAGGACATCATAAAAAGCATCAACCGGTTTACCAGACTCGAGAAAAGGTTGGTAAATTCTGCGATTAAAATTTTGGAGCATTTTCTCGACGACATCTTCGACCGAAGCACTGCCGGTGATACGGTAGGTATCAGGCATGAGAAAACCTTCGAGAGATGTTTTTCCAACGAGAAATGGATATTTTGGTGTAAAAGTAGCAATCAGATTTTTTTCTTCAGTGAGGAAATCTCCTATGACACCTTTTTCTTTCATCTCATCGGCTACTTCTCGTTTATGCCAACCAGGAAGAAACATAATGTCATCCTCGGTTGGAGTTGGATTTTCGAGGGATTTGAGGAGTTCATGAATTGTTGTCACAGATTCATCGATTTGGAATGTGCCTTGTTTGAGTGTGAGCTCGGGTCCAAAGAGTGCATACCAGAGACGATAACGAGTATGCGATATAGGGAACTCGAGAATAGTATCCAGTTGACTCGCACTAGATCCAGCTGGAATAGTGATTTTTTGGTATGCCTTGACGCCGACCGATCCTGTCCAGGTAATCCACAGAAATCCATAGATAACAAGGACTATGAGAGTAGTGATAAGTTTGACTCACAGTGAGATTTTTGTCTTTTTTTGTGCGAGAGCTCGACGGGTGTACATAATGAATTTTTTTAAACCATTGCATTATATTGTGAGGGGGTAAAAAGCAACTTTCTCTATCTTGTACAATAAAAAATCCCCATTGCTGGGAATTTTGAGAATATGATTTTTTTAAGCACCGAGCTTTTCCTCGATTCTCATGAGTCGATTATATTTTGCGATTCTATCAGTACGAGAGAGCGAGCCAGTCTTGATATAGCCTGTATTCATACCGACGACGAGATCAGCAATAAAGGTGTCTTCTGTTTCGCCACTTCTGTGAGAAATAATAGCCTTCATATTATTTTTATGTGCGAGACGAATCGTCTCGAGCGTTTCGGTCACGGTACCTATTTGATTGAGCTTGATGAGGATGCTATTACCATAGTTTCCATCTATACCGGCTTGAAGTCTCTCTTTATTGGTTACATAGAGGTCATCACCGACGAGCATCACTTGATTGCCGAGTTTTTCTGTGAGAAGTTTCCAACCCTCTATATCATCCTCTGACATACCATCTTCTATCGAGATAATAGGATACTTGGACATCAGTACTTCATAATAGGAGACCATTTCACTGGCGCTGAGTACTTTGTTTTCACCTGTGAGGTGGTACATACCGTCTCTATAAAATTCGGTGCTCGCGACATCGAGAGCAATCTTTATTTGTTCTGTTGTATAACCAGCTGCTCATATTGCTTCGATAATAGTTCCGAGAGCATCGTCGGTACTATTCACCGCTGGAGCAAACCCACCTTCATCACCGACACTGGTTGCGAGTCCTCGTTTTCCGAGAATTTTCTTGAGATGATGAAACACTTCAGCACCCATACGGATTCTCTCTGCCATTGTTGTACCACCAACCGGAACAATCATGCATTCCTGGATATCGAGAGGATTATCAGCGTGCGCACCACCATTGATGATATTCATGAGTGGAATAGGGAGATTCATTGGTCCCTCTGAGAGGAATTCGTAGACTTCTTTTTTCTCTGATCGAGCGCAAGCACAGACAAACGCCATAGAGACAGCGAGGAGGGCATTTGCTCAGAGTCGTGACTTATTTGATGTTCCATCGAGAGTGATGAGAGCAGTATCGAAATCTGCAAAATGAGAGAATTCTTTCCCTACAAAAGTGTTTTTTATCTCGTCATTGATATGAGAGACGGCCTTCAAGACTCATTTTCCGAGATATCGAGACATATCATTATCACGGAGTTCGAGCGCTTCATGTGACCCAGTAGAAGCACCACTCGGCACAATCGCAATACCAAAAGAGCCATCTGATAATGTTACTTCAGCCTCAACAGTGGGGTTGCCTCGAGAATCGAGGACTTCGCGAGCGTGAATATTGGCTAGAGTAACCATAGAAAAATATTAAAAATAACTGCCACGAGTATAGAAAAAACTCTACAGAAGCAAGATTTTTTAGAATACCATTCACATAATAATTGCATTTTTTGGTGCATTTCAATTCTCTAAAAAATCGATCATAGCCTCTTGCATAAATACTCATGTATCGGGTATAACGCTTGAATCAAAATAATATATAATAACAATAGGT
>Ga0163150_10003037_pt1 | contig 24344 bp, 33 predicted proteins | sample OliLakLV19P2IB_FD_148628 | JGI IMG/M metagenome (GOLD analysis project Ga0163150, IMG submission 148628) | Freshwater microbial mat bacterial communities from Lake Vanda, McMurdo Dry Valleys, Antarctica - Oligotrophic Lake LV.19.P2.IB | ecosystem: Environmental > Aquatic > Freshwater > Lake >...
GCGCAAGTTGACCGTCGCCCAGATGATCCGGGAGGCCGTCAATCGCGACATCGAGGCCGCCAAGCGCCGAGATGGCTAGCTGTGTATCACTCTTCACCGGCCTTGATCTGGGACTTGAGGCGGCAGGGTGGGAGCGCCGAGGCGCTAGGACGGCACCTGCTTGAATTGCTCCCGTGAGACGGCAGCCCCTGAGCGGGAAGATGATTCAAGAAGCGGCGATCGATCTCGGTCGCGCCCGGCGCTACATGGTGCTGCACATCACCTCGGTCAAGGATTCGCGTGGCTTTCACCGAACCCCGGTCTCGGCAGACGGGAAAGGATTCCCGGACCTCCTCTTCGTCGGCCGCAAGGTCGTAGCGGTCGAAGTGAAGGGTGATGGCGACAAGTTGAGCGAAGAACAGAAGGTGTGGCTCGCCCAATTCGAAGCAGCCGGCATCGAGACATTGGTGTTGACCTCGAAGGCGTATCGAGCCGGCGAGCTCGAGGAACTGCTTGACCGGTGACCACGCCGGGAACCCTCTTTGAACGCAATCGCAAGATCGCTGACGCTGCTGCGAAGAAGTACTTCTTGCCCGGGTACGAGCCGGACGACATTCGTCAAGAGGCCTTGATGGCCTTGTGGAAAGCGGCGCGGACTTACGACCCCACGCGCGGTGCGAAGTTCTCCAGCTTCGCCACCCTCTGCATCAATGCCCGGTTCGTCGAACTTCTGAAGAAGAAGGATCGCTATCGCAACAAGACGCTCGACAGCACCCTGCGGACGATCGTGACAGAAGGAGAGGTGACCGAGATCCTCAACGTGTTGCCCCACCTCCACCAGGTCGCCGACCTCGTCGAGGAGCGCGATGCGCTCCGCCGGCTCGTCGCTGCGATCCTTGAGTTGACCGAGATCGAGCGTCGTTGCGTGATCGGGGTCGCGACCGGTCTCAGCTACCACGAGATCGGCGAAGGGGGGCCCAAGCAAGTCGACAATGCGCTCTTCCGAGCCAGGAAGAAGCTCCGCATCGAGATGGCGGACGCGGATCGATTACCAAGGTCTGATAGTAGATCCGCCCCTTAGCGCACCCGTCGGACGGAGCGCATCGTCTGACGGAATCCGTATTCTCTACACGCGATGGCTCGCCCAAACCAAGAGGAGAAGGATCGCTTCCTCGAATACATCCGCGGCGGCGACGATCGCGCGACCGCTGCATGGAAGATCAATCCGGAGTTCTCCGGCTCGATGTTCCGCTCGATGAGCAATCCTCGCTCGACGCGTAACTACGACGCCGACTTCGCGCTTCTGTATGACGAAGCGGTGGCATTCAGGGGTCCACTCGACCCGAATCGGCAGCATATTCACTCCTCGGAGCGCGGCGGCGTCTCGGTAACTCTAAGCGGATTTACCAAGGGGTCACACCTCACCGAGGAGCAACTTGACGAGTTCCTTGAACTTGTTCGGGATGGAGCCCAACCCGCGACCGCAGCGCAGGATCTGGAAACGCCCACCTCGATCACCCAGATCAATCGTCGCGCGGCGAAGGATGCCGAGTTTGCCAAGGAGTTCCGCGAAGCCAGAGAGGAGGGCTATGACGCCTACAAGGATAACCTCCGAGCCGAGGCCACCCGGCAGGCATTCGCCGGCGACTACCGCGCCCTGCGTGACCAGATGCTGATGCATCTCGAGGAAGCCAGCGCTCTGATGACGAATAGGCACGAGATCGGAGGCCTTGACGGCGGGGCGATTCGCCTGCTCGCCGAACGCCACTTCGCAGATCTACCGCCGGAGATGCTGGAGAAGATGATTGAGACGCTGGAAGAGAAGGAGCTCGGCAAGATCGGTTCGGGAGAATGACCGAGACAGTCCCCTGCTACGCGTGCCTCGACGGTGTCTGCTGGTGGGTGTCCTGCGACAACGATGCCGACTTCGTTCTCGATGTCGCCTTGAAGCGCCACGGAAAGCCGCTTTACTCGGGCAAGATCGAACTCTGCCATGGCCACACGCGGGTCGCGCAGGAGCGCAACGGCCGACTTGACCTCAACTGGGAAGCGGTCGAACAGGCCATCTCAATGTCGAAGATCCGGTCATGAGCCCCTACAGAGTGATCGACAACACCCGTTCCTGTCTCTGCAATCCATGCTGGGCCGCGAAGTGCGCCTGCGGTAAGTGGCTGACCAAGCACGCCTTCTCTGCCGAGGATGCCGGGCGCGACGCCACCTGGGTGCTCGAGCGGGAACTGCAAGGCGGCTACCACTTCGCCCATATTTGCCGCACAATGCCTAAGTCGTCCCAACTCCAACTGGAGCTCGGGTGAGCGAGGTGGCGGGCGCATCCCCGCTCCTGCAGTCCCTCTACAGGGCTCGCGCGGATCAGGAGATGCACAACGAGATGGAGGACTGCGAGGCGAGCCTCGCCTACTTCATCAGCAAGGCATGGCCGTCGCTGAAGCCGATGGAGGCCTATGTTCACAACTGGCACATCGACGCCGCTTGCGAGAAACTCGAGGCCGTCTCCGCCGGCGAGATCACCAGGCTGCAAATATGGGTTCCGCCTGGAACAATGAAGCCAGTCGATGTAGAGGCTCTCGTTCTGATGGAGGACGGTTCCCGGAAGAGGTTGGGTGATGTAGGGGTTGGTGACTACGTCATCACCCACAGAGGGAGAGGGGCCCGGGTTGAGGCGGTTCACGACCAAGGACTCCTGCCCACTCTTGAAATCACGACCGACTCCAATCGCGTAGTACGGGCCGCTGCCGATCATCCATTCCTTACTCCCGATGGCTGGAAGCGAGCGGACGCACTAAGAGAGGGCGAAGCTCTCGGGGTGATCGTTAATCCAAATGAACGCATCCAGTCCGACCGAATCGTGTCCATCTTGGCAAGCGGCCGTTGCGAGTGTCGCTGTCTGACTGTTGAACGAGACCATTCGTTCACAGCCAATGACATTGTCGTGAAGAACACCCTGATTGTTTCCGTCTTCTGGCCTGCTTGGGAGTGGATCAAGAACCCGTGGCTGCGCTACTGGGGCGCGAGTTACGAGGTTAGGCTCGCCGGCCGCATGGCGGCAATGAGCCGAGATCTGATGATGGGCCACTGGTATCAAGAGCGTTGGGGTGATCAGTTCAAGTTCAGCCGCGAAGGCGAGAACTACTTCGGCAACGACATGGGTGGCACCCGACTCGCGACCGCGCCGCAGTCGACGGGCTCGGGTGAGCACGGCCACCGGATTATGATCGACGACCCGATTAACGCCAAGTCGGCCGACGCCACCTCGAAGGTGACGCTCAACGAGACGAACGAGTGGTACGACAGCACCGTCGTGACACGGGGGATCGGGATCAAGCACGCTCGCGTGATCATCATGCAGCGTCTTCACGAAAGTGACCTCGCCGCGCACGTGCTCGAGAAGGACGAGTGGGACGTGCTCTGCTTACCGGAGCGCTACGAGCCCAGTCACCCCTTTGTCTGGCCGAACGATCCACGCGACGCCGAAGGAGAACTCCTCTGGCCGGAGCATCGCGACGAGAAGGCATCGAACTCGCTCGCCGCATCGTTGACGCCGCATCGCGCGGCGGGGCAGCTGCAGCAGCGCCCCTCGGCGAAAGAGGGCGACATCCTCAAAGTCGAGTGGTGGCGGTTCTACGATCCGCGGATCCGCTCAAAGGAGCAGTGGAGCGAGTTGCCAGCCTTCTCGATGGTTGTGATGTCACTCGACTGCCCTCTGAAGGACAAGGAGTCGAACGACAACGTCGCCATCCAGACTTGGGGCATCCACGGCCTGCAGCGCTACCTGCTCGACGTGCGACTAGGGAAGATGAGTTACCCGAATGCGAAACGAGCGACGCTTGAGATGGCGAGGTGGGCTCGAGCGACGTGGCCGCGCGCGCGTCACAAGGTTCTGATCGAGAACGCGGGCTACGGCTCGGATCTGATCCTCGACCTCAAGGCCGAGCTCACCGGGATAACGAAGGTGAATCCACAGCAGGATGGCTCGAAGGAGGTACGCGCGGACGCAGCCTCCGACTTCCTCGAGGATGGCAACTGCTTCCTGCCTGGCTATGGGCCGCCGTGGCGGCCGCCGGTCTACGACGCCTCGAACACACCGGCAGATGTGGCAGGCTTCATCGCCAACGCCGCTCGCTTTCCGAACGTCACCCACGACGACGACATCGACGCATGGTCACAGTTGATCAACTGGATGCGAGGCAAGGACACGAAGCCCGTTCGCACCTCCTCGGCGACCAAGGGAAGGAGCTCGGGGAGAACGTCTTCGACACAGACAAGGTCGGCGGTTCCCGGCCGGGGACGCCGGTGACCCCATCTTTGACCATGGTGAGCAATACGGCCATCGTCAGGTGTCCCGATTGCGGGGGAACCCGGGAGATCAGCGTCCGCCAGAAGCGGCGTCTCACCAACGGTGCGAAGAGCATGCGTTGTTCGCTTTGTCGTACTATCCCGACGCCGGCCGAGGTCAAGCAAAGCGATCTCAACTACTGGCTCGACCGATACGACATGGAGTGGATCAAGGAAGTGGGATATCTGATCTGGGGAGACGAGGTTGATTGACATCCTCATCCCCGTCCTCGGGCGGGGCCATCGAATTGAGCCTCTGCTCGCGAACATCGCCCAAGCGACTGATGTCGACTGGCGAGTCACGTTCATCTGCTCGCCGCTAAATGAAGACCCGGAGGCGACACAAGCGTGCTTGGCCTCCTCCGCCAAAACGATCGTCGTCGACTTCTCCACTGGAGAAGGTAATTTCGCAAAGAAGATCAACCTTGCCTACAGCCTCATCGACGACGCCGACTGGTTCTTCCAGGGTGCGACCGACCTAGTCTTTCACGAAGGCTGGGCTTCACAAGCACTCAGGATCGGCGCCGGCGCTGGGGTCGTCGGCACCAACGACCTCGGCAACCCGCAGGTAAAGCGCGGCCATCACTCAACGCACATCCTCTTCTCTCGCGACTACATTGAGCGCTGGGACGGCGGCACCTATGACAACACGGGGATCATCTTCAGCGAGCAATACGACCACAATTTCGTGGACACCGAGTTTGTCCAGACAGCAATCCTGCGAGGGCAGTTTAAGCCCTGCCTGCGATCGATCGTTGAGCACATGCATCCGCATTGGGGCAAAGGGGAGATGGATGAGACGTACGTGAAGAGCGAACGCTCTTTCCGTAACGATGCCGCGATCTACAACAATCGGATGAGGGCCGCCCGCCGTGCAATCCAACCAGCGAGCGGTCGCCGGCGATGACGATCTCCTGCATCGTGGCAACCCATGGGGCACAGGAGTGGAAGAACCTTGCTCATACTCGAGCTATCCCCTCGACAGCCGGGCAGGGGTTTATCGAGGTGCTTGACATCCACCTACCCGACGGGACGCTCGCCTGCAGTCGCAACCATGGAGCAGCGCTCGCCAAGGGCAAGTGGCTCCTCTTTCTGGACGGAGATGATGAACTGGCCCCAGGCTTCGGCGACGCGATGTTCGAGGTCATCACTGATGATCCAAACTACCTCTACACGCCTGCAGTGATCTACGCGCGCGGCAATGTTCGGCCGAAGCCGAAGGTCTGGCCGAGGATGGACTTCAAGATCGGGAACTGGTGCATCATCGGAACGTTGATCTCAAAAGCAGTCTTCATGAACATCGGTGGCTTTCGCGAGTACCTCTTGTACGAGGACTACGCCCTCTGGGCGATGGCCGAAGCCCAGCAGAACGTTGAGGTCGTCGAGGTTCCAGATGCGGCCTACATTGCCCACTACAATCGATCCTCACGGAATCGGAAGCCGCCGCCGCGGGAGCGGGTCTACTGGCACCAGGCGATCGGGCACGATGTCTGGCCGGACCACTTTCACGAGCCGACTGCGGACGAACGCAGAGACCATTCACTCTCGACCCCAAACCTCCGCTTCAAATGAATTACCGGTTGGTCGTCATTACTCACGGAGATGGCGAACCGCTCGCGGCCACTCTTGACTCGTTCTTTGACAGCGTGCGACCACTGCCTTCCGACACCGTCGTTGTCTGGGACGGACCTATGCGACCCGTGGAGACGGATCTCGCGGACACTGTTATCTGGTCGGAAACTCCACAAGGATTCTGCCGGACCGCCCGAACGACTTGGACGGAGGCTGCGCGCCTGGGAGTCGACTATGTGTTCTGGCTTGAGCACGACTTCGAATTCCTCCGCCCAGTCGAACTCGAGCTCCTGGCGAGAACGCTTGAGTACAACTCGGAGTTGGCGCAGATGTCACTGCTGCGCGAGCCGATGGGACACGAAGGGGAATCCCTCGCGGTCGGTTGGGAGCGCTTCAAAGCTGGGCGTCGCGAATGGATGGAGCAGAGCACCTACTGGACGACTAATCCGTCACTGATCCCCGGTTGGGTCTTCCGTCAGTTCGAGTGGCCTGACGAACCGCATTGCGAAGGGAAGCACACGATTGCGCTTCGGGAGGAAGGGCTCGCGTTCGGCGTCTGGGGAGACGGGGAACCGTGGGTGCGTCACACTGGAGTGCGCACCGGCTTCGGATACTAGGGAGGAATGCATGACGGGAGAGTTCGTAACCGATGGGCATCTCGGGGGTTTCGTTCGCGGCGGGGACCCGGACACCCAGTACCCGGAGATGTGGGAGTGGCTCGTTGCGACCGAGGAAATCAAGGTGGTTCTCGACGTAGGCTGCGGAGACGGGGCGGCACTTCGTGCGTTCCGCGATCTCGGCTGCGCCGCCATTGGCATCGACGGCATGGAACAGGATGATCCTGGGATTTTCACGCACGACTACACGACTGGCTTGGTTCCCTTCCACGGAACGGACGCGTTCGATCTCGTCTGGTCGTGCGAGTTCGTGGAGCACGTTGAGGCGCAGCATGTCCTGAACTTCCTCGATTCGTTCTCCCGAGCACCGCTCGTGTTGATGACGCATGCCATGCCGGGGCAGCCGGGATGGCATCACGTCAACTGCCAGGACGGCACCTATTGGAAGGATGCGATGTACGGCATCGACTACTTCTTCGACCCCTCGCTCACCGCCGATACGCGAGCTCGAGCTCATGGCTACTACGCGGCGACGGGCATGGCGTTTAGGCGGCGACCGTGACCGTTTGTTCGGTGATGCTCGTAAAGGACGAGGCCGATGTCATCGGCCACACGATCGCATGGCTGAAGACGCAAGTCGATCACATCATCGTGATGGACAACCTCTCGACTGATGGGACCCGCGAGATCATCGAGGAATCAGGTGTTCAGTTGCTCGACGACCACGAGGTCGCCTACTACCAGTCAGCCAAGACGACGAAGATGGCGAGGATGGCGCTGGAGCAAGGACATCAGTGGGTGCTCCCATGTGACGCCGACGAGATCTGGCACACCGGGGATATCAAGGTTCCGATTCGCGACTGGGTGGCCGGGGTCACGGATTGCCAGGTCATCAGGGCGAACCTCTTCCATCACTGGCCATCGATCTTCGATCGACCCGAGACCGAGAACCCGATCGAGCGCATCTGCTGGCGGTCGAGAGTTCCAGGGAGCCTTCCGAAGGTGATGGCGAGAACAGCCGGCGATCTCGTGATCGATGCCGGCAACCACGGCGCGAAGTATCTCACTGAGGTCGTCATAGCCAGCGGGTTGAACATCCGCCACTTCTCTTGGCGGACAGAACAGCAGTACCTGACCAAGATCCGGAATGGCGAACTCGCCTACGCAGCAACGACGCTCGACCCGTCGATCGGAGAGCATTGGCGACAGTGGGAAAATAAGACCGACGAGGAGATCCTGGGCTGGTATCGCCGATGGGCCCTGCGCTCTGATCCAGGAACCGATGAGACGCTGATCTACGACCCCGCTCCGCTCCCCGTCTGACAAACCTGTCAGACTGACAATCTTTCATCCCTCAGGAGGTAATCGTGCGCATTGTGGTGACCGGAAGTGCCGGGTTCCTAGGAAAGCACCTCACTCGAGAGTTGAGGAGCGCCGGCCATGCGGTGACCGGGATGGATACGAACGACGGGCCAAACCAGAACGCCGGTAGCGTGCGCAATCTCCGTGAGACCTTCGAGCGAGTTGAGCCCGAGGTGGTCGTCCATCTCGCAGCCAAGCCTGGGCTGTTCGGAGAAGATGACGTGATGCATACAGTCCGAGACAACGCGGGAATGACCGGTGTCTTGGCTCAGGTTGCCGGAGAAATGGGAGTCCGCGTCGTCTACGCATCAACCAGTGAGATTTATGGCGACAACGGACAAGCCATCTGTCGGGAGATCGAAGGCCCGTGGTCGCGCCCGCACAACATCCACGGCCTCTCCAAGCTCTGGGGCGAAGAGGTCTGCAAACTCTACGCGCCAAAGGGGTTCACACCCTTGCGCTTCTCGATGCCCTACGGTCCCGGTTTGCCGGCGGGCCGTGGGCGGGCCACGATCATCAACATGCTCTGGCAGGCCAAGCACGGGATGCCGATTACCGTCCACGCTGGCGCGGAGCGCTCATGGTGCTGGATCGGCGACATCGTGCGCGCCGCGCGCGCCGCGATCGAGAACGGTGATGGCCCATACAACGTCGGCCGCGACGACAACGGCGTGGACATGCTCGTGGTGGCCGAGCTCGCCTGCGAGATCACCGGCAGCGACCGGCGCCTGATCGAGATGGTCGATGTACCGGCGGGGCAGACCGTGGTAAAGCGTCTCTCGACGGCGCGTATTCGCCAGCTCGGCTGGAAGCCGGTCGTCGAACTCGAGGACGGTATGCGACGCACCTTCGATACCTGGGTAGACCACCTCGACGCCGAGGGCAATCTGATCGAAGAAACGGCAATCGTCGGATGAGCGTCCCGTCTCCTTGGATCGCACTGCTCCTACTCGGGGCCTCGTATCGGATCTGGAAACTCCTTGCCGATGACACAATCCTCAATCGCCCGCGGCATTGGCTCGTACGTCTTCCTCCTGATTGGGAAGAGGGTGATCCGCTACCTAGGGATTACAGACTTGAGCTGGCCAGGTTCATCACGTGTCCTTGGTGTTTGGGGTTCCACGTGTCTTGGGTGTTGTGGCTTGCCTGGGAGATCGAGCCGCACTGGACGGCGATCTTCTCTGTGCCATTCGCCTTGAGCGCGGCGCTTGGGATCACCGAGCGAGTGACTCGGGACGACGACTAACGAGGAAGCGTCCCATCCCCCGTCTACACTCACGCCGGTAGCTACCGACAGACCTATAGGAGGTATCGTGGGATGTAATTGTGGCAAGGGCAAGAGACTGCCCAAGGCTCCGGCACCGCCGGCACCGCCCTCCGAAGAACCGAAGTAGCCTAAGTTGGCCCTTCCTCTGACGCGCCCTCGGACACCTCCGGGGTTTGTCGCATCTGCCTCCAGCTACGGACGGGGGTCGATGGACACCGCCTACAACCTGCGCAGGGCGATGCCCTGGCAGCAACGGGCTTTGACTTACATCGACACAGTCCCGGAGCTCTCCTACTCATCGCGTTTCTACTCTCGGATGCTCCGCAACCTGCGGATCTACCCGGCAATGATGCAGGACGACGGAACGACCAAGCCGATCGAGGGCGGACTTCCCGTCGAGATGCTCGCGCGCCTCAAGGGCAAGGACGGGACGATGAAGCAGATCCTCGGCAACTTCGGCCGACTCATGTTCGCGACGGGTGAGGGAAATCTGCTCGGGATCAATATCGGCACCGAGGAGGAGTACTGGATCTTCGTCTGGCTCGATGAGGTGATCGTCGAGACCACGGGCGATCTGGTCGACAAGATCATCTGGCGGCCTGTCCTCGGCGGTGATGATCGGACATTCACCTCTGACGAGGCCCAGGTCTACCGGATGTGGACGCCACATCCTCGCCGCAGTGGCGAGGCTGACTCGCCGATGCGGAGCGTGCTCGAGATCGCGGAGGAGTTGATCATCCTCACCGCAGCCGTTCGCTCGACTGCCGTCTCGCGCACCGTTGCAGGACTGCTCTTGATGCCGTCCGAGATGGCCCCACTACCAGCCGAGCCAACGGGCGATGAGGATGAGGAGGGAGACCCCTTCGTCGACGAGATGCTCTCGCACCTTGAGAGCCAGATCGAAGACGCCGGTTCGGCCGCCGCATCTGCGCCCTGGGTGATCTGGGGCGCGTACGAGCTCCTTGATCGAATCAGGCGAATCGATCTCCACGATCCTCAGACGGACTACATGGAGCGCGACCTTCGCACTGAGGCAGTGACGCGGATGGCGCGCGGGCTCGACTATCCGCCCGAGGTCTTGACAGGCTTCTCGAGCGCGAACCACTGGGCGGCCAAGCAGATCTTCGACGACATGTGGCGCTCCCATGGAGCCGCCGTGGCCGATCAGTTCACCGGTGACATCAACGACGCCTACCTCCGGCCGGGCCTCCGCGATGCCGCCTACCCGGGTTGGGAGAACGTCGTCGTCGCCTATGACGAGTCGAAGGTTGTTTTGCCCGCGGATCAGTCGGCGGATGCCGATGCGGCCCACGATCGCGGGGCGATCAGCGACGCCGGCTACCGGCGGTTGAAGAACATCACCGACGACTACAAGCCGAGCAAGGAGGAGCACGACGAATATCTCGCCCTGAAGCTCCGGGACGGCGCCTTGATCGGAATCCCGAAGGCCTCGACTCCGCCACCAAACCCCTCCGACGGACCTCCACCGCCCGGGCCGGAGGGAGACAGTGGTCGCAAGACGAGGGTCGTCGCCGCCTCCCTTGAGGTCGGTGCGGCCGAGATGGCGCTCGCGCGCTGCCGCGAGCTCGCTGGGATCCGGATCAAGCAGAAGGAAAAGAGCTTTCCCGATATTTTCCGGGAGCTCAACGGTGCCCCCACGAGCAACATCGCATCCGCGCTTGGAGCAGAAGTGCTTGAGCAAATCCAGGTCACACCGCAGCAACTCGTTCGCGGCGGCGCGGACACACTCAAGACGCTGCTCGGCGAGTGGGGCTACGCCAAGGCGCAAGCCGTAGCGATTTCCGAGATGGTGGAGTCCTATGCCGCGCGTACCCTTTTCAAGACGGGTCACCCGACCCTGCCGAGCGGATTCGCCGCTCAGTTCGAGAGAGCCAAGGAGGCATCAGATGTCAGCGACTGAAACCGCGGCGAATTCGTCGGCGACGATCACAGGCTTGGAGGCCCCAGCGGAGGGTCTGGAAGCGACCACCGAGGCCTCGGGGATCGAGGTCGAGATCGACATTGAGGTCAATGAGGACGATGCGGCAGAGGACATCGCCGAGGGAGAGGGGCCTGATATGGCTGAGATGACAAGTCTCCCGACCTGGGAGAGCGAGCTCGCCTACGAGGGAATGGTGACTTCGGACGGTCGCTACCTGATCCCCGGGACGGTCGCCCATCGCGAGCTCCCGCTGTCGCTGATGGCGCAGACCGTGACCGCGGAAGGCCACGACGGCGCTTGCGTCTGCGGCAAGTTGACGAAGATCTGGCGCGTCGATCGCCCCGACCTCGGCGAGGGCGTCGTCGCCGTGATGGGCTCGGGTGAGTTCAGCGATCTCCTGATGGGGCCCGAGGCGGCACAACTCGTCGCGGACGAGGTTCTGCGCGGTGTCTCGATCGATCTGAACCCGGTACGCCGCGTAATGCTCGACGCGCAAACCAAGGAAGAAGTTCCTGACGACGAGGTCACGATCGAGGGCTACATGAACGGCGACTACGTCACGGGCATCGAGGGAGAGATCATGGGCGCGACTCTCGTGCCCTTCCCTGCCTTCGCCGACGCACGGATGCGGATCGTCCGCGACGCCGTCACCGCCGCAGTTGGCCAAGAGAATGAGTCCGTCGTCAGGTTCGTCTTCTTGGGCCAGAGCACGGTGAAATTGATCCCGGTCTCGATCACCGCCGCGGCAGCCGGCATCGCCCCGCTGCGACCGCCGAAGGACTGGTTCTTCACACCCGAGCCCGACGGCAAGTACCCGCTCACCGTCACCGACGACGGTCAGATCTTCGGTCACCTCGCGACCTGGGATCAGTGCCATCAGGGCTTCGCGAACGAGTGCGTGCTCGCCAAGCCCTCTCGGACCGAGTACTCGCTCTTCCACGTCGGCGCGATCAAGACGAAGGAGGGTGCGGATGTCAACGTCGGCAGGATCGTCGTCGGAGAGGGCGGTCACGCCTCGATCGCCTACGGCGCGGTAGACACGAACAAGTTCTACGACAAGACCTCGATGGTCGGAGCGTTCGTCCGGGCCGTCGACGGTAAGTACGGGATCTGGCTGGCCGGTGCTGTCCGGTCCGATTGTCCGGCCGAGCGCGTCCGCGACATGCTCGCGAACCCGCCCTCCGGCGACTGGCGGCGGCATGAGGGATGGCTCGAGTTGATCGCGGCACTCTCGGTGCCAGTCCCGGGCTTTCCCGTCCCGCGCTATGAGTACGCCTTGGCCGCAAGCGCCGACACCGTCGAGATTGGCGCGCTCGTCGCCACGGGCTACTACGAGCTCGAGGTACCCTCGTTCTCGCGCGCCGAGCAGCGCCGCAAGGAGATGCTCCTGAGCGGAGTTAGGGAGGGGTAGTGGCTGCTCCCGATGTAACGGGACTTTGCATGATCGCCCTGTACCCCACGACGGACGAGGCCAGGTCGCTTGCGGCCGGCGGCGACTACGAGAAGATGCATGTGACGATGGTCTTCCTCGGAGAGGTCGCTGATGTCGACATGAAGGCCGCCGCTCGAGCTGTCGGCAGCGTCTCAGGATCGACGGCCCCACTTTCGGGGGCGGTAGGCGGGGTCGGCGTCTTTGGCGGCGGGCCCGACGGCTTTCCCCAGATAGCCCTCCCGGACGTGGTTGGCCTCGCAAAGATGCGCACCGACCTCGTCAATGCTCTCGCCGAGGAGAACATCGAGTCCCCGTCAGAGCACGACTGGGTGCCGCACCTGACCTTGGCCTACGCTGAAGAGCCGGCTCTTCCCGTACTCTCGGCGATAGGGTCACCCCTGACGTTTGGCCAACTCTCGCTCGTCATCGCAGACGTGCGCAAGGACTTCCCCCTGGATCCCGAGGGTGCTTCAGACGACCACACGAACGGACGCCTCTCGCGCGCCCAGCAGCGCCGGCGCGCCATGCGGAGGGACGCAGATGCGCGCACGTGACCAGCAGCGCGAAGTCGGCGTCCTTGTCCTCGGAAGCAAGCATGCCTTTGAGGAGGGGCTTTCGACTCTGACGGGGACGATCCACGCATCAGCGGACACGATGGAGTACGTCCTGCTCGAGGGGGGAGATCTCCTGCGCGACTACAGCCCAAAGGAGCGTCGGAGGATGGCAATGGAGGGAAGGGCAAGGCCAAACGGTTCCTTCCCGATCGGAACCTGCGCGGACGCCGAGGTCGCGATGAACGCCCAGGGAAGGGCCGCCCCATCCGAGCGCGAGGCTGTTCAAGCCTTCATCCGGCGCCGAGTTCTCGCGCTCCGGTGCGACGAGGGATAGATGCCAGTCAAGAAGATCCCGCTCTATCGTCATCCGGAGGTCAAGGGGAAGAAAGAGAAAGCGCCGGCCAAGAGTCCGGTTCGCAAAAAGGGCGGATGACACTGATGTCGGCCCGCACGTGTTGCGGCCATGGATCCGATTGAGCAAGGTTCCAATCCGCATCCAGCATCGCCCTGGGCGTGATGAGGGGCTCGAGCGATTACTCCCACTTCTACCGCCGGATGTAGAAGTCATTACGGATCACGGAGAGGTCAACAATCCCTGGCGTGGCTACAAGCTCTGCCTCTCTGACCTCCCTACAGAGGGTCACGTCGCGGTCTTGCAGGACGACGCGATCGTCTCGATCAACTTTGCCGAGGCGCTCGAGCGGATCGCGGCGGCCAACCCAGCCACAGTCGTCGCGCTCTTCTGCAGCAAGGCTCCCAAGCGGACGTACAACATGGCATCGCTCCGCTACGGCAGGAGCCGCTACGTGGACACCCACCTTCAGGATCTCGTCCACGTCGTCGGGATCCTCTGGCCGGTCGCCAAGGCTGAAGAGTTCATGCAGTGGTGCCTCGGCAATCCGAACCGGATTAGAGGCCGCGACTTCCAGTCCGACGACGCGACGGTCACCCGCTGGATGCAACTCACGCGGCAGCAAATCCGAGTCACCGTCCCCTCGATCGTTGAGCACCCCGATGATCTTCCCTCGATCGTGAACAGCCACCGCCCGCGCGCCGGCGGCGACTCGGGTCGGGTTGCCGGCTACTGGATTGGTCGGGATAATCCGCTTGAGCTCGACTGGAGCCGCTGATCGTGTCCTTGCACTGAACCTCGAACCTGCGGAGTGGCGAGCAACCAGCGCTCAACGATCTGCCCCATGGAGCGCCCTTCGGCTGCGGCGATCTCCCGAAGGCGCACTTCGGCCTCCTCGCTGATCCGCATGGATACGTGCTTTCGGCGCATGGAGCAGACATTGTGGCACGCCGTTTACTCGCCCGTGTCCGGGGGTTGTGGTGAGATGGCGGTAGTCGTTTACCGCCGGGCGGTGGCGGCGAGCCGGGTCCAGGGGACTTCAGGCGCACAGACAACCGAGCGCTATGACAAGGAGTTCCCCATGAACGATCCACTGTTTCCCGAGCTCCCGGAGGTTCTCTCCGAGCTCAGCGACGAAGCGCTGGAGGCTCTGCTGGATGAGCACACAGTCGCACTCGCAAAGATCGATCAGGAAGATCCCGACTACGTCGGCGGCCTGACGGGCCCCGAGGTCATCTCCGCTCTCGAGCTTGGCGTCGAGCAGATCAAGGCGATCAAGGACGAGAAGCAGGTTCGCGTCGAGGCCGCAGAGGCTTACGCCACGAAGAAGGCCGAACTCGTCAGCCTTGCCCGTGAGGGCGAAGTGCTGGCCGAGGGAGACGGCGACGACGCCGATGGTGGCGATGACGCCGACGACGCCGATGGTGGCGAGGACGGAAAGGACGGCGCAGAAGAGGCGGCAGGCGAAGTCGTCGAGGAAGTCGCAGCCGAGGCCCCGGAGACCATCGTTGCGGCGGCAGTCCCGGCGCCGGCCAAGAACTACCGGCGCTCACCACTGCCGGCAGCATCCGCCGATCGCACCCCGGTCACGAAGACGGAGCGCACGGTGCTCGTGGCCGCAGCCGGAGCAGCGGGCGTGACGCCCGGTGTCGAGCTCGACCGCATCGGCCTCGCGAACGCGATGGTCGAGCACGTCAAGCGGCAGGCCCGACCGTCCAAGCACGAAGGTGGCGTGGAGGAGCGGACGCTGATCGCGGCTGCGAACTACCACTTCCCGCCGGAGCGTGTCCTTCGTCCGAATGACATCGAGGGCAACAACGCGAAGATCCGCGGTATCGGGAATCCGTTCCTCGGAGTCGAGGGCCTCACGGCGCTGGTCGCCTCCGGTGGCCTCTGCGCTCCGCTCGAGCCGTTCTACGACATCCCGGACTTCGCCGTTACCGATCGGCCCGTGCGGGACGCGTTGCCGTCCTTCATGGCCGAGCGTGGTGGCGTCTCGGTGCCGTCGGTCTCGACGATCGGCTCGATCACGACGGGTGTCGGAGTGATCGAGGAGGCAGACGACGCTGCTGGCGGAACCTTCGCCACCAAGTCCTGCCAGGACTTCACGTGCCCCACGTGGACAGATGTCGCCGTCGGCGCCATCTACCACTGCCGCGAGTACGGCAACTTCAACGCTCGGGCATGGCCCGAGGGCATCGCCCACGAGAACAACCTGACGATGGCGGCGCACTCGCGCACCGCCGACGCTCGGTTGCTCAACCGAATCAAGTCGCTCTCGATCAATGTCACCACACCGGACATATACTCGTCCACCTGGTCCCTGATCAACGCGATGTGCCGAGCAGCGTCAGGCATCCGCTACCGGCTCCGCCTCTCGGCGGATCAGCTTCGACTGCGGGCACTGATGCCGGCTTGGGTTCCGGAGATGCTGATCTCGGACATCACTGGTACCCCGTTCGACCGCTTCAAGAGCCGCCAGGAAGTGATCAACATCCTGCGTCTCTCGGGCGTCGAGCCGGCGTTCTACCTGGACACACCCGCCACGGGTGTGACCCAGGGCTTTGCAGACGAGACGCCCGGCGCTCTGGATGAGTGGCCGAACGTTGTGCAGTGGGCGCTCTACATCGAGGGAGCCTTCCTTCACATCGACTCCGGTGTCCTCGAGCTCGGGATCGTGCGCGACTCCACGCTCAACTCGACGAACGACTACCAGGTCTTCGGCGAGACGTTCGAGAACGTGGCACGGATCGGGCCAGCGCAGGCCGCTCTGTGGGTGACAAGCACCGTCTGTCCTTCGGGAGAGTTCCCGGCACTGACAACCGCCCTGGCCTGCTAGGAACGGTCGTCTTTCCAGGTATGACCACGACGTATGTATCCGAGGTTGGAGCGGGTCGTCCCGTATTCACGGGCCAGTTCTTCTTGGCCCTCAGTGGATGCGCGGATGGCTCGCACCACCTCGGGAGTCGACTGACTACGAGCATGATCGGTTTGACCTCGTGTAGCCGCGGCACGCTAGCGCCGCGGCTACATCTTACTTCGCTTGGAGGTACTGCATGAGTACGTTCGGACCTCCAATTGTCATCGACGGCCCCCTTCCCGTCGCACCCCTCAGGTCGCTTCTGAAGGTTCCTGGTGTAGTCGTTTCCACCTCGGACGACCGCTGGATGAACGGAGTAGCCCTCTGGGGCTACCCCGAAGATGTTCCTTCGACGTGGGATCCCTGTGGTACGGGAACCTACGAGTTCAAGTCAGACGACTCGAACATCCCTACTCCAGACTTCGGGGCGTTCGTCGTCTACCAGCCGGTCACGTGCTCCGCTTTCTCGATCGCGAGCGATCCGGACGGCTTCGCCGAGAAGGCCGAGATCGCGCTCGATGCGATGCAATCCTTCGCGATCGAGCGAGCGTTGGCGCAAGGGGTACCCGCCCCCGGCCTGAATCCCTTCCTCGCCGATGCGAACGTTTCACTCCCTGCTGGAGCAGGAGCCGTGTCACCAATTGCGGCACTCGCCTACCTCGAGGAGGCGATTGGAGCGACGGGACGGATGGGGATGATCCACGCTACGCCCGGTGCGGCCTCGGCGTGGTTCAGCCAGTACCGCGACTATCGCTCCGAGCAGGAGACCCCCGAACTGCTGACTTCTCTTGGGACGCCGGTTGCAGCTGGCGGCGGCTACGCCGGCGCGACGCCGGCAGGCGGGGCAGCCCCGACCGCGGGCCAGTCATGGGCCTACGCTACGGGCCCGGTCGAGGTACGCCTGCAGCGTGAGATCACCTTGACGATCAAGGAAGTTCTTGATCGCAGCGAGAACCTTGTGACTTTCAGGGCCGAGCGCTATGCGCTCGTGGAATGGGACACCAGCCTCCAGGCTGCTGTCCTCGTGGACTGGTCGCCGTAATGACTGGTCTAGCCCGTGTCCACCTCGACCCATCCTTGGGGCTTTCCGGTGTGGTGCCCTCGGATGTAGGCAAGCGGAACACCGCTCATATAACCATGCGAGGCGTCACTTACGGTCGGGATTCTCGTCTTACTCCCGCGCCCGCAGTGACAGAAGCCGAGCTGGACAACCATATGCGGCTCACCTTTCATTCGAAGGATGACCGAGCAAATCAAAAGGAGGATGACTGATGGCCGCTCCCTGTGGTGTACCACTCGGACTTTGCGCTCTCAGAGTCACTCGTCTTATCTCGACGACGGGCTGTGTAGCCCCGTCGCCGGACAACAGCTTCGTTACCACGGAGTTGATCTCGCTGCAGCTTACGCCGGTTATCGAGGCCGGTATCGACACGACCCTCACGGGAGGCTGCGACTGCGTCATCGCTTCCTACCGCGGGATCGACAAGCTGAAGCGGTTCGAGTTCACGATCACGAACCCCAAGCTCTCGCCGGCTCTGTACGAAATGATGATCGGCGGCGGCATCATCAACGACGGCGCGTTCCCGGTCGGGACGACCTGGCCCGCCGAGCTCTCCTGCGGCGACGCCCAGGACGCGGTCGCGGTCGAGTTCTGGGTCAAGCACTGGAACGGGAGCTCGCAGGATGCGACCTACCCGTGGATCCACCACGTGTACCCGCAGTCGTACTGGCAGATCGGTCAGCAGGATTTCCAGAACGACTTCGCGCAGCCGACCTTGACCGGCTTCACGCGGTCGAACGGCTGCTGGGGAGACGGTCCCTACGGGGACGGCCCCGAGGCGGAGTACGGTACGTCGGTCGACATCTCCGCCGGCGGCTTCTACTACAGCGCCTCCAATCCGCCGGCTGACACGGACTGCGACTACGCGAATGTGACTCCCTCGAGCTAGCATCCGACCGCTAGGCAGTGTGGGTGAGAGGGGCGGCCGAGAGGCCGCCCCTCTTCGTTCCCGGTATATACTGAAGCTCGCCGGCACTTGCCGGGACATCGAAGGGAGCCGGAGATGAGCAAGACCGTGGAAGCGCCAGGAACCGTTGCCGTGTTGTTCTCCTCCGAGGCTGCTCGCTACTCGGCATTCACCTCCGACCTCACCCTGCTCGAGTTACCACCCGGAAGCTCCTACGACTTCGCCTTCGGCACTGATGTCAGAGAGGCACGCAACGAGCTCGTCGAGCGAGCAATCGCGCGCGACTCCTACTGGATCTGGTTCATCAGCGAGGATCACAGCTTCGGCCCCGATGTCGTCTCACTCCTGCTCGGGCACAACAAGCCGATCATGGCCCCGATCGTTCTTGGCCGGCAGCCGCCCTTTTTCCCGGAGGCCTACACTCATATCTCGAGCTCAGGCAAGCGAGTCCCGCTCAGCCTCAACGAGGTGACGGGACCCGGAACCCTGACCGAGATCCTCTCCGCCGGCGGCTCTGGGCTCCTGATCCGAAGAGCCGTATTCGACGTGATCGATAGGCCATGGTTTGCAGACGGCGAGACGATCGAGTTCTGCGAGCGCGCCCGCGAGCGCGACTTCCCGGCCTACCTTGATACCGCCGCGCGACTCGGAAATCGTTGCACTGCCTCAATGTTCCCAGCCTACAAGGGGGGGCGCTGGGAGCTTAGCGTTGCCGTAGGAGACGAAGTAGAGATCAGCGTTCCACTGAAGCACCCGTAACTCCCGCCGCCTCGGACGTGTCCCCCTACCGATCTACGATCATCGGTGATGCGCATCTTCGAGCGACAGGGAGGTAGGTAATGGCAGCAAAGACGTATGCCGTGATGAACGGCGCGGCCCCAGGAGCAGCCGCAGCTGTGCCGATCACGACCGGCACAGCGGTCAAGACGATGCTCCAGCTCGCGACCAACACGACCACACCGGCGATCCGGTTCGTGGAGTGGTGGGTCGAGTTCGACGGTTCGACCGCGGCGACGCCGATCAGGGTCGAGCTCATGCGACACACGGCCAGCCCGCAGACGACGCTGACGGCGTACGTCGCCGCAGACATCGCTCGGGTGAACGATCCGAACGCACCCGTCTCCGGCGTGCAGCTCGGCACCGCTCTGTCGGGATTCTCGAATACGACCACCGAGGTCACCCCAACGGGTACTCCGGTCTCGCTCGAGACGCACTTCGTACCTCCGACTTCCGGGATCTACGTACAGTTCCCGCTCGGGCGCGAGCCCGAGGTGCAGGTCTCCGCGTTCGCGCGGGTCAGGACCACTGCAGGTGCAGCCGTCAGCGCCTACGCTGGAGTAATGTGGGAGGAATAGAAAGTAACGTGGGTTGACATGGCGGCGCTGTAAGTAATACAGTGCCGCCATCTCAGAGAGAGAGGACGACTTTGCTCGATTCATGGGCAAGGTCGTCCTCTTAGATCAAGGCCACACGTCTCCGTGACGCCTTGGCCGACAATTGTGATTCCCAACCCGGACCCATCCTTCATGCCCGTCGCCGAGAAGCGGTGCTCGGAGTGCCTGATCTCCGCCAACAAGATCGTCAGTGACGACAGGCGGGACGAACTACTCAAGGAGTTGGCCGAGAGCGGGAGGGCCTTCATCTGCCACAGGGCATCCATGGCCGGCGAGTACATCGTCTGCCGAGGCTTCTACGATCAGGGGCTCTCGCTGTCCGTGGTGCTCGCGAGGCAACTGGGCGCTGCGAGGTTCGTGCAGTGGCCACAGCGTCATCCTTGATCGGTATATCCTTCAAGGAACACAACCGAAAGGGAGAAATGGCCAAGACAGACGTATTTCGGATTGTTGCGGTGACGGGCGAGGGGAACCAGCAGGCGCTCGTCTTTCGCGAGCCGGTCGAAGGCCTTGACTACGAGGCGGGGCAGGTGTTCACGCTCCCGGGTGCGAGCGCGATGACGCCGAACGACGACGGCGTTATCCCGCACCGGGAGCTCGAGTCCGGCGACGACACGCTGGCGGGTCAGGCGTACCTCGACAAGTATGGCGTGACCTGGCACTTTCAGAAATAACGGTAGTGCCATCCGTTCTGATATTGCGGAGGAGTGAAGCCCGCACCCAAGCCACGCCCGCCACTTGAACGACTGATGGACAAGGTGACCCAGCACCCGAACGGTGGGTGCTGGGTCTCTTCCATGTTCGGGGTATGGCTACGCGAGATCCACTCTCCGGTTACTGGTATATACTCGCCGACGTGACTGCAGAGAAGATCTCGTTCCTTCCCAAGGTGACGACTCCAGGAACGGCAGTCGTGATCGCGGACAAGTTGCCAGCGCTGCCCCATCCGACCCGGATGATGGTGCACGAGGGGTCAGAGGGGCCCACCTCGAAGTTCGCCCGCTTCACCTGCGACAAGTGCAAGGGGACGACGTTCGTCCAACTGCCCTGGGGCGCAACCGCGACCGAGCGGTCGACGACGGTGAAGAAGGCGCTGGACGAGCACCGGGTGATCTGCCCCAAGGGGCTCCCGGAGGATATGCGGGTCTATGCCATCGAGTACCCAAGATGAAGCAAGATCCACTGCGTCAGTTCAGCGGGGTCGGCTTTGGCGGCGCGCCCATGGCCCAGTGGTGGAGTGACCTTTTCCTCTGGGAGGTCGTCCTGAACGGTAGCCCCCAAGTGAAGGGCATCGTTGAGCTCGGGACGTGGCAGGGAGGGTTCTCCTGGTTCCTCTGGGCACAGGCGCAGGCGCGCGGGCTCGAGTTCAGGACGTACGACGTGGTGACTCCGGACGCGCCACCTCCCAACTTCGAGCGAATCGACATCTACCGCCACGCCAAGGAGCTTGGCGAGACCTTCGCTGCCATGGGTCCGGTCGTCCTCTTCTGCGACGGCGGCAACAAGCCGCGAGAGTTGCGAACCTTCCCACCCTATCTCGCCGAAGGCTCGGTCGTCCTCGCTCACGACTGGGGTACTGAGACGACTGCCGGCGATGTGCCAGACTTTCTCGAGGAACACTTGGGAGACTACTGCGACGAGCTAGGCTCGATCAGCCGAGTCTTTACGATCAAGGGGAAGCCATGAGGGAGACTTCGGAGAGATTCCGCGAATTGTGCAACGAGAGCCAGAGGGGGAGGAGGAGTTTGCGGCATGCGTAAAATACAGACCTTGTTCGAACGGGACTGGGAGGGGGATCGCTCCCGAGTGCTCGACCAGATCGTTCCGGGGTGCGAGTGGGTACTCGCCGGCGAGGGCGCCGCGATGCGCAAATATGACGGTACGTGCGTCATGTTCGACGGCACCTCTTGGTGGGCCCGTCGCGAAGTCAAGGACGGCAAGCAGCCACCGCCTGGGTTTGTCTCTTCCGGCCACGATCCTGTGACGTTGAAGAACGTTGGCTGGGAGCCGATCGATCAGTCGCCCTTCGCAAAGTTCCACGCCGAGGCGCTCGCGTCGTCCCTCGACGATCCCGCGACGGAGGGAACGTACGAGCTCTGCGGCCCCAAGGTGCAGGGCAACCCCGAGAAGTACGATGGCCACTCGTTAGTCAGACACGTCGGCGTCGAACGAGCGATCGTCAAACGCACCTTCGACGGGATGCGAGAGGGTCTTGAGAACTTCGGCTGGGAAGGATTCGTTTTCCATCACGAGGATGGACGGATGGCCAAGATCAAGGCGAAGGACTACGGAGTCAGGCGATGACTGTGCATGCCACCCACGAGGCGCGGATCCGCGAACTTGAGAACGAGGTCGACCAGCTGCGGCCATTCGCCGAGGAGCCGGAGCGGGTGGCGATGAGCCGCGGCGTCCAGTTCCCAACTGCCCAGGGACGAGTACTCGCCGTCGAGCAGGAGCTCGTGCGGATGCGAGAGGTTCTCGGTCGAGCCATCACGATGCTTGATAGCCTCGTGGCGAAAGAATGGAATCGAACTGAACGAAGCGCTCGAGGTGGCCAATCGTGAGTGAACGCCAACCTCGCGTTCTCGTGGGGATCATCGCCAACGACTCAGCCCGCTACTCGCTCTTCGCCTCATGCGTGACGAACCTGGACCTCAAGGGACTAGACGCCAAGGTCGAGTGGTTGATCGGCGGCGACTGGTGCGGGGCGCGCAACTCGCTGGCCCAGATGACCCTCGACGAGGGGTACGACTACCTCTGGTTCATGGACGATGATCACGCCTTCGCTCCGGGAATCCTGAAGAAGTTGCTCTCGCATGGCGTCCATCTCTGCAACCCGCTCTGCACGACCCGAGTCGCGCCCTTCCCACTCGTCACCTACACGCACAAGGTGGGCCCGAACACCTACCTCCCACCCTTGATGAACGGCGTCCCCGAGGAGGGGCTGATCGAGCTCGAGGCGGCCGGTTGTGCTGGGATGCTGATCCACCGACAGGTGCTCGAGGCCGTCGAGCGGCCGTGGTTCGAGTACACCAACCAGTCTGAGGACATCGTCTTTTGCCGCAAGGCCAAGGTTGCCGGTTTCAAGCTCTATGCCGACCTGGGCGCGCGGGTCGGACACATCACGACTGCTGTCATCTCCCCGATGCCGAATGAGGGCAAGTGGATGACGCTGATCAACGTCGGCCGTGATCTCAACCTGTTCGTCGGCATGCCAGACGAACTGGAGGGGATGGCCCACGAAGCGACGGCCGACGAGGGTGGGAGGGAGGCTGCAGAACTCCCTCCCGCCACTGAACCCGGAGCGATCCCTCTCTTCGAGAACGCTGCGCTCGAGTCGGGTGAGAGCGTGACCCTGGGCGGAGAAACGAGGCCGTTCGAGGAACGCTGTATGCTCTGCGGCAACGCGGTCGCGTGGCAAGATGTGCACGGCCAGCGCGGCTGCTCGGAGCACCTCGAGACCCACCCCGATTGGAAGACGCACTACGAGCGGGCAGAGGTCTGGTACATGGTCGACGAGGGACGCTGGTATTCCCGGCTACTCGACGGCACGGGGCGAGTGGCCGTCGCATTCGGAGAATGGTCTCGAGAGGAGCCGATGATCACCGCGATCGAAGCAGCCCACCCCGGCCTGCCGATCTTCCACATCACAGACGAGTTCCAGGACTCCCGCAAGCTGAGGCAGTACGGGCCCCCGCAGCGGATATGGGACAGGACTGTCGGTGAATAGCCTAATCCAGCAGCGGGTCCATAGAGCCCGTCGGAAGGAGGAGTCATTTCTGGGACTATCGCGGTGATCGCCGATGCGGCGTCGAGGTACACCTTTTTCCACCAGTGCCTGACCAGCCTGCGCTCGCCGGTCAACACGGCGATCGAGTGGCGGATCGGAGCCGACCGAGCTCGCTCGCGAAACTCGCTTGTCCAGGCGTCGCTCGAGCGGGGTTCGGAATGGATCCTCTTTCTCGACGACGACCACTCTTTCAGCCCGGACTTACTGCTCGGCCTGCTCGAACGAGACCAGCCGATCGTCGGCTCCCTCTACCTTCAGCGCGTCAACCCCTTCCTGCCGATCGCCTATGCCGAGTGCGACGAGAACGGTGACTACTGGCCGCTCGACCTCACGGCCTGCCCGGAGCACGGGCTCGTCACGGTCGCCGGCGTAGGGACAGGGGGGATGCTGATCCGCTCCGAGGTCTTCCACCAACTCGGTGACGGGCCTTGGTTCGTCCACACGACCAAGCAGTCAGAGGATCTCCACTTCTGCGGACTCGCGCGCGAGGCGGGGATCCCCATCTACGTCGATCTCGACGCTCGACTCGGACACATCGCGCCGGCGGTTGTTGCTCCCAGTTGGGAGAATGGATGGGCCGCGGCTCTATCTTTCAGCTACTCGACCACGATCTTGCTCCCAATCACAACACCTATCAAGGAGGAAGAAGGTGCCTAGAGAGACGCGACTTCTCGGCTACGGCGTCGGCTCGAAGATGGTCAAGCAGCAGGCGATGACGCCCACGGGGCCGGCGACCGATGAGATGGGGATGCCCATCCTGATTAACGTACTCGAGTTGATCTTCATCGACCAGCACAACGGGGACATCATCGTCGTCCCACTTACTCCCGAGGGAGTCGAAGCGGTTAAGGGCGCGATGAACCCGTCCGGGCTCGTGATCGCGCAGTCGAGTCAGATTCCCTA
>Ga0163150_10003040_pt1 | contig 24313 bp, 19 predicted proteins | sample OliLakLV19P2IB_FD_148628 | JGI IMG/M metagenome (GOLD analysis project Ga0163150, IMG submission 148628) | Freshwater microbial mat bacterial communities from Lake Vanda, McMurdo Dry Valleys, Antarctica - Oligotrophic Lake LV.19.P2.IB | ecosystem: Environmental > Aquatic > Freshwater > Lake >...
CGCCCCAAAGGCCCCCCAGCCGGCATGCCGCGCGTCGAGCCGCCCGACCTGAGCGAAAAGGGCGGCATGAAAAACGGCCAGCCGCAGCGGTCGGACACCCGGCTGTTCATGCAACTGCTCGCGTTCACCGATTGCAAGGATGCCAAGGCGTTGGGCGAGACGCTGGCGGCTTCGCACATCCAGGGCGTCGTCTACGAAGACCTCAACGACCCGCGCGGCGTCGCCATCCTCACCTTCAACCTTGACCCCAATTTCTTCCTCGACACGCTCCGCCCGATCCTCCGGCAGGAACCGTTCAGCAGCCTCACGCCGCGGCCGCAGTACACGATGCTCGGCCGGACGTACGCGCTCGGCTACGAGCCCAACCTCGAAGACACTCTTTTCGACCGACCGCGCCGCACCGTCACCAACCCCGCCTGGCCCTGGGCCGTGTGGTACCCGCTGCGCCGCAGCGGCAAGTTCGAGCACCTGCCCAGGGAAGAGCAGATGGCCATCCTCCGCGAGCACGGCACCATCGGCATGTCCTTCGGCGCCGGCGACTACGCCCACGATGTCCGCCTCGCCTGCCACGGCCTCGACGCGAGCGACAACGACTTTGTCATCGGCCTGCTAGGCAAAGAGCTGTTCCCCCTCAGCGCCCTCGTGCAGGCGATGCGCAAGACGCAGCAGACCGCGCTGTACCTGGAAAACCTCGGGCCGTTCTGGGTGGGACGGGCGGTATGGCAGAGCGGGGGATGAACTGGCCGCGAGCACGAAGGAGCCGCGCACGAAGTAAGCGGGATTGGCCGCGCAATGATCCCGGATTCCGCTTACTTAGTGCGCGGCTCCTTAACTTGAATTCCGCGTACTTCGTGCGCGGCTCCTTCGCCAAACCGGCGGCCGGTTTTGCTAGATTGATCGCATGACTATCGGCAATCCCACCGACCGTCTCGCCGCCGTCCGCTCGACGCTCGATCGCGCCGATCAGTCGCACATCCTGCATTTCTATGACCAGCTCGGCGATGCCGAGAAGAGCGCGCTGCTCGCCGAGATCGAAGCGATCGACTGGCCCGAGGTCGCCCGGCTCGTCGAAACGTATGTGAAGAGCAAGCCGCAGTTCGAGCTGCCGAAGAACGTCGAGCCCGCGCCCTACTACCCGCGCACGCCCAACACCCCCGAGCTCGAAAAGAAATACAAGGACGCCCGCGCCCACGGCGAGCAGCTCATCCGCGACGGCAAGGTCGCCGCCTTCACCGTCGCCGGCGGACAGGGCACGCGCCTCGGCTGGGACGCCCCCAAGGGCACCTTTCCCGCCACGCCCATCCGCAAGTTCCCCCTCTTCGGCTGCCTCGCCGAGTACATCGTCCGCACCCAGGAAAAATACAACACCACAGTCCCGTGGTACATCATGACCAGCCCGGCCAACCACGAGGCCACCCTCGACTTCCTCGACGACCGCGATTACTTCGGTCTGCGCCCCGGCAACATCAAGGTCTTCCCGCAGGCCATGATGCCCGCGCTCGACATGCAGACCGGCAAGGTGCTGCTCGCGTCGCCCTCCTCCCTCGCCCTCTCGCCCAACGGGCACGGCGGCTCGCTCAAGGCGCTCTTCACCAGCGGGGCCACCGCCGACATGAAACAGCGCGGCGTCGAGCAGATCAGCTACGTGCAGATCGACAACCCCATCGTCAAGGTCGTCGACCCGCTCTTCATCGGCCTGCACGCCCTCAACGGGGCCCAGATGAGCTCGAAGATGCTGCCGAAGGTCGCGCCGAAGGAGAAGCTCGGCAACTTCTGCAAGGTGGACGGCCGCATCACGGTGATCGAGTACAGCGACCTCCCCGATGAGTTGGCGATGCAGCGATTGCCCGCCGCCAACGGCGGAGCGGGCGAGCTGCGGTTCCGCGCCGGTTCGATCGCGATCCACCTGATCCGCCGCGATTTCGTGGAATCTCTGAATCAAGCCGCTGGCGGCTTCGCACTCCCCTTCCACCGCGCCGAGAAAAAAGTCGCGCACATCAACATCGACACCGGCGAACCCGTCGAGCCCAAGACGCCCAACGCGGTGAAGCTCGAGACGTTCGTCTTCGACGCCCTGCCGCTGTGCGAGGCATCGATCATTTATGAAACGGACCGCGTCGAGGAGTTCGCGCCGATCAAGAACGCCGACGCGCCCCCCGGAAGCGGCAAACCGATGGAGGTCGATTCTCCCGCGTCGAGCATCGCGATCCAGGTCGAGCGGGCCGGCCGGTGGCTGGAGAAAATCGGCGTGCCGGTGACGCGCGACGATGCGGGTAAGGTGGAAGGCATCATTGAAATATCGCAAGCCACCGCGGTCGAGCCGGAGGATTTGATCGGCACCGGCCTGCCCGACGCGATCGGCCCGGGCACCCGGCTGGTCATCTAAGCCGCTTGCGGATTTGCACCCCAAGCCGCTTGCGGCTTCGCGGAGATCAACCGATGACTCGCATCCTTGTTCTGATTGCGTTCCTCACATCGACGGCCGCCGCCGCCCCGCGCATCGACGTCGTCATCCCCGGTTCCAAGACCGACAAGTCGCGCCTCGACACGCCCTTCGCCATCGAGTTCGACGCCGCCGGCAACGGCTACATCGTCGAGCTCGACGGCGGCCGGGTGCACAACCTCGACCCTTCGGGCAACCTCACCACAATGGGCGGCGCGCCCGGCGACCGCGCCACGCGCGGCAAGCCCGCCGACCCGAAGCTCGCTTACACCGGTGACGGCGGGCCGGTCGCCAGCGCCACCTTCAACGGCATGCACAACCTCGCCGTTAACCCTGACGGCAACCTCTACCTCGCCGACACCTGGAACAACGTCGTCCGCAAGGTCGATCACAAAACCGGCCTCGTCACCACCTTCGCCGGCACCGGTGAGAAGGGGTACAAGGGCGACGGCGGCCCGGCGAGCAAGGCGGCGTTCAACGGCACGTTCTGCGTCACGTTCAATCCGGCGTTCGACACGCTGCACGTCACCGACCTGGGCAATAAGCGCATCCGCGCGATCGACATGAAAACAGGCGCGATCACCACCGTCGCGGGCAACGGCAAAAGCGGCGCTCCACCGGATGCAGCGCTCGCAAAGGCAAGCCCGCTGACCGATCCCCGCGCCGCCGCCGCCGATCGCAAGGGCAACCTCTACATCCTCGAGCGCGGCGGCCACGCCCTGCGCATGGTGTCACCCGATGGCAAAATCAAAACCGTCGCGGGCAGGAGCGGCAAAGCCGGCAAGGCCGATGGCAGCGCCGAGGAGTCTTCACTCAACGGCCCGAAGCACCTGTGCATCGACCACGACGACAACGTCATCATCGCCGATGCGGAAAACCACCTCGTCCGCCGGTACGACGCCAAGACCGGCAAGCTCTCGACGCCCGCGATCACCGGCCTCAACCGCCCACACGGCGTCACGGTTCACCGCGATGGCTCGCTCTACGTGGTGGACAGCTACAACCATCGCGTGCTCAAAGTCACGGGCTTTTAGAGCAGACTGAGAGCGATCGTAGTGGGTGCCACGGGTCGGCTCTGCGACCCGTGTCGCGTGTCTCCCGGAGCACGGGTCGCCGAGCCGACCCGTGGCACCAGCGCCCAACGTTACGATTGAATTGATTCTGCTCTTGGCGCCGGCCAAAAGAAAAACGCCGACCTCGCGGCCGGCGTCTTAGTGTCTCTATTTGGATCGCGTTGGATCGCTAATCGTTCAGGCGGCCCGGCGGGTGGCGCGGCGGGCGGTGAACTTCAGCGAGGCCGTCTGGCGGGCCGTGGCCTTGCGGGTGGTCGTCTTGCGGGCCTTGCGGGCAACGGGGCGGGCCGTCTTGCCGGCGGCGGGCACCGGCTTGCGGCTCGTCTTGCGAGTGGCCTTGCGAGCGGCGGCGCGCGGCGCGGCCTTGCGGGTACGGCGGGCCTTGGTCGTGCGGGCGGCGGTGCGCGTGGAACGGGTTGCCATGGCGTCATCCTTTTCGAGCGGGGTACGATGGTTCCTTAAGGAACCAGCGAGATCGGTGCCCGCGGGACGTCCGCAGGCTGTGTGGACCATCGCTCTCATCGGCTCATCGCCACGACCGATTCAATCGATATAGACGTTACAGACGGAACTTCGCGTTATCGGAGTCGCGGCCACGATGAACGACGTGAACCAAGCCAAGTCGGTGTCTTCGCCGGCCGCTGCGACGCCCACTGCCGCGCGGCGGCGCCGGCGCTGGTGGTTCAAGCCCGCCGCCCTGCTTTTCGCGCTGCTCATCATCTTCGCCATCGGCGAGGCGGTGGTCCGCTGCATCCACGGCGCTCCTCTCGTCGAGCACGACCCGCTGCTCATCGTGCAGGCCAGCCCGCACACCGGCTGGACGATGCTGCCCAATACACCACATTACATGTATCACCACCGCGTCGCGGTGAATTCACTGGGCCTGCGCGGCCCGCGGGTTGTGGCGAAGCGCGAAGGTGAGTGCCGGGTGCTGGCGCTGGGCGACAGCATGGTCTACGGCCAGGGCGTCGCGGATGATGAGACGCTGCCGCACTACCTTGAGCAGTCGCTCATGGAGCAATCTCTCGCGCAGCAGGCCGCGGCCGGACCCTCGTTCACCGTCATCAACGGCGGCCTGCGCGGGTTCTCGACGAATCAGGAGCTCGGCCTGCTCAAAGCGCTCGGGCCGGTGATCGAGCCGGATGTGGTCGTGCTGTTTTATTACTGGAACGATGTCATTGAGCACAGCATCGCCGAGGTGAATCAGAACCTGTCGCGCAGCGGCCCGGTGGTGTTTGAAACCAAGACGAAGCTGCAAGGGTGGGACCGGGTGAAGTGGGATGTTCGCAAGCTCATCCGGCGGAGCGCGCTGGTGATGTGGCTACACGACGCATTGCGCGGCGGGGATGAACGCCTGATCGAGTCAGAGGTCGCGCTGGGCATGCGGCGGCTCAACGGCTACCTCGGCGAGATGAAAGCAATGGGCGAGCGGCAGGGGTTCGAGTTACTGGTGGCCATCGTGCCGAGCCCGAACCAGTTGCGCGGGGCCCACCAGAGCGGGCAGGTCGATGACCGGGCCACCGCGGTGTGCGAAGCGGCGGGCGTGCCGGTGCTGCGGCTGCTCGACGCGGCGAAGTCTGCGGACGAAGGCGGGATGCGCTTGCCGGTGGTGCCGTATGACGGGCACTACAACGCGGAAGCGAATAAGGCGATGGCGGAGCGCGTGGCGGCGGAGGTGATGAAGCGGATGAAAGTGCGGATGCCGCGGAGTAAATGGGCCGACTAACCCCTCTCCCTCCGAGGGAGAGGTCGGCGAGGCTCGGCGAGCCGGGTGAGGGTGAGAACCTGCGCCTTGCTTGATTCAACTTCGCGCATCCTACCCGTCGACTTAAGTTCCGCAGCCCTCCCCTCACCTGCCGCAATCGCTCTGCTCGCGCAGCGATTGCGGCTGTCCTCTCCCGGAGGGAGAGGGGTTATCGAAACGCCTCGCGCAGCCACTTCCGCGCCTTTGCCTGCTCCACGGCCCGCGCCTCGTTCTTCTCGACGGCGTCCGGGTTCAGGTCCGCGAGGATCACCGCCGGCAGCAGCGCCGCGGCCGCTTCGTTGGGGTGATACGCGTTGCCGTGCGGAAACTTTTCCGCGAACGCTTTCACCTGCGACAGCGGCTGCATCACCGGTGTGCCGTCCGCGTTGAGCCTGGCGCGAAACCCCTCGCCCTCCCTTTCCAACTCGACGAGCACCATCTGCATGTCGCGGAACATGACGGGGACGCCCTCGGTTTTCGTGAGGATGATGCGCGGCCAGTGCAGCAAAACCGCCCCCGCCTCATCCTTCACCGGCAGAATCCAGTTCACATCGACCGCGTCGGGGTTCACCATCTGCCGGGCGTCGAGCCAGTCGCCGGCGACGATCTTTTCCGCGTGCTTCAGCCCCCAGTGGGAAACATAAAACTCGGCGAAGACTTTGCCGTGCAGCCGCTTAAGTACGTGCGTCTGCTCGTGCAGCAGCAGCGGCAGCAGCGCGTTCACCGCCGCGTCCTGCTTGCCCTCGGCGGCGAGCTTGGCGGCGCGCACCAGCACATGCTCCGAGAGCACGATGTGCGACTCGCGCGTGAAGTGGGCGGCCCCTTCGAGGCGGTCGGCCTTCTTGATCACGCTCCACGGCGTCGCCGCGATCTTTGGGTAATGCTCTCGCAAGACCGGGTGCACGCGCTCGATGCACGCGGCGACGATCGCCTGCTCCGCATCTGTAAAGTCGAGCATGAACGACTGGTATTTCTTGCGGCACGCCTCGCGCTTCGCTTCGAGCGTGTCCCCAGCCAGCTCCTCGCCGACCTTCGCGGCCATGTCGGCGGCGCCGAGCAGCTTGAAGTAGGGCTCGATCTTCTCCTCGACGATCGCGGCGGCGGCTTCTTCCTTGGTGAGCAGTTTGATCGCGGGCTTGTCATTCGCGATGACGGGCCGGCTCATAAGAAACATCGCCGCAAAAAGTCGCAGAAGGCGCAAGAAGGGATCGCATTGGCCTCTAACGAAAGCAGGAAGGCAGGGAGGGATGCGGGCTGTTCTATTCATCATCGCTGTTGCTCTTAACGATCCCTTCCGTTCCTGCATTGCTTTCCTTAGAGGCAGGGCAATCGCATGTACCGGTGCCACGGGTCGGCTCGGCGACCCGTGTTGACCCACGCCGCCAAACACGGGTCGCAAAACCGACCCGTGGCACCGTCGAGCGGCCACCTGCAATCGCCCCGTCCTTTAGAGGCACCTGTCTTTCTCCCCATTTGCGCGTTCTGCGCCTTTTCGCGGCCATCTCCCCGCACGTCATTTCTGCTCGCTCACCGTCACGATCCCAAGGTCAATGTATTGCCCGCCGCCCTTCTGATTCGTGTGTACCGCGATGATCACTTTGCCGTCTTTCATCGCGGCCTTCGCCTTGTCGCTGATGGCGACGAGGGTGTAGCCAGTGGTGTAGCCCTTGACCGTCGCGGCGTGTTCGCCATCGAAAAAGATCTCGCTGTCTTCATCGTAGTGGAGGGCGATGTGGGCGTCGCCGGCTTCAACATCCTTCGGCAACTCAACCGTGCGCCGAAGCCAGATGTCGTTCGTCTTCCAGAGCGTCCGCACCACGCTGCCGGGGGTCGAAGGCTCGCCAAACCCGCCCTTGCCGGACTGCCACTTGCCGTCGTCGAAGTCCGCCTTCTCCCAGCCATCGGCGGGCTTCTGCGTCGTGTACCGCCACGTCGCGCCCTCCGTCTCCGCGGTCGGCGCCAGCGTCTTCATCACCGCCGGCGGCAGATACAGCTTGCGGTTGGCCGCGCCGATCTTCGTCTCGTCCATCTTCACCATCGCCCGGTCGTAGGTCATGAAGCCGTTCACTTCAATCTCGACATCGGTGGTCTGCGTGTAGATCGCGGCGGCGAGGCCCGGCTCGTGGATCAAAGGCCGCAGCCGGACGAGCAGGTCGATGTAGGCATCGGTGAGCGCCTCCTTGCTCGTAAAACTGCGGTAGCCCCAGTTGCCTTTGTCGAGCCAGGTGTGTCCCTCCACCGGCAGGCCGAGGCCGCCGTACTCGCCGAGCACGATGGCGCGTTTGCCATCGGGCTTCGGCGCGACGGGGCCGGGGTAGCGGTGCAGGTCGTAGACATCGCCGGTGGGGAAATCGTTGCCGCCGGAGGCGGCGTTGACGAGGCGCGACGGGTCGTACTTCTTCGTCCACTCGCCGACGCGCACCGTGTCGGCCTGGCCCCAGCCTTCGTTGAAAGGCACCCACATCACGATGCACGGGTGGTTCCGCAGCGCATCGATGATGGCCTTCCACTCGCGGTCGAAGTTGTCGGACGACTCCTTGCTGCGCGTGGTTTCGGTGCGGTCGTGGCCGCCATGCGGGTCCCACTTGGCGTGCTTGTCGCCGTTGGGCATGTCCTGCCAGACGAGCATGCCGAGGCGGTCGCAGTGGTAGTACCAGCGGGCGGGCTCGGTCTTCACATGCTTGCGGATCATGTTGAAGCCGAGCTTCTTGGTGATCTCGATGTCGTACTTGAGGGCCTCATCGGTGGGCGCGGTGTAGAGGCCATCGGGCCACCAGCCCTGGTCGAGCGGGCCGAACTGGAAGAGGGGTTTGTTGTTGAGCATGAGGCGGAGGGCGCCGCGGTCGTCCTTGGCGAGGGAGATTTTGCGGATCGCGAAATAGATTTTCACGGTATCCACGTGAACACCCTGCTCAAAGAGATGGACTTCGGCGTGATGTAGATGTGGGGCGTCGGGCGACCACAACTTCCAAGCGGCATCGCCATAATCCTTCTTGGTCAGCGCGAATCCAAGGTCATTGCCGCCATCGGCCGCGATCTGGAACGTGACACCACCGATCTCGGCCTCACCGCCCAGCGATTTGGGTTTGTCGCTCCCGTTGATTTGAGCCGTGATACGAACCTCGCCCTTGTCCACGTCGGGCACGATGTGGAGCGACTCGATATACGACTTGCCCACCGGCTCCATCCACACCGTCTGCCAGATCCCCGTCACCGGCGTGTACCAGATGCCGTGCGGGTTGTTGTGTTGTTTGCCGACGGGCTGGAAACTCGCGTTGGTCGGGTCCCAGACGGAGACGATGACTTCGTGGTTGCCCGCGTTGTGGGCCTTGAGCGCCTCCGTGATGTCGGCCGAGAACGGGTCAAAGCCGCCGCGGTGTTTCGCCACCTCTTTGCCGTTGACCCACACGGTCGAGTCCCAGTCGACCGCGCCGAAGTGCAGCAGCACGCGCTTGTCCTTCCACGCCGCCTCCTCGGGCACGCGGAACGTCCGTCGGTACCACAACCGCTTGTCCGGCCCGACCCGCTGCATCACGCCCGACAGCGCCGACTCCACCGCGAAGGGCACCAGGATCTGCCCATCCCACTTGTCGGGCTTCGACGCGTCCTTCGCCGTGATCGCATAATCCCACAGGCCGTTGAGGTTCATCCACGCCTCGCGCACCATCTGCGGCCGGGGATACTCCGGAAGCACCTTTTCGGGCGACACCTCTTTTGCCCAGCGGGTCATGAGCTTGCCGGGGGCCGGCCTCCACTCGGCGAGGGCCGTGACCGGCGATAGAGACACGAACACCGCAAGCAACAGCGCGGGGCGCGACGTGATTTGAAGCATGATGGAGCCTCCGTGGACAACACCAGCGTATCGCTCCGGGGAAGCAGCCGCCATGAGAAATCCGGCCCAGGATGGCCACAATCCGGTCGGCCGCAGAAGAGCCGCGCACGAAGTAAGCGGGGTGAGATCGTCGTGATCGACCTGGAACCGCTTACTTCGTGCGCGGCTCCTTGCGATCGCGCGCGATCCGGCCCATGATGCGGCCATGCGGGGACGTGTTCATCCATCAATCGGTCACAGCGCCGGCGCATCGCGCATTGCGCTCATCGCACTCGTTGCGACCTTCGCGCTCGGGTTCGTGATCTGGAAATTCATGACGCGCGGCGGGCCGACGCTCGTCGTCTACTGCTCGCACGATTCCGTTTACTCCGAGCCGATCATCCGGCTCTTCGAGGAGCGCACCGGCATCCGCGTGACGTTCGTGCCGGATACCGAGGCGTCGAAGTCGCTCGGCTTCGTGCAGAAACTGATCGCGGAGAAAGACAAGCCGCGCTGCGATGTGTTCTGGAACAACGAGCAACTCGGCACGATGGACCTCGCCGATGCGGGCGTGCTGGAGCCCTATCAAGGCGAAGGCGCGGCCCGCATCCCCGCTGCTTATAAGGATGCGCAAGGCCTGTGGACCGGGTTCGCGGCCCGCATGCGCGTCTGGATCGTGAACACCGACCGCATGCCCGCCACCGCCGAAGCCGTGGGCGACCGGCTCGACGGCGGCGACCTCTCGCGCGTCGGCATCGCCAAGCCGCTCTACGGCACCACGCGAACCCACTACACCGTGCTCTGGCACAAGTGGGGCGGCGACACCGCCCGCGGCTGGCACCGGCTGATGCGCGACCGCGGCATCAAACAGTACCCCGGCAACGGGCCGGTGAAGAACCAGGTCGCCTCGGGCGCCCTCGACTTCGGACTGACCGACACCGACGACTTCTTCGACGCCGTCGATCAGCGCAAGCGCGTCGACATGGTGCCGTTCGCTTTTCAGGACACCGGCGAGGCGATCGTCATCCCCAACACCGTTGCGATCATCAAGGGCACGCGGCGACTCAACGACGCGAAAAAGCTCGTTGACTTTCTCCTCAGTGAAGAGGTCGAACTGCTTCTGGCCAACTCGAAGGCCCGCCAACTCCCGCTCGGCAAGGTCGATCAGAAGAAACTCAACCCGCAGGTCGCCGCGATCATGCACTGGGTCGCCAAGGGCTACCCGTTGAACTCGCTCGGCGAGGCCCGCGCCCAGTGCCTCAAGTGGCTGCGGTCGGAGTACGTGAAGTGAGTTTTGCGGACGGCCTGTGGCTGGCGCTGGAGCGCGGGGCGCTGGTGGCGCTGGCGGCGGTGGCGTGCGCGGCGTGCATCAACCGGCGGCCGCTGCGCCGAGGCACGATCATCGCGCTCGCGCTGATTTGGCTGACGCCCACGCTGCTCGTCGGCTACGCCTACAGCGACGGCCCGTTCTCCCTCGCCAGGCACGCGACGTGGAACGAGCTCCTCTATTCGTCGCTGCTCGCCCTGAAACTGCTACCCGTCGCGGTGGCGGTGCTGCATCTGTCGCCGGCCCCGCCGCTAGCGCGCGAGGCGGCGTTCCTGCGCCGGCTTGCTCCGGCCCAGAGCGAGCTTGCGGCGCACCGCTGGCGTCACGCGCTCGGCTTCTTCCTCCTCGGCCCCGGCCGCAACCCGGCGCTGGCGTTTGCGGTGACGCTGCTGCTGGCGTTTCAGGATTTCGAGCTGGCCGCGCTCCTCAACGTCGCCGCCGGCCGAGACCATAGCGCATTCACCTGGACCATCGCCCTGCACGAAGCCCGGCAACTGAGCGCGCCGACGAGCGACATCCTTTCGCGCATCACGTGGGTCGTCATCGTGCAGGCCGCGATCCTCGCGGCGGCGGCGCTGCTGCTGTGGCGCACGCACGACAGTTCCACGATCAGTGCAAACCCCCCAGCTCGCGCTTCACGTGGATCGCGCTTCCTCGCATGGACTGCGGTCTTCGCCGCGTTCACCGCCATCTGCCTCGTCCCCGGCTTCATCCTGCTCCGCGGCACATTCGACGGCATCGCCGAACTGCTTTCGACCTTTCGCTTCGGCGAGGAACTGTTGTCGAGCCTTTACTTCGCCATCGGCGCGACGGCGCTGGTGCTGGCGCTTGTTCACGCCGCGGGAGCACCACGCCGGAAGGCTGGTGCTGGTACGACCATCGCTCGGCTACATTCCCAAAACGGACTTGGGAATGAACGGAACACACATGCAGCCCGCGGCGGCACCGCCCTGCCGGGACGGTGCTCCTGGCGAATGGTGATCCTGGCCGCCCTGTGCCTCCCCGGCCTGCTCGGCGCGCTCGTGCTCGGCATGCTGCTCATGGGCGCGTTCCAGTTGCCCATCCTGCGCGGCTTCTACGACACGCCCGTGCCGCTGATCCTCGGCCTCGCGCATCTCGCGCTGCCGGTGACGATGCTGCTGTACCGGTTCTTCAACGCCAATGAGCCGCGCGAGGCCATCTATTTGGCGCAGATGCTCCGCCGCTCCGCCGATGTTCAGCATCGACGTGCCGGCCGATCGCTGCTCTGGTCGCTGCGCGGCAGGTCGTGGTTTCTCCTCGCGGCGTTCGTTTTCTTCTTCGCCTACCTTGAGCTGGTCGTGTCGGTGACGCTCGCGCCTATCGCGATGACCCCCGCCATCGTCGAGTTGTACAATCAGATGCACTACGGCCAGCGCTCGCTGCTCTCGTCGCTGCTGGCGGTGACGATGGCGGTGCCGGTAGTTGTCGCGGTCCTGGGTTGGGCGGCGTTGCGCCTCCTCTCCCATCGGGAGAGGACAGACTCCGTGGGAGGGCGAAGCTCCCGCTGAGCCGTTCGATCGCGAGGCTCAAGGCCGAGCGATCGAAGATCGGCGCGGAAGGCGCTGGGCAATCTTGAATGATCGGCGCGAGTGTTTTCGTCTCCTCGCCTTCGAGGCGAGGAGACGAACGGCTCGGCGGGAGCCTCGCCCTCCCATCAAACCCATGCCCGACTCCCTCTGGCAACTCGACGGCGTGACGCTCGCCGGTTCGCCTTCGCCGCGACTGGCCGGCGTGTCGCTGACGATTCTTCCGGGGGTCACCGCCGTCCTCGGCCGCAGCGGGGCGGGCAAAACTTCGCTGCTGAACCTTCTCGTCGGCTTCGAGTCGCCCGACGCCGGCCAGATCGAAGCCGGCCCGCTTTTGAAGGCAAATCCGCACCTGCCGCTCTTCTGGTCGCCCTCCGGCGGCGCGGGCGATGGCCTCTGGCCGCAGCACACCGCCCGCGACCACCTGCGCCTCGTTGCACCCAGCGCCGCGAGCGCAAACATCGACGCCACCCTCGCCGCGTTCGACCTCACTCCCGTCGCCGATGCGAAGCCGCACCGCCTCTCGCAGGGCGAGCGCTCACGCCTCACCGTGGCCCGCGCCTTGGCCAGCGGCGCGAAGGTGCTCGTGATGGACGAGCCGCTCGCCCACGTCGAACCCGCCCGCATCGGCGCGTTCTGGTCCGTCATCCGCGGGCACATCCAATCGACCGGCGCTTCCCTCATCTTCTCGACCCATCACGCCGACACCGTTCTCGCCGAGGCGAGCCAGGTCATCTGCATGAACGCCGGCCGCGTCGTCTACCACGGCGACGTGACCACGCTATACCGCCACCCGCCCACCCTCGACGCCGCGCGGTGCCTGGGCGAGGTGAACTGGCTCTCGCCTGACGAAGCGGCGATCTGGCTTGGCGATGGGTGGGTGGTGTGGTTTGACAGCCGCACCGTCCGCAGTGCGCGTTCCCCAACGCGCACCGCGGACGGTGCGGCTACAACGGAACCCCACACCCCGTTCATCCGCCCCGAGCATCTCGACCTGACCCTCGACCCGCAAAGCCCCATCGCCGTAGAATCACTGCGGTTCCGCGGGACGATTTCCGACGTGCAACTCCTCCACACCCAGCATCAGCTTCGCCGATCGTTTACGGTCCGTTCGCCGAGCGCGGCGATCGCTACCGGCGACCGCGTCTCGCTGCGCGTGCTGCTGCTCGTCTTTATCTGTCTGCTGCTCACCGCTTGCGGCCCGTCGGGCGATCCCGCGCTCGATGTGAAATCGTTCCGCTACCAGGTGATGCCCGCCGCCGGGGCCACGTTGCCCACGCCGCGGGCGATCGCGCTCGGCAATAACGGCGAGCTCATCGTGCTCGACAAAGCCGGCCGCGTGCTCATCTTCTCGGACACCGGCGAGCTCAAGCGGCAGTGGTGGATGCCGGAGTATCAGAAGGGCATGCCCGAGGGCGCCTGCCTGATGAAGGACGGCCGGATCGCCGTGGCCGACACGCACTACAGCCGCGTCGTGATCTTCGATCAGGAAGGCAACGTTGACTCGATGTTCGGCACCTACGGCGAGGGACCCGGACAATTCATTTACCCCGTGAAAGTCGTCGAGGACGATGCGGGGTTTCTGTACGTCGTCGAATACGGCGGCAACGACCGCGTGCAGAAGTTCAAGCCCGATGGAACATTCGTTCTTCAATTCGGCGGGTTCGACAGCACGCCGGGCAAGTTCTCTCGTGCGGCGGGCATCGCCTGGCACGAAGGCAAGGTGTACGTCGCCGATGCCGACAACCACCGCGTGCAGGCCTTCCATGACGACGGCCGATTGATCGGCGTGCTCACAGATGAAGGCAGACCCCTGGTGCTCGACTTCCCGTATGATTTATCGATCGGTCCCGACGGGCTGCTCTACATCATCGAGTACGGCGCCGGCCGACTGACGGCGCTGACGACCGAGGGCAAGCTCATCGGCCGCTACGGCACGGCCGGCCGCGGGCAGGGCGAGTTCTCAACGCCGTGGGGCATCCGGGTGGACAAGCAGAAACGCGTATGGATCGCGGACACGGGGAATCGAAGGCTCGTCGAGCTTAAACTGTGAACGAAGAGAATCGCCGCGAAAAGTCGCAGAAGACGCAAAAGGGGATGGCTACGAAAAGGCATAAGAGACACAAAGGAATTGAAGCCGCAATGGCTGCCGCATTGTTGATGGCCGTTGGCGGTTGTGACACCACGTTGACGCTCAATCCCGCCGAGCTTCAGACCGAGCGCGACATTGGCATGATGCTGCTCACGCTCGACACCTGGGATTACTGCGGGTCGAAGAATGGCTACGACTACTTGTTCAACAACCGCGTGGCCTACAGCAACCGGCGGTACTTTCGGGTTGCCCTGGAACACAACGTCGTGACGAACCGTTTCCCGTATACAGCGGATCGATTGCGCTGGGTCCGGCTGCCTTGGGGCATTGATCCGTCCCGTGCCAAACGCTAAGAATCGTCGCGACCAACGCTTTTCCTTTGTGCCTTTTTGTGGCAATCCTCTTTTGCGCCTTTTGCGACTTTTCGCGGCAATGAATCCCGATGGCCAAGCAGCGCCCATCCCGTGACAGCCGCTACGGCGCCGCACCCGGCGCCCGGGCCACCGCCGTCAATGCGTCATTGACCTCTCTGCTCACCGCGCTCTTTCCTCCCGCCCGCCAGCCCGTCACTTTCAATCGCATCTTCCCGCTGCTCGTCTTCATGATCGGCTTCCCGCTCCTTTGCTTCCTTCTCGACCGCAGCGAGACGATCGTGTTCAGCCGGCTCTGGCCGTTCTGGTTCATCGGGCTGGCGCCGTGGTTCTGGTGGCTGCACGAAGCGGGGTACAGCGGCCTGACGAAAGGGCGTGCGCTGGCGGCGCTGGCCGTGCGGCTCACGCTGCTGGGCCTGTTCATCGTCGCGCTCGCCGAGCCGCGGGCGGTCCGCAAGGATGAGGGCCTGAGCATCGTCTTCGTTGTCGACGCGTCCGCCTCAATCCGCGAGGAGGCCCGCACCGATGCGATCCGCTACGTCCTCGCTATCGCCGGCCTCAAGCCGCAGGACGATCAGGTCGGCCTCGTCTTCTTCGGCCGCAGCGCCGCCGTCGAATTGCCGCCCGAGACGATCCTGCCGTACGACGACAAGAACACGGTGATGAACGTGCAGATCGATCACGATGGCACCGACATCGCCAAGGCGTTATCGCTCGCCGCGGCGATGCTGCCGAAAGATAAGAACGGGCGCATCGTGCTGATCAGCGACGGCGTCGAAACCGAAGGCAACCTGACCGCGACGCTCGATGAACTCAAGAGCAAGGGCATCGCCGTTGATGTGATGCCGGTTTCCTATGCGTACGAAGACGAGATCTGGCTCGAGCACCTGGAGCTGCCGCGCTCGGTGAAGGTCGGTGAGGAATACAACGCGACTGTGATTCTCTCGTCACTGAAGAAGGGTAAGGGCAAGCTGACGCTGATGGAGAACGGGCAGCCGTTCTTCACCGATGAGGTCGAGTTCCAGGAAGGCAAGAACCGCTTCGAGGTGCCGATCCGCCTCCGGCAGGCGGGGTATTACGAATACCAGGCGACGATCGAAGTGCCCGATGTGAAGGACTCCACCGGCAGGATCGTCGCGGTCCACGACCACAAGCGCGAGAACAACAAAGCGGTCAGCCACCTTTATCTCCGCGGCAAGGGCAAGGTGCTCATCGTCACCGACCCGTCCGGCGACCCGCGGGACTTCGCCCGCCTCTCCGAATCGCTCACCGCCGCCGGCCGCGAGGTCGAGGTGCAGTCGTCGCTGGAGTTCGCGCGCGACGCCGGTGCCCTGCTGCCGTACGACTGCATTATCTACGCCAACGTCCCCGCCGGCGCCTTCGATGTGCAGCAGCTCGAGGCCGTGCACGAGGCGATCTACTCGCAGGGCTCCGGCTTCCTCATGGTCGGCGGCGCCAACAGCTACGGCCCCGGCGGCTATCACAAAACCGCCGTCGAACGCGCCCTGCCCGTCTCGATGGACCTCTCGCAGAAGAAGGTCCTGCCCAAGGGCGCCCTCGCCATCATCCTGCACACCTGCGAGTTCCCGCAGGGCAACACCTGGGGCAAGAACATCGCCAAGCAGGCGATCAAGGTGCTCAACGAGCGCGACGAGGTCTGCGTCCTCGCCCAGGACTTCGGCGGCAAGGATTACTTCGTCTCCCCCATGACCGAGGCCGGCGAGTACGAAGCGATCGCGAAGAAAATCAACAGCGCCGAACTCGGCGACATGATGTCGTTCGGCCCGACCATGCAGATGGGCCTTAACGCGCTGAAGGCGTCGAACGCGTCGGCGAAGCACATGATCATCATCTCCGACGGCGACCCGCAGCCGCCGCCGCCGGCCATGCTTCAGCAGTTCGTCACCGCGCAGATCAGCATCACCACCGTCTCCATCTGGCCGCACGGCGGCAACGCGGGCAACGAAGTGACGCTGATGACCAACATCGCGAAGCTCACCGGCGGCCGGCATTACCTCCCGCAGGACCCCAACCAGCTTCCCGCCATCTTTATCAAGGAGGCGACCACCCTCCGTCGCAGCGCGATCCAGAACATCACCTTCACGCCCACCGTCAACGTCACCTCGCAGGTGCTCGAAGGCATCACCGCCCTGCCGCAGCTCAAGGGCTACGTGCTGACGACGCCGAAGGAAAAGTCGCTGACCATCCTCGACGGCCCGGAGGAAGACGAGATCGACCCGGTGCTCTCGACCTGGCGCTACGGCCTGGGCGCCACCGCCGCGTGGACCAGCGACCTGTCGCCGAACTGGGCGGCCGACTGGGTCGAGTGGCAGAAGTACGACGCGTTTGTGAAGCAGCTCATCACCTCGATCAGCCGGATCAGCGACGACGGCACGCTCCGCATGCGCAGCTTCGCGTCCGGCGGGCAGGGCGTCGTCATCATCGAAGACTACGGCATGAAGGACACCTTCCTCGTCATGGAAGGCAGCGTCGAAGGCCCGCGCGGCCTCGACAAATCGATCCCGATCAAGCAGGTCGGCCCCAACCGCTACGAGGGCCGCTTCCCCCTGACCGGCGAGGGCACGTACAAGATCGTCGCCGTCGGCGCGGGCGCCGACGGCAAGCCGCAGCGCGTACACGGCCGGTTCGTCATGCCCTACTCGCAGGAATACCTGCGCTTCCGCTCGAACCCCATCGTGCTCCAGCAGATCGCCCAGAAGACCGGCGGCAGCGAGCTCGTCGGCGACGCCGAGCGCGAGGTGAAACAGCTTTACGCCGAGGACAACCGGCAGGCGAAGCGCAGCAGCGCGCCGATCGTCGATTGGATCCTGCTGCTGCTGGCGTGCATGATCCCGTTCGATGTGGGCATGCGGCGCGTGCAGCTCGACTGGGGCGTGATCAAGGGCTGGCTGACGCTCGGCCGATCGTCGCAGCCGAGTGAGGAAACGTTCAGCGCGCTCAAGGCCCGCAAGGAGAAGGTGGTCACCGACCGCGCCAAGCGGAAGTCCGCCGCCGGCGCGGCCGCTTCCAGCGGCCCGCGCGAAGTGCCCGCGATGAAGATCGAGCTCAACAAGCCCCCGCCGCTACCGGGCGCCGGCCGTGCCGCCGTCAACCCGAAACCGGGGGATAAGCCCGAATCCACCGCCAGCGCGACGAGCCGGCTGCTCGCCGCGAAGAAGCGGGCGCAGGACAGGCAGGAAAAGAAGGAATAGCCGCAAAAAGTCGCAGACGTCGCAAAAAGGGGATTGCCACAAAAAGGCACAAAAGGAACAAAAAGGAGAGATCAGGGATGTGAGCGATTTGCGTGAAAGAGAGGCGAAGGAGCGAACTCGTCGCGTCGTCGACCAAGCGGTGCTCGCGTTGGGTTCAGCGCTCACACGTCGTTCCCCATCCAATTACAATCTCCCCCACTCTCTCCCCTTTTGTGCTTTTTGTGCCTTTTTGTGGCAATCCCTTTTTGCGACGTCTGCGACCTTTTGCGGCCATCTTCCGGAATCCCCCATGACCCCCGAACAAACGCTCCAGGCCGAGGCCCAGACCTTCAAGTCCGAGATCCTCGCCGTGCGCAACGAGGTCGGCAAAGTCATCGTCGGCCAGCAGCGCGTCGTCGAGGCCTGCGTCACCGCCATCATGTGCGGCGGCAACGTCCTCCTCGAAGGCGTGCCCGGCCTCGGCAAGACCGAGCTCGTCAAGGCGCTGTCCCGCGTCCTCGACCTCGACTTCTCCCGTATCCAGTTCACGCCCGACCTCATGCCCGCCGACATCGTCGGCACCAACGTGATGAACACCGACGGCAGCGGCAACTACCGCTTCGAGTTCCGCAAGGGCCCGATCTTCACGCAGCTCCTGCTCGCCGACGAAATCAACCGCGCCACGCCCAAGACGCAATCCGCCCTCCTCGAAACCATGCAGGAAGGCACCGTCACCACCGCCGGCACGCAGCACAAGCTCAAGCAGCCCTTCTTCGTCCTCGCGACGCAGAACCCCTTGGAGCAGGAAGGCACTTACCCGCTGCCCGAGGCCCAGCTCGACCGCTTCATGTTCAAGTGCGAGGTGCCGTTCCTCAATCGGGATGACATGAACGAAGTCGTCGGGCGCACGATCCTGCGGCGGGCCGTCGAGGTCGACAAGATCATCAGCGGCGACCGCATCCTCCAGCTCCGCGACATCCTCAACAAGGTCGTGGTGGCCGACCCGATCCGCGACTACGCGGTGCGCCTCGTGCTCGCGACGCACCCCGAGAGCGAGTTCTGCACCGACCGCGTACACCGCTACGTCCGCTGGGGCGCCAGCCCGCGCGCCGCCCAGGCCCTGATCCGCGCCGGCCGGGTGCGGGCGCTCAGCGAAGGCCGCGTGCATGTCGCCTTTGAAGATGTCCGCCACTACGCGAGCGAGGTGTTGCAGCACCGCGTGCTGCTCAACTACGACGGCCAGGCGGAGAACGTGCGGGTCAACGAACTGGTCGACGAAATCGTGCAGCTCGTGCCGGAGGAGAGCGGGCTGCGCAGCCGGAGTCCGGCGGCGATTAAGACGTGATGCATCTGACTCCCCTCCCTCTTAGGGAGGGGCCGGGGGAGGGTCGGCGCACAAATGACGTTGCCGCTCCGATTGCGCGACCGTCGTAACGAAAACAGGCGACGCCCCAACTGCGTCGGCATAAGATTCACCTCATGGAAAGCCCCAATTCCAATCTCGACATGGCGATCTGGGACCGGCTCGTCATCGCCAGCGACGACGGCGTGATGTCCCCTCGCACCGCCCGCGCGATCCTTTCAATGAAATTCGGCGAAAGGGACCACGAGCGGATGCGCAAGCTTGCGGTGAAGAACCAGCGCTTACAGCTCACGCCGAACGGACACGCGGAGATGGAGGGCTACCTGCGCGTCGGAATGACCTTAGCCGTGCTGTGGTCCAAAGCGCGTAAGGCGATTCAGCAAAATCGTCTTGACTGAGTGTCAATGATGGAGAGGCACACCACATCCGACGAACTTAGCTCCGAAGCGAAGCGACGCCTTCGGGAACTCGTGGCGGAACAGCCGCACGAGTCCATGACATCGTCTGAAAGTCAGAAGGGCGCGGTTTACCTCGGCATCTTCTGCCATCTCGCCGCCACTGCTGTGATTTGGGCGGTGCATCAATGGATTCAAGTCGCATCCGAGTATCCCTATATGGTCCCTGCCTGGGTTGAAGGAGAAATCCAGGCACGACGTGCCGCCGCACTTTCCCCCGTGTTGCGCGACGTGTACGTCGCCATCGGAATCTACGTACTTCTGAAGTGCTTCCACTTGCTGGTCCGACGCGAGACGCGGCGCTCCGGCCCGATTCTTCGCAAAATTGTGGCGGCCGTCGTCGCGGGATGGCTTATGGCGGTGGCCTTCAGCGCCACCCGACTGGCGTCCGACCTCAACCCAGTGCCGCTCCTCTATTGCGCGATCGCCGCCATCCTTCTGAAAGGCGCATTCAACCTGACGAAACTGTCCAACTGATTCGCTATGGAACTCTCCGCCTCCCAACCCCGCATCACCCCGCTCCTCCCCAACGACGTCCTCTCGCGCGTCGAGCGGATGCGCCTGCGCCCCCAGAAGCGCTTCACCAACCGCTCGCGCGGCGAACATGTCGCGGGACGCGCCGGTTCCTCCATCGAGTTCAAGGACTACCGCGATTACACGCCCGGCGACGACATTCGCTTCGTCGACTGGAACATCTTCTCCCGCCTGCACCGGCCGTACCTCAAGCTCTTTCACGAAGAGGAGGAGATGCACATCGTGCTGCTCATCGACGCCTCCACGTCGATGAACTTCGAGGGCAAGCTCGACCGCGCCAAGTCGCTGGCCGCGGCGTTCGGCGTCATGGGGCTGATCGGGACGGAGAAGGTCAGCGTCTGCGTCTTCAACCAGCGCGACGGCCGGGTGTCGCGCCTGCGCCCGCACTCCGGCCGGTCCAGCCGGCGGGCCCTCTTCCAGTTCCTCGAGCCTATCGAAGCCGGCGGCGACGGGCCCGTCGAGCACGGCATCGACGCCATGCTCAAGGAGCACCGCGGCCGCGGCCTCGCCATTGTCCTCTCCGACTTCCTCACCACCGGCGACCTCAAGCGCTCCTTCAACCTGCTCTACTCCGCCGGCCTCGAAATGATGGGCGTGCAGATCCTCGGCCCCAGCGAACTCGCCCCTGAACTCAGCAGCGACCAGCGCCTCGTCGACTCCGAAACCGGCAAGACCCTCGACATCTCCTCCGGCGGCGACCTCCTCAAGCTCTACCACGAATACCGCGAGGCTTATCAAGGCCACATCGCAGCGCTGGCGCAGAGCAGGAGCGGCCGGATGGCGGTAGTCAGCGCGAAGGATTCGCTGGAACATGTGTTGTTTGATCTGCTGAGGAGGAAAGGATGGATCAGGTAAATTCGACCAAGCCCGATGATGAGGTCCGCCGAATCGTCGGGGTATTCTGATGAAACGATGTGTCGCCGATACCCCGACGGTTCGCCGAGCCTCACCATCGGGCTTGATGGACCGTTGATCGTCTTTCCATGGGCTTCCTCAAACTCTCCTACCTCTGGCTCCTGCTCCTCATCCCGCCGCTGGTGATGTTGTATTTCCTCAAGCTCAAGCGGCCGCGGCTCGCGGTGCCGTCGCTCGTGCTCTGGCAGCAGGTGGTCAACGACAACCGCGTCAACTCGCCGTTCCAGCGCTTCAAGCGGAACATCCTGCTCATCCTTCAGCTCATCGTGCTGCTGCTGTTGATCCTCGCCGCGCTGCAACCCTTTCTGCGCGGCGGGCCTTCGGCCTCCGACCGGCTGCCCATCCTCATCGACCGCTCCGCCAGCATGGGCGCTGTCGATGACAAGGGCAGATCCCGCCTCGACCTCGCCAAGGAGCGCATCGGCGAGATGATCGACAACCTCGGCCCCGATGAGGAGATCAGCCTGATCGCCTTCGGCAAGAGCGCCCAACAGGTGGCCGAGTTCACGAGCAACAAGCGCGTGCTGCGTTCGGCGCTCGAAGGCGTCGCGGTGGAAGACGTCGCCAGCGATGTGACCGATGCCCTGCGCATGGCCGACGCCCTGGCCCGCTCGGCGGCGTTCGAGCGCGTGCTGCTGATCTCCGACGGCAACTTCCCCGAGAAGATCGATTTCGCCCTGCCGTTCGAGCTGGATTATCACCGCCTGCCGGCCGCGGGCGTCAACATCGGCATCACCGCGCTCAACGCCCGCCGCATCTCCGGCTCCACTTCGGGCGGCGCTTCCGCTTCCGGGGGCTGGAGCGTGTTCGTCAGCGTGCAGGCCGCCGAGGATTACAAAGGCAGCGCGACGCTCGAGCTCATCCAGGACGGCGAGCCGCGCGGCGTCGAGCAGGTCGTCACCTCCGGCGCCGGCGGGCAGCGGCTGGTGTTCCCCGTTTCCGCCGAGGGGGCGACGAGCATCGAGATCCGCCTGCGTCCCGCCGGCTTCGACTCGCTGCCGGCCGACAACGTGGCGTTCCTTGAGCTTGTCCCGCTGCGGCCGCTCTTCGTCTACGTGCCCAAGTCGCTGCACGCCTACCGCACCGCCATGCAGGCCATCGCCGATGTGCGCGTGTTCCCGCCGGATTCCGGAGAGAGTTCGCAAAACAGCTACGACCTCGTCGTCACCGACAAGCCGGCCGACCCCGCGAACGCCGAGTGGCGCACCGGCCTGCACATCGGCTACGTCCCGCCCGATCTCGCGGCCCTGATCTCGATCAAGCCCGAGTCGACCGCGGTGATCGACTGGCGTCGCACCGCGCCGCTGCTGGAACACGTCGAGCTCTCCGATGTCATCGTGCTCGATCAGGCCCGCCTCGCCGAGGGCGCGAAGGAGTCGGACCTGGAGAACCTGCACTACGAAGTGATCACCTACGGCCGACACGGGCCGCTGATGCTCCAGAAGCGCGAGGGCGCGAAGATGTCGTATCACCTGCTGTTCCACACCGACCGCTCGACGCTGCCGTACCGCGTGGGCTTTCCGATCATGGTGACGAACCTGGTGCGGGCGGCGATGCAGGAGGCAGGCCTGCTGGAGGTGACCGGCGACCGCACCGGTGTGCTGCCGGCGATCCCGCTGACCCCCGGAAGCGATTACGAGATCACGGGACCGGATGAGTTCAAGCGGCGCGAGAAGTCCGATGCGGAGGGCGTGCTGTCCGGCGTCCCGGCCCCGCGCGTCGGTCGGTACGTGATCGCCAAGGGCAGCGAGAAGGCCCCCGTCGGCGTCAGCCTGCTCCAACCCAGCGAGACGCTGTTGCAATCGACGCAGCGGCTGACGCTCATCGAAGGCGCCGTCGCCGCGACCACTGCCGCGCCGGAGACGAACCGCTCGCTGTGGTGGGTGTTCGCGCTGTTGGCGCTGGCGTTCCTGCTGATCGAGTGGTGGTTCTGGCAGCGGAAACCGGGTGGTTGGGGGCGGTGAGGAACTGCTGACCGGGTGCCACGGACAGCGCAGCGAGGCTTTGCGAGCATAGTCGTCCGTGCGAAGTTCACGGTGATGTCGCGTTGGCAACCTTGCCAAACCACGGACGACTTCGCTCGGCGGACCTCGCTTCGCTGTCCGTGGCACCCGCGCCCGTGTTATGATGTACCCGCTCGTACTCGTCTCGGCGGGAGACTCATTCATGGCTGGCCTGTGGCGACGCGCTGCGTCCATCGGTGGACTGCTCTTCGGGGCGGCGGTGCTGTCCGCCTGCGGCGACGGCACGCAGGTGGTCCGCATGGACCCACGCCCGCCATCGACCCTTGCCGACGCGGTGCGGGCCGGTGATGTCGAGGAGGTCAAGGCCCGCCTGCTGCGCGACGGCCGCGTCGAGCCCACATCGAAACCGGTGAACGAAGCGCTGACGCTCGCGGTCGAGGAAGGCCGCGCCGACGTGGTGAAGCTGCTGATCGACAGCGGTGCCGACCCCAACGCGAAGCAGGAGAACGGCAAGTCGCTCGTCGTGAGAGCGATGAGGGTCGACCCGAAGCTGGCGATGCTGCTCCTGGAGCGCGGCGCGGCGGTCGGCTCGCGCGATCAGCTCGGGCAGACGCCGCTGCACTACGCGGTGACGTCCAATCGACACGACGTGGCGAAGGAGCTCCTCACGCGCCATGCCGATGTGAACGCCGCTGATCGTCACGGCCTGACGCCGCTGCACATGGCGCTGACCGCGGATGTCGCGATGCTGGAGCTGCTCGTCGCCGGCGGCGCCGATGTGGGCCTGACCGATGTGCGCGGCTCGACCGCGCTGCACAAGGCCGCCGCCGCGGGCAACGTCGCGGCCGTCGAATGGCTCATCGCCAAGGGCGCGAAGGTCAACGTGAAGAACACCGACGGCTTCACGCCGCTGGCGCTGGCCCGCTCCGAAGCAGTGGCGACGCTGAAGAAGCATGGCGGGAAGTGAGGGGGAAGGAAGTCGGCAGGAGGCAGACGGCAGGAGGCAGGGCAGCGGGAACACGCCATGCACATGATGACGGAATTGGCCGCATCGTTCGCCCTGCTCATCATTTCCTTCTACGCGGGCATTCAAGGTCTCGCCCTGGTCATCGAACCGCGAAACCGCACGCGACGGAAAGTGAAGTTCGGACTGATTCTCATGGCCGCCGCATTGGCCGGTTTATTGACATTCGCGTTCGTCGGTCGAGACGCTCACTAAGACGCCCTTCGCCAACCCGCAATCGCCGTTTGACTCTCACCCTCACAAGCGACTATTCTTTCCCGCCTGCCCCCATCGTCTAGAGGCCTAGGACGCCAGGTTCTCATCCTGGTAACAGGGGTTCAAATCCCCTTGGGGGTACTGTTCGCAAGACGCCCGACCGAAAGGTCGGGCGTTTTTCATTAGCGCATTCCGTCTCCTGCCTCCTGCCTCCTGCCTCCTGCCTCCTGTCCCCTGTTCCCTTCCCCGTCCCCTTCAGCCCAT
>Ga0163150_10003043_pt1 | contig 24283 bp, 18 predicted proteins | sample OliLakLV19P2IB_FD_148628 | JGI IMG/M metagenome (GOLD analysis project Ga0163150, IMG submission 148628) | Freshwater microbial mat bacterial communities from Lake Vanda, McMurdo Dry Valleys, Antarctica - Oligotrophic Lake LV.19.P2.IB | ecosystem: Environmental > Aquatic > Freshwater > Lake >...
GGCCGCTGCGTAGTCCTTAGAGATACGAATCACCTGTTTGAGAGGAACCAACGAAGGGTCCTCTCGCAACGCTTCAGATCGAGCAGCTTGATAGCGCTCGTCGTTGCCGGCTGGGTTACCACCATACAAGAGAAAAGTCGAGCGTCCGGCGCTGCGATCCCGCAACAGAGAAATACCCGATTGCACAGCGGCGTTCTCTTCCACTAACAGAAACTCCAGTTCCTGCCTGAGAAACTCCTCCACCAGCGTTTCATACGGGCCTTCGACTTCCACCCAATCGGCAAGAATGCCAGGCGTTTGAAAATGGCCCGACGAGGCCTCGCGCGAAGCTGAGAGCAGCAACCTGACGGCCTCCGTGGAATAGGCATGGTGGGCGGCCAGTTCCTCCAGCGACTTCAGCCGATGCGTTGCCGAACTGAACTGGTCCTTGCTCTGGGTCAGCAGTTCAAGATTACCGGCTGCCTCAGATTTGAAATCTGCGAGTGCTGTCGCGAGATCGGAAATCTGTTGTTTGCGTTCCGCCAGCTGCCGGGACTCGCTCTGTTGCTGCTGAGCGGAGGCTTCTTGTTCGTCCGCCAGACGCATGCGCAAGGCCGCAGTTTCGTCGCGCTCCTGATACAGGCGCTTCAATTGATTTTCAAGACGAACATCGAGGTCTTCCAGCTGCTGCAGTTGATTTTTCTGTGCCGATTCCAGGCTTACGCACTCCAGCAGCTCAGAGCGCTGTTGGTCGTTGGATCCTTCCAGAGCCTGGACCTCTGCCTGAATCGCCTGGTAGTTCGAATTCTGCGACAGGAATTCTTGCTGAATACGCTCAAACTGTTCGGCGGCTGCCTCCAATGATTGCCGCTTCAGGCCTGAGTCCGCCTCCATCTGAGATTCCTGCTGAAGCAGTTGCTCAATTTCACGGCTGTTCTCGATCGAGCGGGCTTCGCGTTCCCTGAGTTGCTCCTTCTGATAGTGAGTGCGCTGCTGGCCCCGATCCGCTTCTAGAATAAGCTGAGACAGTTGCTCCCGCATCTGCTTCAGCTCGCTCTCCAGGTTGAAAATGGAAGCATTGGTTTCTCTAAACCGAACTTCTTGCTCTTCAATCTGTTGATGCTGCTGGCGGTAACGCGCCGTGGCTTCGAGAAGCTGCTCGCTGCTCTGGGTAAGCAGGCGATCCAGAGCCACGGCACGGGCGTGGAAAAGATTTCTGGAGAGCTCGCGCATGCGCTCTCGCAGTTCTCGGTAGCGTTTGGCTTTTGCCGCCTGGCGTTTCAACGAGCCTAACTGCTTGGAAACCTCTTCAGTGATGTCGTTCACCCGCAGCAAGTTCTGCCGGGCCTGTTCCAGTTTGGACTCGGCCAGTTTTCGCTTGGACTTGAACTTCGTAATGCCTGCGGCTTCTTCGATGATGGAGCGGCGGTCCGACGGCTTGGAGCTGAGAATCAGGCCGACGCGACCCTGCTCGATGATGGCGTAAGAGTCCGGTCCCAGGCCAGTTCCCAGGAAAATGTCGTGAACGTCACGCAAGCGCACCTGTCGTCCATTCAGAAGATATTCACTCTCTCCGGACCGAAACAACCGGCGTGAGACAACCAGTTCCCCTGGCTTCGGCTGGAACTTGGGCCGGCGCTTTCGTTTTGCAGCAACTGCGACTGGCGCGGTGACAGAGGCTCTGGCGGGATCCTCAGCCGCTTCGGCGACCACTTCCTCGGCGGCCCCCTCATCGCTCTCGAAAGACTCAAGAGCGTCGTTGCCATTCCCAGATTCAATCGCACGCGTTTCCGAAGGAAACGGGTGATTGGCTTCCTTTAATACCTCGGGATCCAAAAGCGTCAGCGTCACCTCGGCCAGGCCCAGAGACAGCCGGGCCCGGGTGCCGTTGAAAATCACGTCTTCCATCCGGCCGCCGCGCAGAGACTTGGCGCTTTGCTCGCCCAGCACCCAGGCGATGGCATCCGACACGTTGCTTTTGCCGCAACCATTCGGGCCGACAATGCCGGTGATCCCCGAACCTTCAAAGACCATCTCCATCTTGTCAGCGAACGATTTGAAACCTTGGATTTGGATTCTCTTGAGCTTTAACAAGGAGGTAAGTTCCCGAGGTGAGAGATCTGATTAGGCCATCTTCAGCAGGGCAACGACTGGCTTGGCGTCCAAAATTTCTGGCGGCTTCAACCCAGCTTCTTGAAAGAACGCGGAAGTCTAGCATGATCAAAAATCTGTGTAAACAAACACGGGAATGGCGCGCCTGTATTGACTTTTCGGGCACCGGAGTCTATTCTCGCAAGCGTTTGCAAGAAAGGATTCCAGGCACGTGTTCAAGATTTCAAATACCCTTTCCGGGAAGGTGGAAGAGTTTCATCCTCTGGACGACCATCAGGTCCGAATGTACACCTGCGGACCCACGGTTTACGACTACGCCCACATTGGCAATTTTCGCACCTTCGTGTTTCAAGATGTGCTGAAGCGGTACCTGAAATTCAAGGGCCACCAGGTGTGCCACGTGATGAATATTACCGACGTGGATGACAAAACCATCCGGAATTCTGGCGCCTCCAACCCAGCCCAGTTGCGGGAATACACCGACCGGTTCACTGCGGCGTTCTTCGAAGACTGCGGCAAACTGCGCATCCAGCGCCCCGACGTCGTCGCTCATGCCACCGATCACATACCGGAGATGGTTGCTCTGATCCAGACGCTGAACTCAAAGGGATACACCTACGAAAAAGACGGATCGGTCTATTTCAGGATTGCCCAGTTCAAAGACTACGGTAAATTGTCGAAGCTCGACGCCGAAGGCATCATGGCCGGTGCTCGCGTCGATGTGGATGAATACGGCAAACAGGATGCGCGGGATTTTGTTCTCTGGAAGGCCACCAAGAACGGAGAGCCGCACTGGGACACCGCCTTGGGCCCGGGCCGCCCGGGATGGCACGTGGAATGTTCGGCCATGAGCATGAAGTATCTGGGTGAATCGTTCGATCTGCATTGTGGCGCGGTGGACCTGGTTTTCCCGCATCACGAGAATGAGATTGCGCAGAGCGAGGCGGCTACCGAGAAGCCATTTGTCCGTTACTGGATGCACGGCGAGCATCTCATTGTCGAAGGCGAGAAGATGTCCAAATCGAAGGGCAACTTCTATACGCTGCGAGATCTGGCAGAAAAAGGCATCGACCCGCTGGCAGTGCGCTATGCGCTTCAGAGCGTGCCCTATCGACGCCAACTGAACTTCACCTTCGACCTCCTGCACCAGGCGGGAAAGTCTCTGGCCCGGCTGCAGGATTTCAAATTGCGGCTGACGACCGAGAAACTGAAGCCAGGAAGCAGCCAGAAGGTGCAGGAGACAACGGCGGCAGCTCTGCAGGATTTTGAGAAGGCGATGGATGATGATCTGAATACGGCTCAGGCACTGGCCGCAGTGTTTGACTGGGTACGCGAACTCAACACGGCCATTTCGGAAGGCCAATTAGGTGAGGAAGATCAACAGATTGCCTTGCAGACAATAGACAAATTTAACCAGGTTCTCGAATTGTGGGAACCGACGATTCACAGCAAAGTAGGCGGCTCTAACATTAAGTTCACGGGCAGCGCTTCGGCAGACTTCGGTTCAGAGGTAGACGACCAGATCCGACGCTTAATCGAGCAAAGGAGCCAAGCGCGCCTGTCACGAAACTTTGCATTGGCCGACCAGATCCGCGACCAGATTCATGAGCTGGGTTATGTCATCGAGGATACGAAGGAAGGCATCCGCTGGAAGAAGCGGTAGAGACTATTGAGCATTGCAAATTATAGTGACACTTCTGCGAACCTGTCTGATACAGCCACAGTCGCGAGCGTCGGCTCCCCTCGCCCCAACGCGGGAGAGGGACTGGGGGTGAGGGGGGGAATCTGCGTCGGCTGAAGTCAAAACCAATACAGATTCACTCTCTGCGTCTCCGTGTCTCTGCGGTGTGTAGTTATTCTCTTGGGTCGGGACCGCGCTATGGCCGAGAACCTCTGGATCAAAATCACGTCTCCGCTCCCGGGTCCAAAAGCCCAAGTAGTCCTTGCTCAAGACCGGAAGTTCGTTTCACCCTCTTACAGTCGTCCCTATCCGCTGGTGGCCGCCAAAGCCGAAGGTATGGTGGTCACCGACGTGGACGGGAACACCTTCCTGGATTTTGCTGCCGGCATCGCCGTCTGCTCCACTGGCCATTGCCATCCCCGAATCGTCAGGGTGATCCAGGAGCAGGCTGCTCAGCTCATCCATCTTTCCGGCACCGACTTTTATTATCCGCAACTCTCTGCGTTGGCGCAGAAGCTGGCTGAAATTGCTCCTGGACGCGGGGACAAGAAAGTCTATTTTGGAAATTCGGGAACAGAAGCGATTGAAGCGGCGTTGAAGCTGGCTCGTTACGCGACGGGTCGGAAGAAATTCATTGCCTTCTACGGGGCATTCCATGGGCGGACTATCGGCGCTCTTTCACTGACGGCCAGCAAGCCCGTGCAGCGCAGGGGATTCGGCCCCCTCCTGGAAGGTGTCACGCATGTTCCTTATCCGTATTGTTACCGCTGCCCCAACAGGCCTGCTGATGGCGGCTGTCATCCGGCCTGCCTGCGAGTGATTGAGGAGCAACTGTTCAAGACCATCCTCAGCCCTGATGAAGTTGCCGCCATTGTTTTCGAGCCCATTCAGGGAGAAGGTGGCTACATCGTGCCGCCCCCTGAGTTCTTTGAGGAGTTGAAACGGCTCTCCAGACAGCACGGCATCCTCTTGATTGCTGATGAGGTGCAGTCCGGCATGGGGCGGACCGGAAAAATGTTTGCCGTCGAGCATTTCGGCATCGAGCCGGACATCATCGCCCTCGCCAAAGGGATCGCCTCGGGCTTGCCCCTGGGAGCGATTGTCGCGCGCGCCGAGCTCATGAGCTGGCCGCCGGGCTCACACGCTTCGACGTTCGGAGGCAATCCCATCAGTTGCGCTGCGGCGCTGGAAACCATTCGGCTGATCGAGGATGAATTGATGCAGAACGCAGCGGAGACCGGAGAGTACCTGCTGCAGTCTCTGCGAAAGCTGATGACTCGTTGTGCCGTGATCGGCGACGTGCGCGGGCGTGGCCTGATGATTGGGATCGAACTGGTGAAAGACCAGGCGACCCGGGAGAAGGCCGGGGCCTGGCGCGACCTGGCAGTCCAGCGGTGCTTCGAAAAAGGGTTGCTCATTCTCGGCTGTGGCGAAAATACCTTGCGCCTGATGCCCCCGCTGATCGTCAATCGTGCTCAGGCCGATGCAGCGCTGGAGATTCTCGAAGAGGTGTTGTCGGCAATTCCCGGGAAGTAGGTGGCGGGTACGGTGGGTTCCTGAGCCGCACGGTGGCATAGCTCGCTTTGGTTTCCTGGCCCGTTAGCTATTCGCAGTAAACGAGGTGGGTCCTGGCTCCAGGATCACTTGCTGCCGTTAAAGTTCACAGAACGATCAAGTAAATTGGAACCGCCAAGAGCGCCAAGGACGCCAAGACAGCCGGCGAGCAATCTCAGCGATGCGAGGCGACTATCCCGGATAGTCCTTCCGGATGCCATATAATATAGAGGATCTGTCAGTGGCTACTTGGCGTTCTTTGCGCTCTTGGCGGTTCCTTTTAACGGCTGTTGGGCCGTCTGAGGTCGCTCGCTCTGGGTTGATCGTTGCCCCACCCTACAATGTCATGTCCTGGGCATTGCTGAACCGGCTTTATTCCCGCCTGAGCTCTGCGCTGAACCGTCATCGTTTGGCGGATCAGGAGCAGCAGGGGCATGCCTTCAACAAGCAGAAAGGCTCTGCCGGGGAACGCAGCGCTTATCGCTATCTCCGCCAGCAAGGCTACAAAATCGTCGCCCGAAACTATCGAAAACGCTTTGGCGAAGTGGATCTGATCGGTTGGGATGGTGACACGTTGGCGTTCATTGAGGTGAAGTCCAGGACCAGTCACGCGCGCGGCCGGCCGGAAGAGGCTGTCCATCGGGGCAAGCAAAGACAAATTTGCCGCGTCGCTCGCGAGTATAGAAGCCGGAATCGCCTCCATGATATAAACTACCGCTTCGACATCGTCAGCATTGAAGTCATTGCCGGGCAAGAACACGTGGAACTGCTTAAAGGCGCATTTGGCGATCAGCGATGGTGACGGGGCCTCGCGTAAACCGCAGCGGTAGATCGGAAAGCTCAGCAGCACACAGGGAGGCCGATTGCCAGAACTGAGAAAAGATCCGATCACGGGCCGATGGGTGATCATTGCCGCGGAACGGGGAAAGCGCCCGACCGACTTCGCAAAGTTTCCGGTTCAGACGAAGGGCGGGTTCTGCCCGTTTTGTTATGGAAACGAGAGCCACACGCCACCTGAGATCCTTTCCTATCGCACCGATCGTGGCGCCAGCAACTCGCCTGGCTGGATGCTGCGGGTTGTCCCCAACAAATTCCCGGCGCTGGGCATCGAGGGAGAGCTCAATCGGCAGGGCGAGGGGCTGTTCGACAAGATGAATGGAATCGGAGCCCACGAAGTGATCATCGAAACTCCCGATCACCAAGCCACGCTCGCCACGCTCAGCGAGCAGGCCGTGGAAGATGTTCTCTGGGCTTTCCGCGACCGGATGCTCGATTTGAAAAAGGACAAGCGTTTTCGTTACATCCTGATCTTCAAGAATCACGGTGAAGCGGCTGGCGCTTCTGTGGAGCATTCACACTCGCAATTGATTGCGCTGCCGATTGTTCCGAAACTCGTGCGGGAGGAGATTGAAGGCAGCAAGGCACACTATTCTTTCAAGGAACGCTGTGTGTATTGCGACATCATTCGCCAGGAATTGGATTCCAAAGCCCGCGTCATCGACGAAAACCCTGATTTTGTGGTCATCGCGCCCTATGCGCCTCGCTTTCCTTTTGAGACCTGGCTGCTTCCAAAGACGCACGATTCCTGTTTTGAAGATTCGCAGAAGCGGGAGTATCAAAACCTGTCGCGCATGCTGAAGTCTGCGCTTCTGCGGATTGACCAGGTTCTGGACCACCCTCCTTACAATCTTGTCATTCACACCTCGCCGATCACCGAAACCCTGAATGATTTCTACCACTGGCACATCGAGATCATGCCCAAACTCTCCAAGGTTGCAGGCTTTGAATGGGGCACAGGGTTTTACATCAATCCGGTTCCGCCGGAGGAATCCGCACGATTGCTGAGAGAAGCGATGGCTCCTGGCTCCGCCCAAGGCAGCCCAAAGATCGAGATCCAGAGCGGTGTTTGAAACAGTCTGGTCTTCCCGTGGTTTCGAAAATTTAATATTTAAGGGCTGACCCTAATCGCCCCCCTAGGCTGACAAGCGTATAATGTAAGCAGAGTGCGCTGATCCAAGGAATGAAGGGAGCACCAATATGGCTTCTTTACAAGACCAGCTCACGATGACTGGAGTCATTCTCTCGCTTAGACGCTATCAGAAATTGATGGAACACTTGCATGACTTGGCGATAGTTGCCGAGCGTCGATCCGAAGAGCCGATTCCTTTGCAGGAGATGAAGCGACGGCTGAGACACGATGGCAACCCATAAAGTCCTTCTGAAGCCCTCTAGAAAGACCTGCGTCCATTGCCGAAATCGACGGTTGCGCGAATCATGAAGCGCATCGGAGCCCTCAGTGATGACCCGTTTCCAGAGCAGTCAATCAAGTTGGCTGGGACAGAGCGGCTATATCGGATACGGATCGGAGATTATCGGATTGTCTACGGAGTTGACAAAGCAGCCAGACAGGTGATCGTTCATTACGTTCGACATCGCCGAGAGATCGTCGAGTTTGAAGAATTCGGCGAAAAGGTTCAGTTTGAAACTAGGCTGCTCGGGCTGGCTAACCCGTCGCTGGAACGGGCGTCCGCCAAAAGTGGCGGGCTTCTTGCTGCGAAGGTGAGTTCAGCGCTTTGGGCAAGAGAAGTCGGGCGAGAAGCTTGGATATTTGATTTTTAAGGGCTGACTCTAATCGCCCTCCGTTAGGTGTCCCCGGTACTGCTTTCAACTGACCCTTGAGGTGGCAAGGTGGCAATCAGTGAGTTCAAGCGGGCGCTAAGCAAACGTGGGATCAGTATCGGCGCACGCTGGGTCAAGGCTGACTTCCACGTTCATCTGCCGACCTCGCCTGGTTATGAGTACAAGGGCGACGATGCGTTCGAGCTACTTGGCAAGGCACTTGAGGCAGCGAAGCTGAGCTTCGCTGTCGTTCTAAAGCATGAATCCTACACAACCAGGAATGAGTTGGCTCGTCTTCAGGCGCACTGTCCTTCAGTGACGCTGGTGCCTGGTGCGGAGATCAACATCATCGTGGATGCCCTCTTCAAGAAGATTGGCAAGGACTACTTCTGCCACTGTATCGCAGCTACTGACCCTGATGACGAGGGTGAGTTTGGGTATGCTCTACGGGCCGCCACCGACAAGTACCAGTACCGAGATGGAGAATACCCTGCAGGGTTCCGATCGAGCCTTCTGGATGTTGGTCGACACTTCCGACAAATGGGAAACTTATTCATTGCCGCGCATTTGCATCAGGGAAAGTCGGCCGAGACCTCGCGGAGCGTTGATGACTTGTATGACGATGAAGCATTCCTCGGGTTCATCAACGACGGCGCCTTTGATGCGCTCGAGGTCAGACAACGACCGACAGCGGCGTTTTTTGCTGGTGGAGTAACCACACAAGAAGGCATCCCGATCCCACGGGCGACCTGTGTGTCGTCGAGCGATGCCCACCATCATGATCATGTCGTAACCAGAAGTCGTGCGACTTGGGTGCGCGTCGAGCATCCCACTTTTGCTGAGCTGAAGGCCGCCCTAGCACTCCCGCATCGCATATCCCTCACAGCTCCCGAAGCCTCCTACCCGAAGGTCGTCGGGCTGCACGTCGTCGGGGCGTTCATCCCGGACACATGGTTTAGGCTAAACGAGAGCCTTAACGCCCTCATCGGCAGCAAGGGGGCCGGCAAGACTGCGCTGCTGGAATGCCTCCGCTTCGTACTAAATACGCCCGTGCCGAAGGAACGGTCAGAGTCGGTGGACAAACACATACAGCACATCCTGGGGTCGGCGGGCTACGTCGAGTGCCTCGTCCAGGATGGCTCTGGCGAGGAAAGGCTCGTTGTACGACGAGCTGATTCGCGTGATCGGATCGTCATAACGGATCACCTCAGTGAGAGTTCCATCGTTTCGGCCGCCGGAGGTCCAGTTTTTCCGATCTCTATTCTCGGATGGCATGAGATCGAGTCAGTCGCAGATCGCGCGTCGGCGAGAATCGGTATCCTCGATCGGGCGGGGAACCCTCAGCGCATTCAGCGGGCGTATGAAGGAATCCAATCGCAAATAGTGCGTGCGCGCGACCAGCTCCCGCTGCTCCAGCGGCAGGTCCGGCGCCTAGGCGTTTCTCTGAAGGAGCTGTGGGAGCTACAACGGAAGCGATCGACACTCACACGCTTGGAGGAAGGCGAGCTGTTACGACTGCAGAATCAGTACGAGTGGTTCCTTCAAACTGAGCAGCGACTCGGGGCGATTCAGTCGGGCGCGGCGACACGTGGTGGCCAGCTCGCAGAAGTCATTCCGAGTCGCCTCGAGAGCGCAATCCCTGCAGCACCTGCAGATACCCCGGTCGGAGACCTCGGTTCTGCTCTCGGCGCCCTCGCAGACTCTGCAGCAGTCGTTCGGGACTCAGAAGTTACCGCCACTAATGACATGGTAGCAGCCCTTGAGAGTCTACGTGGTAGTGCTGACCAAGCCGAAAAGGCGTTGGCGCGCTGCTTCGCCGATTTTCGTGATGGCACTTATACACCCCGCGTAAATGCACTGCCCCCTGAGGATCGGGAAATCCTCGCACGGCAGATTCAGGTTCTCGAGGAAACGAAACGCCTTCCGACTGTCGAAGCCGCTTGTCAGGAACAGCTGAGAGAATTCCGCGCGATGGCCGCAGATCTTTACGGTGCCTGCGACTCCGTTTGCAGCCTTCGAGAAGAGATCATCGGCCTGAGAAGCGCTCTTGTCACGAGCCTTAATGCTGAATTGACCGGTGTCCGACTTGAGTTCAAGCGTTCCGCGAACCATGACGCGAGGGCCCGCTTTCAGGGGAGCTACGGAACGGAGTCCGGTTCGGTAATAGGCTACGTGGACACCTTCAGCGGCCGCGACGGATATGAGAAGCTGCGAGACCTATTTGGAAAGCTTCAAGCTCTCGATCTGGTGCAGGCATCGTGGAAGATTGAGGATGCACTTCTAGACGCGAAGCTGGTCGCGCTCCTTGACGTCATCGACGATGATGATGTAGACCTACTGCTCTCTGTCGGCAGCCGCGGCTTTGTCCCTATTCAGAACTTGTCGGCCGGGCAGCGCTGTGTTGCAGTGTTTCCGCTGCTTCTACGTAATACGCGTGGTCCGCTGGTCATCGACCAGCCTGAAGACAACCTCGATAATCGCTACATAGCTGATATTATCGGCCCCGAGCTATTAGGGAAGAAGCGTGGGCAGCAGTATGTTGTCACCTCTCACAATGCAAACCTCGTCGTCTTGACCGATGCCGACCTCATCATACACGTCGATAGTGATGGTAATCGAGCCGAGTTCCCAGCAGCGGGCTTCCTCTCCTGCCCAGCGAGCGCCGTAAAGGCCTCCGTTCTGGACGTTCTTGATGGTGGAGAGGCGGCCCTACTGGCGCGCCAAATGAAGTATGGTATTGGCAACACCTGACCGCCTGCACTGCGCAGTGCTGGGTTCCGGTACCTGGACACCTAATCCGCGCTTGCAGCTGACGGGGCCGCGCTGATGACTTGGCGCATCCGCCGCGGCTTGGTAGGTTGGTTAGGGGGTTGCCGCGGCGGCTGCGCCGCAGCGGCCCCGCAGCTGAAGCTCAAGGTCGTTAGTGCGTCAAGCGAAGCTTGACGCTTCTGGCAGGGTGAGAGTCCCTGCTGAGTAAGGGGTAACCACCCACTCATACCGAGTGTTGCAGCTATCGAGGAGGTTCGAACCAGAGCCGAACGAAATAGTTGAAGCGTACACAGGGAATCACGTCGGCCGGAAGGGAGACCGCAATCCCCCAGGCTTGATACAGCCCCGTTAACCGGCTTAGTGCAGATGGCGATGGTGTTAACGAACCAGAAGCCCCCGCAGAGGAACCGCCTTGGTGAGGTTCCCGAGGGTCTGCCGGGGTCCACCTTAGAGCGTGGCAGGCGTGAAGAGAGCGTCAGGAACTTGAGAGATCCTCTCCAGCTCCTCAAACTGAGGTAGGGCGAGCCAACTAAACGAAGGTCGTCTGATGGCGGAGAGGGAGTCAGATCCACTCGTAGTACTCGGAGGACGGGAAAGCCGTCTACATGGGGAAGGGGTGGACAGAAATACGCCGCCTTCAAAGGAAACATGGGCCGGACACGAAAGGCCAGATAAACCATGCCAACCTCCCTGTTGGCTTAGCGATCGAAGGTAGTCGCATCGCCTTCGTGCGGACGCGAGTATTTCTGAAGAGCCCGGTGCTAGAAAACGGCACGCCGGGACCTGTGCGGGGGGCGTCGGGTAACCGGCGTCCCTACCGCGATGGGGGACACGCAACGGAGACATGGACACGGGCGAAGAGAGAATCAATGGACGAACGATCCGGTAATTCGAGCGACAATCAAGCCACGACAACCACAGCTCCTGTCGCCGCGGCGCCCGCGCCCGTCGCTCATGGCCCTTCGGCCTGCGACGCTGGCCTGCTCGTCGGCGAAGCGAAGCACATTGCTGAAGGCGTTGCATCACTCGCCACACACTTCCGCGGAGAGCAGATTCCGGGCTGGCGGGCGGGATTGCGTCGCGCAGGGCCCTACGTTTTGGCTCTTTCCGCAGTCATCGGGGCGCTCTTCGCCATGGAGCAATTCCTCGGCTATCAACAGGAGAACGAGCGCACCCGGGCCGACGCGCTGTTCTCTGCCGCAACGGAGCAGCTTGCCTCGCCACATGCGGCGATTCAGGCAGGTGCCGTCCGCTCTCTCCCGCGACTTGGGCATTTCCTGGACGTCGCTCGATCTCAGCCTGGGGAATACTTCTTCGGGTCGCATCTGATCAATCGTTTCGTGCGATCCCACAACGAGTATCCATTGATGCGTCGGTCTTGGATGCTCTTTCGGGATTTCGCGGCGCAGCCACGCACGCGGTCTATTGCGGACTCGTCAGAGAGCGATGCCGTTTCTTCGGCGCTCCTGCAGGAAGGTGCGGCTTGGGAGAAGCGCCTACGCATGGGAAAGACCATTACGGACATCGAGATGGCCGGGTCATTGCTCTACAAGGCGAAGCTGGCAAACGCACAGGGCATCGAAGGCGACTATCGAGGCATCAACTTCGGTGCCGTTGACCTTACGAACGCCAATCTTTCTGGGAGCAGGTTCGACGACTGCGGGCTATCCGGCGCTCATTTCATTGGCGCCATCCTGCGCGGCGCAAGTCTCAAATTCGCATATCTGGCGGAGGCTAGGTTGAGGAACGCGGACTTTTCTTTCGCCTATCTCGACGATGCGGTCTTCAAGAAAGCTCAACTACAGGGGGCCACATTCACGCAGACCTCCTTGATCCGGGCCGACTTCACCGACGGCACGTTGGACGAGGCGAGGTTCAGCCAGGCAACTATTCGAGAAGCCATCTTCAACAACGCCTCACTGAGAGGGGCGGTTTTCTCGCAAACCGATGTGAGTGCCGGCTCGTTCAAAGGTGCCGATGTTGAAGGGGCGGATTTCACTGCCGCCATTGGCTTCTCAAGTGTAACCCTGAGCGGGGCGCGAAACGTCCGCAAGGCCCGTCTGCCATCGGCAAACGCCACACAATGAGGAAGAGAGTTGCTATGAAAATGAAAGGAACTCAACAAGTCATCATCGTCCTTGCGGTACTAGTTGTTGGGGGCCTCGCGTGGCTCACCCTCAGGATCGGAGAGAGACCTAAGGCCGACGATCTCGAGGTTGGCATCGGCACATTTTCTCAGGCGATAGACTACGGGCCCGTCTACGTCGCCCGTCACTTCCGCTGGTTCGAAGAGGCCCTTCAATCGGCGGGCGTCGCAAGAGAACCCCAGTATCGGGAGTACGGCGGTTTCGATGAGATCCAAACCGCGTTCGCGCAAGGCAAACTCCACGCGTTTTTCTCAGCCGAAGCACCGGCCATCAAGCTACGTTCGGAGAAACAGGATATTCGCGTGGTCGAAGTGGGATGCACGCTGCAGCAGGAAGTGCTCGTACGGGTGGACCGCAACATCACCTCGATCGCGCAACTCAAAGGCAAGAGTATTGCCGTCGCCGAAGGCACCAGCTCCCACTTCGGCCTCCTGAGGATACTCTCGTCCGCTGGGTTGTCCGCCAGCGACATCAGGCTGCGTCCCGGATTTCCTGGCGACGCGAAACCACTCTTCGAGAGCGGTGCAGTGGATGCTTGGGCGGTTTGGCCGCCCTTTGTTGAAGTACAGGTCATTGCGAGGCGCGGCCACACACTGCCCGGGGGCGACGCGAAAATCCAGAGCGTCATGTCGCTCCACAGGAGTTTGATGCAGCAGTATCCCGCAGTGGCTCATGCGTTGACTTCGGCGATTCAGAGGGCGAAGAAATGGATGGCAGCGAATCCGGACGAAGCCCAGAGCATCGTCGCGAAGCAACTCAAGCTGGATTCAGACGTCATCCGCCTCGCTTGGCCTAAACACAACTGGAGTGCGACGCTTTCCGATGACGTCCTTGCGGACATGGAGGAAAAGTCAAAGTTCCTCACAGCGATGGGCGTAGTGCGCAACGGCGTCGTGATCAACATTCGAAAGGAACTCGTTGACAACCGGTACGTCAAATGATGATTCTCCCGTTATCTAAGGCACGCGGGGCGCTTGCCGCATGGATCGTGCCAGTCGCCCTTCTCGGGGCTTGGTTCTGGCTCCATCATGCGAAAGGCGAGTCGAATTCATTCGTGGCTAGCCCAGCCGAAGTCTGGCAGACCTTGCTGGCGGGTCGGTCTGAGATTTCAGAAAACTCGTGGCTCAGTCTGCGTCGCCTGCTTCAAGGCGTGGGTCTTGGTGCCTTCCTTGGCGCCGTTTCCGGTCTCGCATTGGCACGGGTGACTCTACTCCGCGTGCTCTTTTCCCCGACACTGCAAGTATTGTCAGCGATTCCATTCCTGGTGCTGATTCCGTTCTTCTTGATGGCATTCGGCTTCGGGGAAGCCTTCCGCGTATCGGTGATTGCGGCCGCTACGTTTCTGCTCGTGAACGCCCAGGCCTTTCATGCGGTTCGACAGCTCGACCCGGACTATTTCGCCGTTGCGCTCATCTATGAGAAGAGCGTTTGGCAACTGATAGGGAAAGTGCTCGTTCCGGCCTCGCTTCCTGCAGTCGTCGGTGCGCTCCGTTTCAGCCTCCTCTTCGCTTGGCTCGCCGTGGCACTCGCCGAAAAGGCGGTGGCGGAATGGCCGAATGGGGGTCTTGGCTACTACATCCTTCGTGGCAAGGAACAAGGGCAGTACAGCAATATGTTCGCCGGCGTCATCGTTCTTGCATTGCTCGCCTGGGCGCTCGATTGGGTGGTCGGAACAATACAGCGATGGGTATCGCGCTGGTGCGACACTATTGAGGTAGTCGAGGAAAGGGCGGCTCAACGATGATGAACTTCGAAGCGAGCATCGAGAGAATGCAGTTCTCGGACACGCCGCATACCTTGCAGAGCCCGAAGCTGCGCAAGTTGTTTCGGCTGCAGCCCATCAAACAGAATCCTGTACTGATCCAAGACCTGACTCTCAAGGCCGCGAGAGGCGAAATCATATCCCTGGTTGGAGAAAGCGGAGCTGGCAAAACCACTCTGTTGCGCATCCTAGCGGGGTTGGAAACGCAATTCGTTGGACATGTCAAGCTTGGCGGCGAATGTGTCAAGCGGCCGAGTCGCAGGATTCAGATCGTCTTCCAGGACAATAAGCTCCTTCCGTGGTTGAACGTTGAGGGGAACGTAGCCTTCGCGATCGCGAACGACGACCGAACGACACGTGAGGAGAAGACGAGAGCATGGCTCAAGAAGGTTGGGCTCTCGGATAAGGCTAAAGCTCTACCCAAGAACCTTGCAGGAGGAGAGGCGAGCCGCGTTGCGTTCGCACGGACCTTCGTGGATCCGCCTACGATTCTGTTGCTTGACGAGCCGTTCCGCGCGCTTGACGCGATTATCAAGTTAGAACTCCAAGACGAACTCCTCGCTTTCGCGAGGCTGCTCTCCACGACGGTTCTTCTCGTCTCCCACAGCATTGATGACGCCGTGTTCCTCGGCGATAGGGTCATTGTGCTCGCAAAAGATCCGCTGCGGATCTTTCGTGAGTTTCAGGTTCCAAGCAGCCGCCCACGCGAGCGCGGAGACTCTGCTCTCGTCACGTTGTCAACCCAGGTACTCGAAGCGCTCCGAGAATCAAGTCTTAATCGCATATGGTAGTAATAATTATATGAGCGTTACATTCTGAATTCAACTCCCTAACGAGCTTCGTTCACCTGACCAGCGAGGAAGACGCGCTCTCAGGTGAGCCGTGATGTTGGGCGCCGCTGGCCGTGGCTAGACCGATTAGGAGCAATTAGGGCCAGCCCTTAAAAATCAGCCCTTAAAAATCAAGAAATAGGGGTTTGAGATCTGGCTGCTCCCAACGACGCACGATTCCTGTTTTGAGGATGCACAGAAGCGGGAATATCAAAACCTGCCGCGCATCCTGAAATCTGCGCTTCTCAAGATTGACCTGGATCATCCTCTCCTGAAAAATCCCCTCCTTGGAGGGGTGGCGCGCAGCGACGGCGGTCGCGGAGCGCCGGGGTGGTGCGAGTCGCTGCGATCCCGCTACTGATTTGGCTTTTCCACGACCGTTCGAACCACCCCCGCCGTGGCCTGTGGCCGTGGCGTCCCCTCCTTATTCAAGGAGGGGAGCCTTAGTGCCGAGTTTCGCGACAGAAACTAGGCTAAAGCGATGGCTCTTGGTCAGCAGTAAGGCTTTTATGATTTCCAGGGAACTTTTCGGCTTACCCCGCATCTATTGATATTTGCAGACTATAGTGACACTCCCTCTCTGTGCTTCGATTGATATTGCCCCCTCTCCCCGCCTTCGCGACCGCGTGGAGTCTTCTCAAGGGGGCATCTTGGGGTCAGCCCTTAAAAATCAAAAAATCTGCGTTTGAGATCTGGCGGCTCCCAAAGACGCACGATTCCTGTTTTGAAGGTGTGCAGAAGCGGGAGTATCAGAACTTGTCGCGCAACCTGAAGTCCGCGCTTTTGAGGATTGACCAGGTTCCGGATCATCCTCCCTACAATCTCGTCATTCACACCTCGCCGATCACAGAAACCCTGAATGATTTCTACCACTGGCACATCGAGATCATGCCCAAGCTCTCCAAGGTTGCAGGCTTCGAATGGGGCACGGGCTTCTATATCAACCCCGTTCCGCCGGAGGAGTCTGCGCGGTTGCTGAGAGAAGCCATGGCTCTTGGCTCCACTGAAGGCGGCTCCAAGATCGAGATCCAGAGCGGTGTTTGAAACCGTCTGACCTTCCCGCGTTTTCTACAATTTAATATTTAAGGGCTGACCCTAATCGCTCTAATCGCTACTAATCGCTATGCTAATCGCTACTAATCGCTCTTACTTTTGCACTGACTAATAAGAGATGAGAGTTGCCGTTCGACGAGCCCGAAGGAAGTCGGAAGCGGGGGTCAAATCTTTCTATTCTCGAAAACAGTCAGGAAACTTCATTCGGATCGTCGTCTGATTTCAAACATCGAAAGATTTGCCCCCTTTCCTTCTACCCTTCAACTGTCGGGCAACTGCCGGCCGCGGCTGGCGTTGGGAGTCAGCGTCTTGCAATTTCTGGAACGGGTTCCAGACCGGCAGTCCGCGAAGTTAGTGAAGTATCACTTGGGTTAGCATGGGTGGCTCGGGAGCTGCACAGGGAGGCAGATCGACCCGGGTCGTCCGGCCCGGCGCATCGTAGGTGAAGGTAGTCCAGACCGGCACTTCGGCGGCGCTTTGTCGAGACTGAATTAGCTCGAATTGTCCGCATAGCAAAGGCGCAAAATCAAAGGAAGAACTTGTGGCGATTTCGCAGAGGAAATCGGCAACAGCCATAGCTCGATCTGCAACTCGCAACGGGCTGCGGCACTCAACCTCCGTCGAAAGCCACAGTCGCCTAGTATTACTCTGTTGCCTAAACTCAGGGTAGCGTAGATATCGCTCATTTTGCGATGTCTGCGATTCTCTCCGCACACATGGCAAAGCGCGCCCTGTGTGCCCCACCCAAGGATTCTTTACCAGCTCCTGAAGCGGTAAAAAGGCGTCGAAGAATCGTCGCACGACGTAGAGGCTTTTCCACAAATCCCTCTCTCACGACGGGGCGAGATCCGAAGACGAAGTCTTTGGGGAGCTTCGCAGTGGTTGCGAAGGCGGGGTGTAAGGGGCACCCTCAGGCAATGATCTCCTGAATCGGTTTTCCAAAATCAATCTCCAGCCGCTTATGACCGGGAACTTCGAGTTTCCGAGGATCTATTCCCAGTTGATGCAGTAGCGTGGCATGAATGTCCGTGACGTAGTGACGGTTTTCTACAGCGTGAAATCCCAGTTCGTCCGTGGCTCCATGAACGATACCTCCCTTTAGACCTCCGCCTGCCATCCAGACTGAAAACCCGAAAGGATGATGATCCCTTCCGCCGCGGGTTCCCTCCACGCCCGGCGTCCGTCCAAACTCGGTAGCCCAGACCACGAGCGTTTCCTCAAGAAGGCCTCGTTGCTTCAGATCTTTCAACAAACCGGCGATCGGTTTGTCCACTTGAGCGCACAACTCGCTGTGGGTTTTCTTAAGATCTGTGTGGGCGTCCCACAAGTTTCTGCCGTCGCCATGATAGACCTGCACGAATCGGACTCCCCGCTCAACCAACCTGCGGGCCGTGAGCAGCACCTCGCCAAAGGGTTTTGTATTTTCTTGATCCATGCCATAGAGCTTGTGGATATGTTCCTTTTCTTCTTGAAACTCAAAGACCTTGGGGACTTCCGCCTGCATTCGAAAGGCGAGTTCATAGGATTTGATCCGAGCGCGAATCGCCGGATCGTCGGGATACTTGACGTTCTCCAGCCGGTTGAGACGCTCTAAGAACTGAAACTCATGTTCTTGCTCCGCCAAGGAAATCTCGGGGCCCGGAGAAGCAAACGGCAGGGGATTCGCCGGGTCAACCGTCAACTGGACTCCACTGTGTTGGGGGCCCAAATAGGCGCCTTGATGCGACCGCACCTGACTGCCTCCCTGGGTGTCGCCTAGCACGACAAATTGGGGCAAACTTTCGTTGAGAGAACCCAGGCCATAGTGCACCCAGGATCCGATGGAGGGGAATATTCCTTCGAAAGCGTGCCGCCCCTGATGAAACTGCAGCTGGGCTGCATGATCATTGTCGGTGGTCCAGACGGAGCGGGTGATGGCCAAATCGTCCACGCAGGAGCCGACCTCGGGCCACCAGTCGGTGATCTCAATGCCGCTCTTGCCCCATTTGCGATAGCCCACCTGCATCGGGAAAATCGTTTTCATCATTTTTCGGTCGGCCACAAACTCCATGACGTTCTTCTTGATCAGTGGAGAATCAAGAATGGATTTGTACGGAGTCTCGTCGATTGTCTTGCCAACGTACTTGTTAAGGGCAGGTTTGGGATCGAACGTTTCTACATGGCTGACACCACCCAGCATGAAAAGCCATATGACTCGTTTTGCTTTGGGAGCGAAGTGAGGCTTGCCGTCCGGTGGAGACCAAACCCGGGCAGGGTCATCAGCCCGAAGGATCCCGTCGCGCTGTAGCATTGTTCCGAGGACGAGCCCGGTAAAACCCATGCCACAGTCAGCCAGGAACATCCTTCGGTTGATGTTTCCACAACAGGAAGAGACAATTTGTCTCATAGCGGATACTCCTTAGAGAATCACGATCCAGGACAATCGGCTGAAGAAAAACCCTGCAGTGCAGACAGGACTCTGTGGGTGCTCCAAACCTGAACAAATATCCGGGCTAAGGCCGACAACGAGGCCCGGTGGTGCTCCGCAAAGAAGGTGGCCACGGCATCTTCAACCACGATGACGTTGTAGCCTCGATCTGAGGCGTCGCGGCTGGTGGATTCCACACACATCTCGGTGGCCATGCCGGTTACGACTAGCGTTTCAACTCCAAGGTTACGAAGAATCTGGTCGATGCCTGTTGAATGGAACGGGCTCGTCGAGTTCTTGTCGATGATGAGTTCTTCTGGCCAGGGTTGCAACGAGTCGACGATTTCGTGCTCATACGAGCCGCGTGGGAACAGGTGAGCAGCGCCAGTCCGTCGCACGTTGTCCTGCTCCCTTGTTCTGCGGCGCGCGACGAGGTCACGACCATCGGGCAGGAAAGCGCCATGACGAGTAAAGATTCGTTCTCGCTTGGCCCTCCGAAAAGCTTCCAGTAACCGGCGCGTGTTCGGCAGGGTGACTTCGGTAATGCGGGGGACGTAGTAAGCAGCCACGTCAGGCATTTTCTCCAGAAGCATCTTGGCTGTGCCTGTCCCCGGATTGGAGCTGTAATTCTGGTAGTCAATCACCATGAGGGCTGCGTGCTTCCAGTTTACCTGGAAGGTCGGCCAAGGCAGGACCCAGTTTGGCAGGGTTTCCGGAGAATCGATTCGAGCGTCATTCTCTTTCTTCATGAGCCCTCAAACCTGCGGCCAGCGAATAGTCGAGATTGTCTTTAGGTGTACCTTGAGAGAAAAAGGCGAACAACGTCAAACCGCTGAAAACAATCAGAGCGCCCTCGACAGTCCTAATTTCGGAGCCAAAGGTCGTTAATGAAATGTGCTGTGCAGTACTAGCGGATCGTCACAAATTCATTTCGATTGAATAGAACATGAACAAAGCTTTCTTGAGCCCTTGAATCGGGATCAGTCGCTGGGGCCACCCGACCTTCCTTTGGCTGCCCCGGTTGGGTCATTTCCGACCGTCGGTACAGTTGTGCTTGTTCGGCAAGAAATTTATGGCTTTCAGCCAGCTCGGTTGCAGTGGGGGGACGACCTAGCACTCTCTCGAAAGCCGCCCCAATGAATCCTGTTGGGGAGCTGGCCTTCTTTGTCAGGTCCCGCGTCAAAAGACGAGCGAGGTTGTAGCTCAACCGGCTGTTGGAAAGAGCCAGAGCCTGCTGCGGAACAATGCTTTCGTTTCGCTCGTAGCACTCGTCCGGAGTGGCCGCATCGAAGAGTTTCAGGAACACCGCCTGCGATTCCGACGAATGCCGAAAATACACACTTCGCCGATAGGAATCCTGATCTCGCGTCTCATCAAGCTCGGCGCCTCCCATCATTGTGTCCAGGCGACCACTAACTTGTAGAACGCTGTCTCGAACCACCTCTGCCTCCATGCGCCGTGAATTCGTTCGCCAGAAATTGCGGTTCTCCGGGTCGATTGCCAGGTTGGAATTCTTGAGATCCGCAGTGGCTGACTGCATCCGATAGGTGCTGCTCGTAACCATCAGCCGGTGAATGGCCTTCATCTTCCAGTTCTGCGCCGTGAGTTCCGTGGCCAGCCAGTCCAGCAGCGCAGGATGCGTGGGGGGCTTGCCGCTCAGCCCGAAGTTTGCAGGCGTGGGAACCAAGGGCTTCCCGAAATGCCTCCCCCAGATGTGGTTGACGGCAACTCTGGCGGTTAATGGATTTTCGTTTCCGGTAATCCAGTTGGCCAGGGCTCGTCGACGGCCCGTGCTGGTTTGAGGATAAAGTTTGCCGAGGGGCGTGTGGCTATCAGTCGATTGCGCCAGCGCTGTCTGTGCCTCCTGCAGTTGCTTGCGGGCTGCAGCCACCTTCGCTTCGCGCTTCTTCTCATCTTTTTCGTCTTCAGGGATCGGGCCACTGAGAGCTTCTGCCAGCTTGTCTTGAGCCCTGAGAAGGTCTATCTCGGCTTTGAGCAGACTGGCCTGACGCTCCAGCCTGCGGGCTTCTTGAGCCCGAGTCTCTGCCTGGGGATCAGGCGGGCTGGCATATCTGGCCTTTTCTGCCGCGATCCTGGCTAGCAGTGCCGACACGGTGGCGCGCGTCCACGCCAAAGACTTTTCCCCGATAACCACTCCGGCCACCGCTTTCTTCAGGGCAACCTGAGGCTCATCTTCCGGAATACCGTCGATCCATCGGCTGATGAGACGGATCTGTTCCTCGGGAACGAAGGAGCCGGTTATTGGCATTCGTGGTTGCTTCTCTCCTCTTAGATATTGGATGAGCGGACTCTGCTGACTCTTTCGGGCAAGGATTGCCGGACCATTGATATTCCCTCCCTCCAGAAGGGCTCCGAGGGTATCCAAGGCAAGACCACTGCGCGCATTATTGCTTTTGTGACAAGTCAGACAGTGCTTTTGGAAAATGGGCTTGATGTCTTTGGCAAAACCGATGGCGGTTTCAGTTTCACCCGAGATGCCCTGGTCAAGGTGGGCGCTTGCTTTTTGAACCACCGACCCCGACGCCACGATCGCGACTCTTTCTTTCTCCAGAGCTAGCGCTTCATTCGCTTTGGCCAGCGCCTCCTCTGCCTTCGAGATATCCTGCCTGGCTTTGGCCAACAAATCCTGCTGGACTCTCGACCTTATGTCGGGGTAGTAGGCTTCCAAAGGAAGAGCGACAGGCTGAATCTCAATGTTCTTGCCGTTTGCCAGGATCTCCGGAACTCCTGGCGACAAGGGATGCTCGCTGTCAGGGTTCTTCTCGTCGCCACGAATGAAGCGATAGGTCTGGGCGAAAACTGCCGGGAGAAAGGGGGCCTCTTTGGTGGGTTCTTTAGGCTCGGAATCGTAGGCCCGAGGCAATCCGTCTCCATCGCGCGAAACATCGACTTGTCCGGGCACACGGTCGGCGCGAATGTCATACGGTTCGAAGAATGCCCGAAGCCTGTAATATTCTTCCTGGGCAATCGGGTCATATTTGTGATCGTGACAACGCGCACACTTGATCGTGATCCCTAAGAAGCCTGACGCTGTGTAGTCCACAATATCCTGCATCCAGACATTCCGATTGAACCGATAAAAACTGCGAGCCAGGTAGCCGGTGGCGCGAAGCGTTTGCGGATCTGAGGGAGCAATCTCGTCCGCCGCCAGCATTTCCTGAATCATTCGGTCATAGCCTTTGTCCTCGTTCAAAGACTCGATGATCCAGTCCCGCCAGTGCCAGATGTGAGTTGCGCTGTAGTCCACCCTCTCAAGCCCGGTTCCCTGATGCACCGGATCGCTGTAGCGCCAAACGTCCATCCAGTGGCGTCCCCAGCGCTCCCCATAACGCGGACTCGCCAGCAGTTTCTCAACCACCTTCTCGTAGGCATTCTTCGACCGGTCCGACAGGAATGCTTGCATCTCATCGACGGCAGGCGGCACCCCAAGCAGGTCCAAGTAGACTCTTCTAAGCAGCGTGCGTCGATCCGCTTCCGGCAATGGCCTCAAGCCATGGTTTTCGTGCTCTGCCGCCACAAATGCATCGATCGGATTCCGCACCCACGCCGGGTTCTTCACCACTGGAACCGGCGGACGCGTTGGTGCCCGATAGGCCCAATGATCACTTCCATGCCGTCGAGTTGTTGCTTGTGCCAGACCTGCCTGCACCTGCATTGACCCGTCATAAGGCGCCCCGGAGTTGATCCATTCTACAATCTGACTGACCACTTCTGCCGCCAGCTTCGGCGCCTTGTAAGGCATTCCCGGCTCGTGCTCATGCTTGATCTTCTTAGCCAGCAGACTGGCCGTGGCATTGCCCGGCACCACGACTGCACCATTATCACTGCCGCGCAGCAGCGCTTCCCGGCTTGCTAGATTCAGTCCTGCCTGCTTGAACTTACCCCCGTGGCAGTTCAAGCACTGCGCTTCCAGTACCGGTCTCACCCTCTCGGAAAACAGCTGCAATCCACTCTCCCCGCGCTCGGTCGGAATCTTCACGATGCCCGACGTGGTGACTCCAGTGCGCTGTGCTGAAACAGCCGCATCGAACAGAGCGCCCTGATCGATCCAGGCGGCCACTTGAGCGAGCAAAGCCTCAGGCAGTTTGTCGGTCTTGTAAGGCATAGCTGGCTCCTGCGCGTGAGCCATCAGCTTGTACAACAAGCTGGCTTTGGCATTACCCGCTACAACGGCCGGGCCACTCGCACCTCCTTTGAGCAACCCTTCACCGCTTGACAAGTCCAAGCCGCCCTTCTTCATCATGCTGTTATGGCATGCCTGGCAATGCTGTTCGAACAAAGGCTGGATTTGATTTCTGTAAGAGGAGCCTTCTGAAGTGTTCCTTGGGACTGAGCCGGTTTGCCCCAGGCTTGTCACTACATCGCCGAGAAACCAAATCCCAGATCCAAACCCAGTTGCCAGGCAGGCTTGCAACCAATACCGCCAGTTTTTGATAAAGAGAAGAGTCGGGGAGCACATATTCAGCTCAATCTGGAGGTAAGAATGAATGAGGCAATTTGTGACGTTTCTTAGAAGCGCTGTAACGAGTATTCAAGAGAGCGAATCGTTCTGTCAATCGTCTTCGGTCTTGGAAGCTATCTCAGTTGGGAGAAAGGTCTAAGCGCGTGGGAATCTAGTGTAGTGTCCCTTAAATAGCTTTACAGATTAGCCATCTTTTTTTTCCCTCTGGGAAGGGTGGATTTGGGTTGCAACTTGATCGCCAGGCTCGTGTTCGGTATGAGAGAGATCATCGCAATCGCCGGAAAGTGTGTAAAGTTATTTGAGGGACACTAGACTAGTTGGTTTCTGTCGCGAAACTCGCAAGGCCACGCCTGGCGCAATTCTTGCGCACTCTTCAGCGGTTCGGCTCCCCTCGCCCCAGCGGGGAGAGGGGTTGGGGGTGAGGCGGCATGGCCCGCCGCAGCGATTCCCAAGCCGAGCCCGAAGAGCCTCGCCAGATGCGGAAAGACAAGCGCATTCGTTCACAGCGTGGTAATCCCCCTCACCCCATGAAACCTTTCTCCCGCCGAGAACCCCATCACGCCAATACGTTCGGGATCGATGCCCCACTCTGTCGCGCGACTTCGCGCTATCCGGATGGCACGCTGGGTGTCTGGCAGACATGCCCCTCAATGGTGTAGGTCGAGTCTTTTTCGCGTGCCAGCCGATACTTGAGCACAAAGGCAGCGACGCCGCGATCGCTCAGCCACTTTGCGACGTTGTGACCTTCATCGTCGGTCCAGAGTTCACGGTGGCCGCCGCCCGGGGCAATGATGACGGCTGCGCCAGTCGCCGTGTCTTTTGAGGGCAGGTAGACTGTCAGCGAGGGGCGAAGGACGCTGGAGACGACACGTTCGCCGCCTGAACTC
>Ga0163150_10003044_pt1 | contig 24264 bp, 13 predicted proteins | sample OliLakLV19P2IB_FD_148628 | JGI IMG/M metagenome (GOLD analysis project Ga0163150, IMG submission 148628) | Freshwater microbial mat bacterial communities from Lake Vanda, McMurdo Dry Valleys, Antarctica - Oligotrophic Lake LV.19.P2.IB | ecosystem: Environmental > Aquatic > Freshwater > Lake >...
AGGTGGATGAGGAACGGAGCCAGAGATCGAACTCCCCTCGCGTGAGTGCCACCCGGCTAAACAAGCGGGGAACCGGTGGAGTGGAAGGCAGAACCGGCGACGATTTCTGAGGAAGTGACTCATGTTGGCGATCCTCCTTCGGGAGGGTGAGACGAACGGGTCTGTTCGTTTGCTGAATCCGGCTGGTGTCAGCTGACCCACCGGGAGAGGCCAGTCAATCCTCGATGAGGTAAAACCACCGACTGGAGAGCCGTATGCGGGAGATCCGCCTGTACGGTTCGGAGGGAGGGGGAGCTGCGGCTCTCCCTACCCCTATCAGGAGGGCGCACAATTCGAAGTCAACAGAGACTGCAGGCGTTGTCCAACGCTTCCGATCTTCAACCTAGTTGCCGTGCGATGAAGGCCTTGCCGAACTCCCAATCTCGTTTCAGCGTTGCCACCGAGATGCCGAGCACGGAGGCTGCCTCTGACTCGGTCAATCCTCCGAAGTAGCGTAATTCCACCACCTGGCTGGCTCGTGTATCCACTTTGCCAAGATCGTCAAGCGCCTGGTCGAGGTCCAGCAGGTCGGTGCCGGGCCTGGCAGGCAGGGTTTCGATGTCTTGCAAGGGGAGGCGCTGGTAGTTGCCTCCGCGACGCTCGGCAGCGTTAGCCCTTGCGTAGTCCAGCAGCACGTGGCGCATCTGCTTGGCAGCTACCGCGAAAAAATGTTTCCGGTCGTTCCACTCCAAGGCCTCATCCGCAAAGATTCGGAGATAAACCTCGTGTACCAGCGCGGTCGGTTGGAGCGTATGCTCCGGCCGTTCAGACTTCATGTAATGAGCGGCCAGGCGCCTCAGCTCTTTATAGGTGACGCGAATCAGCTTCTCCACAGCGGCCGGGTCTTCCTGCCGCAAGCCGGCGAGCAGCTTGCCTGGATCTTTCAAGTCAGACACACCAACCTCCATGCTGCTCGAAATCGATCGAAAGAGTACCAAGCTGTTTTTTCAACCTGACACTTCCTGACGATGCCTCTGCGATTCCATCGATGCCATCAAACATTGAAAAGAACTCCATGCTCCAACACGACCGAACCACTGGGTTTCATAATCAGTCTAAACTGAGTATAATTTCCTGCAAAGGCTTACCGAACCAGAACCCTGAAGCCAAATTTTCCGAAAGTATCAATGATGCACGGATTGTGTTGCTGGGTTCTCTCTGAGCAGAGCAGGAAATTAAGGCGGTTGTCGGGGTGGCGTCGCCATGAGTCGGCATGAATTTCGGCATGAATTAAAGAGAAGCCCGAGAAGTTTTTTCATGCCAGAGCGGCACGGGAGCGCGTTCGTCCGCTGGATAGAGCCTGGGCTAAAGTGAGTCTGAATCCATCATGAACAGCCTGTCTTACCAGGAAGTGCGAGCCGTATTCGATGCTGTGCTGGAACAACCGGCTGACCAGCGGACTTCGTTTCTGGCCCAGCAGTGCAATGGCAACCAGGCGATCCGACGCGAAGTCGAAGCCCTGCTGGCTGCGCACGCCCGCACAGACAATCCTTTGAGCAAGCACGCATTCATCGAGAACTGGGAGGCGCAGCTCGCCGAAGGAGGTGCGCCGCAGGCAGGTCGGCGCCTCGGGTCCTATCGGGTGATTCGAGAGTTGGGTCGAGGTGGCATGGCAACGGTCTATCTGGCCGAGCGTGCCGACGAACTCTATCAAAAAAAGGTTGCGATCAAGTTGCTGGACCGTGCCTGGTCCTGGGCTGAAACCGAGCTCCGCTTCCAGCAGGAGCGCCAGATCCTGGCCCGGCTCGACCACCCAAACATCGCTCGTCTGCTCGATGCAGGTACATCGAATGAAGGCCAATCTTACCTGGTGATGGAGTATGTCGAAGGGAAGCCGATCCATCAGTATTGCAGCGAGCATTCTCTGACGCTATCCGGACGGCTTCTCCTTTTCCTCAAGGTTTGCGAAGCCGTGGCGTCTGCTCATCGCAATCTGGTGATCCACCGCGACCTGAAGCCCTCGAACATCCTGGTGTCATCCGGCGGAGAGCCAAAGCTGCTGGATTTCGGCATCGCCAAGCTGCTCGAAAGCCATGAGTGGCACACGCTGACAGGTCTGGAGCGGATGACGCCCCAGTACGCCAGCCCCGAGCAGGTCAACGGCGGAACGGTCACGACCGTCAGCGACGTCTATTCCCTCGGTGTCCTCCTCTACCAGATGTTGACAGAGCGCTTGCCTTATCGCGCAGACGCTCTGACTCCATTACAACTGGGCCGAGCGGTCGTGGAAGACGAACCTTTGCGGCCCAGGACACTGAATCCAGCCCTGCCGGGAGACCTTGAAGCCATTTTGCTGAAAACGCTTCGCAAGGAACCGGAACGTCGATATTCCTCTGTGGATGGATTACGCGAGGAGATCGAGCGATACCTCGCAGGACTTCCCATCAAAGCTCGCCGCGGCACGCTTTCGTACCGGGCCGGAAAGTTTGTCCGACGCCACACCGCGGTCGTGATCGCGGGCGCCGTACTCGCTGCAATCCTGGCGGTGAATGCGGGTGTTGCGATGCGCAACGCACGCTTGGCTCGCTTGGAAGCGGATCGCAACGAGCGGCTGCTGTACACGGCGTACATCACTGCGGCGGCAGAGGCCTGGGAGGCCGGGGACTCTCCCAGGGCCCTTGACCGACTGGAGCTGAGCAAGCCGGGACCGGGTCGAACGGACTTGCGGAACTTCGAGTGGTACCTGCTCTGGAACCTGACCCATCCGCATTCGTTCCATCTCTCTGGAATGTCCGGGACCTTACGAGGCCCACTGGTCTTCTCCCCTCCTAACCGGTTGATCGCATCGGCGGCCGAAGGCAATGCGGTTGAGGTGTTTGGGGCTGGGGGCCGCCGGCTTCGTTCGTTGGCGGGACACAGCGACAAAGTGGATGCTGTTGTTTTTTCGCGCAGCGGATCTGTGCTGGCCACGGGTGGGCGAGACAAGGCTGTCATCCTCTGGGAGGCTGCTACCGGTCGAATGCTGCAAAGCCTTCGAAACCACGGCAGCTGGATTCGTGCCGTCCGGTTCTCACCCGATGGGCGGCAACTGATTACGCTGGAGTACATCGGCGATATCAAGTTGTGGGATTGGGAATCGGGGCGGCTTCTGCGCCGGTTGCAAGGCAGCGGAGGGCGCTGTGAGGTCATCGACTATTCTCCAGATGGCAAGCTCCTGGCTGGAGGATCGGCTTCGGGTCGCGTCGTTTTGTGGAACACGAACAGTGGCCAGGAAGTGGCCCTGCTTTCGGGAGGTTCGACCTCCATCCGCTCCCTGGAGTTTTCTCCGGATGGCCGGCATCTGGCCGCTGCATCGGCCAGCGGGACGATTCAGGTGTGGGACGTCGCGCGGCGGCTGCTGTTGCTCAGCTTGAATCGCCACTCGGGCAGAGTGGAGTCATTGGCCTACGCTCCGGACGGCCGCCGCTTCGCCAGTATTGGCGGAGGACAGGTTTTGCTTTGGAATGCGGCGAACGGACAAGTCTTGGCGGAATTCCTGGGGTCTGGCACCCTGCAGGGCTCGCTCGTGTTCTCGCCGTCCGGGAAGACCTTGGTTGCGAGTGGCTGGGGCCACTCCGTGCGAGAGTGGGACGTAGACCAGTCTGCTGCGCTTCAAACTCTTTCGGGACTCAAGAATCGCACGGAGCACGCCTCATTTTCCCCGGATGGCCGAACGTTTCTCACGTCCAGCCGCGGCGGCGGATTAAGCTTTTGGGACACGGCGACCGGGCGACGGGTGGGGCATCTTCCGGTGCGCAGCCGGTTTGCTGAGGTGTCGCCTAACAGCAAGCTGATGGCGGTGGGAGTCACCGACGGGGGAGTGTTGCTCTACTCGTTTCCTCCCGGCAAGGAACCAATCTTCGAGTTGAACACGAATTTTCATCGTGTCATCGCTGCCTCATTCTCTCCCGACAACCGCTTGCTGGCGATCCGCGGCGATCACCCGATTGCCCAGGTGTGGGACCTCGGATCGAACCAACTGGCGGCCAATCTTTTTCACGACAAGAAGGTAAAATCGGTGGTATTCGTCGATGGGGGGCAGGAGTTTGATGTGGTCGTGACCTGCCTGTCATTTTCTCCGGATGGTGAGACGCTTGCGACCGGCAGCCAGGACGGCTTGCTGCGCCTCTGGACTCAGGCGGGTACGCAGTTCCGAATGTTGCAAGCTCACGAAGGCAGCGTCAACGCGATAAGCTTCGCCAGCCCGACTCGGATTGTCACGGGGGGACAGGATGGTCTGATCAAGGTTTGGGACTTGTTGACGGGCACTGCGGTTCTGACTTACAAACGGCAGCTGCCCTACGTCTCGCGTCTGGCCATTTCGCCTGATGCAAGGCGGCTGGCAAGCATCAGCGATCACAACCTGAAGATCTGGGAACTGGAGACTGGAATCGATCTTCTGTCAGTGAATCCGGACGTCCGGCAAGTTCAGACCCTCGCATTTTCGCCCGATGGTCTCTGTCTGGCTGCAGCGGGCCTCGATGGCGACGTCAGGATTTGGCGTGCAATTAACGATACGCCTTCGGATCGCTGGTTTGGGAAGTCTCGGTAGGGTCTTCGTTTTCTATTACAGAGCATTGCGCACATTACTGACACATTCTTTCCGTGCGGCGTTCAGTGTGGTCCCAGGCTGATCGGCTCCCCTCTCCCCAACGTGGGAGAGGGGTTGGGGGTGAGGGGATCCCGACGGAGTGAATCAACACCCGAAACCCAGTGCTGGACGCGGCTTGTGGTACTTTGCAAGATCAATCAAGAGGCGCGTTCGCCCCCTCACCCCTGGCCCCTCTCCCACGTTGGGGAGAGGGGAACTGAAGTCGACTGAGTTCCCGGAGAATGGATGGTTCGTCACTGCTTTCTGATCTCTTCAATAGCAGCAACGGCTCGGCAGGAGCCTCGCCCTCCCGGTTTTCTTACCAGATGAATTTCCCCACCATTGCGATTAATCGGTTTTGATTGCCTTCCTCCTGCACGAACCAGCCAAACCTGGCGTTGGTGACGTTGGTGGAGCTTCCATCCATGTTCGAAAACCAGGGATGATTGATAGCGTTCAAGAACTCGGCTCGAAACTGGAAGGTCACGCGTTCCGAGATCGGAGTGTTCTTGTACAGCCCGATGTCCACATTCTTTAGAGGATAGCGCCGAACGTCCGGGAATCGAGTTGGCCAGTTGCGATAGGTAAGGGCCAGGTTGGGGGCGGTCCGAGGGAAGAGAGAGGTGTCGTACGCTTTCTTCAAGTCAACTTGATCGGCGGGAAGTTTGGCGCTGCGAGCTTCGAGGTTGGGCGCATTGGGGAAATCGATGGGGAAGCCTGACTGGGTTGTGCCGTCCACATTGACCTGCCAGCCGCCAATGATCTTGTTCAGCGGACCACTCACTTCCGTTCCAAAGCGTTTGCCTTTGCCAAATGGCAGCTCATAGCTCCACAACACTGCGAGCTTCTGTGGGACGTCGAATTCGAACAGGCGCCGCTCCAGCTTCGAGGCATCCGGAGCGCTCAAGTTGAAGTCCTGGTTGTTCAAGAAGTTTACTTCTTCCAAATTCTTCGAGATCGTGTAGCTCAACAGAAAAGACATGCCGCTGGAGAAGCGCTTGGTGAGCTTGCTCTGCAGGGCGTGATAGTTCTGGCGTCCGATGGGAATACTGCTGACGTTGATCGCGCCGAAGTGCGGATAGGGCGTTAGGAGAATGTCGCGAGTAACCGTGGCGCCGTTTCGAGCCGCATTGTCCGGAATCTTGCCTGCCATCGGGTTCGCGACGCGTTCGGTGTAGTACGCCGCGGCCTTGCCGAGTTCGCCAGCTGGAATAACGTTGACGTTGGCGCTGACGGGCAACCGTCTCGACTTGTTACCGACATACGAAACTTCAACCAGCCAGTTCTGCCTCAACTGGCGCTCCAGCCCAAGAGAGTACTGATGCGAGTAGGGCAAAGGCCGGTCAAAGAATCCGATGTTAACGCCTAGACCGAGGTTTGTGTTCAAGCCCTGGCTGTTGCCGATCGGTCGTAGCAGTGGTTCTGGAAAGGCATTGGCGAGTGTGACTCGAGGTGTGAGCCCGCCATCTGTGCTCGCAACCAGGGGCGTGGAACGGCTGTATCCGTAGGTTTCTCCGCGCTCGTCGGCACCGAGGAAGTAAAGACCATAGCCGCCACGAACGACCCAACGGTCGGTGAGCTTGAAGGCGGCGCCCACTCGCGGCTGAAAGTTATTCCTGTCGGACGCGAAGAAACGCCTGTTGCTTTTATTGGCGTAGATCAAGCCACCCTTAAAGTTGAGCCCTTGAACCTGCTGGCTCAAAGGATGCGGCTGGTCGAAGGCGAAGGTCCGGACCATCCGGTTGTAACGTTCTGCGGGCGCGGGTTCGTAGTCCCAGCGCAGGCCGAGATTGAGGCTGAGGCGGGAGTTCGCCTTCCAGTCGTCTTGAAGAAAGACAGCGTAGTACTTGTGCTGGAAACCGGGATCGATATTCAGATCGACGTTGCCGGCGGAGGGATAACCCAGCAGAAAAGAGGCGAAGTCGTCGCCAGAAGACGCGTCACCGCGCAGTGGATCGCGTTGCGTGAAGGCGCGGCTGAAGGAGTAAGCCCCGCTGGCGTTTCCCGGAGTGTAGACGCTCTGGTTGTAAATTCGAAATTCGGTTCCCAGCTTCAGCTGGTGCGTGCGCATTACCTTGCTGATGTTGGCCTGATAGCTATAGGCATCACGAACATCTTGATTGGCCACACGGTCTGTTCCAACCGCCGTGTACTGACCGAGTGTGAAGCGTGGGAAATTGAGAAAGTGGAACTGTGACACGAGGCTGTCCGCAAAACCCAACTCCCGGGGATCGAAACCGGCCGCCGGCGGACTGCCGCCAATATTGATGTAGCGGGCCAGGCCAAACCGCAGGTTGAGCACCGTCGTCGCGCTCAGAGTCGAGGCCCAGTCGGCGTTCCAGTTGTAAAAGTTGCGGAGCAGCGGGTTCTCACGACTGGGTTCCGCCGGGCTGTCGCCGCCGAACAGGATGCCATCAAACTCGGTGAACGGCAAACGCCCGTAGCGAACGTAGACGTTGTTCTTGGGATTGACGGAATAGTCCACGCGCGTCATCAGTTGGTTGTAGCCATTCTTGGCGCCCAGAAACGCCGCGTAGTTGTCGTTCCCGTAGTCTCCGGAGCCAAAGTTGGGAAGCGGAACGAATTTCAGAAGGTTGGCAGCGACTGGATCGATGCGATTTGCCGGGATGCGATTTCCAAGAAAGGGATCGCGCACGTTCTGGCCGTTCACGGTCCGAGTTGTCGTCGGATCGTAGATCGTCACGGGCAAACCGGAGAAGTCGCCGCTGCGCATGGCTGCGGTGGGGACAATCGTGCTATCTTCGCCCGATGAGCGCTCCCTCAAGCCCTCGTACGCCATCATGAAGAAGAGCTTGTTCCTGCCATCGAGGATTTTCGGAAGGTAGACCGGGCCTCCCACCTGAAAGCCGAAAGTATTGTTGATGAAGTGTGGCTTGTTCTCGCCCAGTGAATTGAGCACCCAGGGGGTTGCTGCCAGAGCCGCATTCTTGTGGTATTCCCAGATCGAGCCATGGAACGCGTTCGATCCTGACCGGGTGCTCAGCACCGTCACGCCGCCGCCGGTGCGCCCATAAGCGGCGTCGTACACTCCGGTGTTGACTTTGAACTCCTCCACCGCGTCCAGAATAGGCTGAAAGTTCACGTCCCGATTGCCGAGCGTGTTGGTAGCTCCGTCCAACAAAGTCTCGTTCTCACGACGCTTGCCGCCATTGATTGAAGCGCCCGTCGCATTGCCCAAGGCGTAGTTCTCCATCGACCCCCAGTATCCGCCGGTCTTGATGACGCCGGGAACCGCCCACACCAGTTGGAAGGCGTTGCGGCCATTGTTGGGCAGATCCGCCAGCTGCTGGCCCGTGACAACCTGTCCTCGCGAAGCGGTTTCGGTCTCCAGCAGCGGAATCTCGTCGCTCACCGTCACGCTGTCAGACATCTCACCCACCTGCAGACGGATATCGATTCCAACTTTGTCGCCGACTTCGAGCTGAATATTCTCCCGCACGAACTTCTTGAAGCCGTTGGTTTCCACTTCCAGCTTGTATCTTCCGGGAATGAGAAAGTTGACGACATATCGGCCAACTCCGTTTGTGGTTGCCGGGGACGCGACACTGGTTCCCGTGTTGATGACTGCAACCTTTGCGTTTGGAACTGCAGACCCTGACGCGTCGGTGATCTGGCCTGAAAGGGTGGCTCTAATGTCTTGTGAGAAGAGGACAACGGGTGACGTGAGAATCAACAACAGAAGCAAAAAAAGTCTTAAAAGCGTATGGGTCTTCATATTCCCCCTGAGCGCGCCGATGGTTTTGGTGAGTCGACTCTGTGGAGTTCGGCGTTTCGGAGGGCAAAGTGTTCTGCTCCTTCCGCTGACAGGGTGACGATTCGCCGGTATGGATTGGCGATCCGGCCAGCTCTCCGAGCCAGGAAATTTCCGAACGGATCTCAACAATTGTTACACACGACCCCGCAGTTCCATCCCCAAAAAAATCTGTGAGCTCTTTCTTCGAAAAATTCCGCTTATGGGGTGAACAGAACTGTTTCCATCGGAGGAGTGTCTCTCCCGAGAGGTGCAGAGTCGCTAGAAACGCGTCCCTGATTGCTGATGAATGGCGGCTACCTGCCAGATGACGCCGAATCCATCCAGCGAGATTGAGACTACCTTCCAGTGTGTGTGATGGGACTCGTAGGGTCCTCAATCCAAACGCCACGAAAAAAATTTCAGCGGGGATGACAGTTTTTGATTCTGGTCTGCGCAATGCGCAATGAAGACCCACCTGACTGTACAGCTTTATCGTTCAACTGAGGAATCCACCATGGTCAAGCGTTCGTTTGCCGGACGCCCAGAGTGTTGCGGAAGCAGTTTTCTGATCCTGCTGGTCATGATCGCTGCAGGAATCAGTGGTTGTGGTGGCTCGGGCTCCGGGGTGCCGGCGCGAGCGGGAGAGGTTTGGGAGATCGACGCAGGTGCAAACGGTTCCGCGATGCCGGGCGCAGTGCTCGCCTACATCAATGGCCTGCACGTTATCGTCCTCGATGGCGAGAGCGCTTATGCCGGGATGACGCCGTTGAAAACGGAGCCCGGCTCCAATGGTGGGCGCGTCATTAAGCTGGCAAACGGTCTGGAAGCCCAGCTTGTGCCGGTCAGCGCTGGCGCGCTGGAGTTGCGCTTCTCAAGTGGAGAATCCATAGGGATGCGCAAGAGAGCAGGCGGCGAGGCATAGGCTGGCGCAGGGGGGGCTGTGAAAAAAGATCGGGAGGGCGAGGCTCCTGCCGAGCCTTTCTGAATCCAGAGCTTGGGGCAACGCGGCTCGGCAGGAGCCTCGCCCTCCCGCGACAACGACCAGCCCAATTTCTCACAGTTTGTGTGGTAGCACCGGCGAGAAGAGTCACGAATCCGAAATAGAGGTTTCAAAAGCTGATGATACAAACTAGACAAATAGCTCCGCATGTCCTGATAGCAATTCTGGCGTTGCTTGGTCTGGTGTGGGCACAGGGCACCGGTTTTGATGAAGAGAGCGTGATCTTGACCTATCACAAGATCACAAGCGAGCCCTTGGATCTTCGGGTGGTCGCAGAGCGAAGCGAGGCGGCGCGACGCGCCTCGAACTTTGACCGCCCTGATGCTGTCAAGGGAGAAACAGCGAGGCTGGAGGGCCTGCTCAGTACCGCGGACCCGAATCGTGAATTTGTGATAACGGTGAGCGATTCGATTTCGCAGTACGACCACGACCGTGGCGAGTTTTCCATCAGCCTCTTCATGCCTGGTTACCATGTCCCCATGCAGTCCTTTGGACAGCAATATCAGCTGGTGTTTGCCAATGCCGATGGTGTGCGCGCCATTCCCATGCCCAAGGAGGAGGCTCGGGTATTCGATGCGCGGTTGAACCAGCTGGGCCGGCAGGTCAGCAACGAAATTCACTTCCGGGTCATCGGGAAAGGCGACCCGGCCGGAGGTGTTGTCGGCGCCCGGGTGGTGCGAGCCGAGGTGACCTCTGCGCGTTTGCTCGATCGAGCCGGCAACGCTGTGTTTACGCCCAACGTAACTCCGTTTCAATCCGCCAAGGCTGCCGGCGGACCTGCCTTTGACGTTACCCAGGCGGACGTGGCCGGCTTTCGCGTCGGAGTCAAGGCGAAGGATCTGGAGGGGACACTGGCTCGTCTATTTGGCCCACCCCAGAGGTCCAAACCGAACCGCACCGATTGGTTTGCCAGCAAGCTGGCTGTGAATGAGACCGGGTGCATGTCGATGTTTGGTCAGGATCGATCCAAGGTGGGTGCGGTTTGCGTGACGGCACTTTTGGACGCTGACGACATCGTCCGCTCGATCAGGGTGGAGCGTGTGTTCCCTTGGTTCGACTCGGAAGTTTTCCGCAAGTCTCTGGTCCAGAAGTATGGCGCGGTTGCCTCCGCCGTCAACAGAGGCAGCGCTTTTGTGTTGGGCTGGGGACCCGACCTCGATCCGAGGCTGGGTTACAGTCAGTCAGCACCGCACAACGCCCTCACCGCGCACTACGTCACAAATACCGACTTTGCGAGCCGGGGCGGCAACGCGCTTCCCCAAATGCGAATTGTATTGAATCTCGTGGACGCACACTGGGCGTCGGGACGAAAGCAGTAGCGATGGCCTCGGTCCGTCGTTTTCATAGGAATTGGAGTGATGAAAAAGGAGTTTTTCGTGCCGCGTTGCGGCGTCACGGCGGCTGAAAATGTGGGAGCCGCTCGTGCGTCCGCTGACGCCCGAGCGGGGATTGGCTGTCTCAAACTGAGGAACTGACATCGCCGCTGAGGACAGCGGCTCCCACATTCAGTCCCATTTACAAAGGAGCCCTAAGCATGAAACCCAATCGTGAATTCATCCTGTGTTCTTTGCTCGCCATCGCACTTGTGCTGCTGGCTGGTCACTTTCAGGGGGAGGCCCTCTTCGCTGCCGGTCCGCAAGCGCGTGCAGCGCATGCCGTGGTGCCTGCCGAATTCGTCGGCGACTGGGTTCCGGCTAAGGGCACCTGCGACTCGTCGGCGCGCTTCCGCGCAGAAGGAAACAAGTTTACGTTGATCAACGGCCGGGACAGTGTCTCTTACGGTGACCTGCATATGTCAGCGTCGTACTTCGGGCCTGACTACTCGGGAATCAGCAAGATGGTGATGCCGGATAGCAACGCCAACGAACCGCCATTCATGGCGTTTTTCAACTACGAAGAGAAGAAAGGCGTTGCAAGTCTGGATATCCATACGGAGGCTCCTCTGAGCCCGCACGCAGCGGTGAGGGCGATCCAGTTGATGCACAAGAAGCTTGCCGAGCGCTTTCCTCTTCTGAACAACACCCCATTGAAGAAGTGCGCAGGCGGTGCTGCAGCTGGTGTTGCGGCGCGCCCGGCTGGCGGCCAGCCGGCTCCGCCGCAAGTCGCCCAGCGGCAGAACACAGTGAGGACACCGCCCAGGAACCCGCCCGTCTGCCCGGGCGTGCCGTTCTGCGAGGAAGTCAACAACTTCGCGGTGACGATTACAGACTTCCGCGCCAGCCTGAACGCGCCGACTAAAGTGCTCACTGCAACACTGCGCTTCCGGAACAAATCCGACCATCCCATCACACTCGGCTACATTCCAGGCTCCGGAGTCGGCACGGATGAACGGAGCAATCGGTACGCGGCCAATGACGGCGACGTCCGCGGCATCGGGCTGATCAGCGGTCGCGGTGTTGACGACAAGTTCGTCCTTCAACCGGGCCAGGAAAGTGATGCGCGCTTTACCTATCTCTGGGGCGCTGGACGCGCGATCTTCGGCACCACCTTTGAAATCGAGCTGACCGTGCGGGAGATTATTCCCCTTGAAAACAACCAATTGAAACTCGGTGCCGAGAGTCCCCTGCGCTTCAGCGGTTTGACGCATCGTTCCATTAGCGGAACGGTGTCGCAGGCTCCCGCACCGGTCCGCACCCCAGTGGCTTCCGCGCAGCCCCAGTCCAGCGCGGCTCCCCAACCGCAGGTGGACCATTGCGCGGGTATCAGCAAACCCTGCTACGATGCCGGCCCCTTCAGCGCGACGCTTGTCGGCCTCACTCCCGCCGTGGCTGGCCGGCACCACACGGTCCGAATGACCATCGCCTTCAAGAATTGGACCGATCAACCGCTCATTCTCGGCTACAAGAATGGTTCCAACACCATGACCGACAATTTGAGCAACGCCTATTACTACGGCCGACCCAACCACGATGGCAGCGTTGAAGGCATGGGGATGGTCTATCCGGGCCGTTCTTCCGACTCCAAGTTCAGACTGGCGCCGGGTCAAAGCAGCAACGCGACCTTTGGCATGATCCGATTTGAGGCGGGCAACAAACCGAAGGGCGCATCGTTTACGCTGGATACCGTGATTATCGAATTGAGAATCCTCCCGAACGGCCAGCAGACAGAAATCGTCCGCGAGTACAGCGTGCATCTGCCCGATCTCACAGGAACAGGCGGCGCTGTTGCACCCTCCGCGGAAAGCCTCAGTGAGGCCGGAAGAAAGCTGAGCGACCTTTTCAAGAAGAAGAAGTGAAGCCCGTCGTCGGCCCTTGAAAGAGGGGAGCTGCAGAGATGCCCTGAGCCTGCGGTCGTCAGAAATTCCCCCTCAAAAAAGGGGGTGTCTCGCGAGGCCGGAAGGCTAAAGAGAGATGGTGGCGCCGTTCCAGATGCAACAGGCTGAAGTGACGCTTCCCCAATTCGCAAGACAACCCCCGGGCGGCTGCGCGCAGGGCCACGTCAAAGTCTCGTAAGTCGTTGAGCTGAGGTAGAGCCCTTGCTAACGCGCGGGCTACTGACTTTGAGTCACGCAGCAGTTCAGTAGCCCGACCGTAAGGGAGGGCTCACGACTTTGACGGGACCCTGCGGCTGCGCGACCGCTCTCGCTGCGCTGCCGCCCCCTGTGATTAAGGGGGAATTGTTTCACAGCATTCAAGTCAAGCGGAGAACAGTCAATGAACTGCACATCAAATCGCGGCGTGGTGTTGATGATGACGGCGTTACTCGCGGTCCTGATCCTTGCGGTTACCGGATGCACGGGTTCGCCCAGCGCCGGAGCTGCCGACAAGGCTGCGAATTTGAAGGTAGAGGGCACCTATACGAATCCTGAGGGCAATGCGTCGGTCGAATTCATGGCTGGCGGCAAGGCCCATTTCTCCTTTCATGGCGTGGGCGGAGATGGCACTTTCAAACAGGCTGGCAACAAAGTCACCTTTGCCTTTGATGGAGAGGTGATCGTTTTCACTGTCTATGAGGATGGGTCGCTCACCGGTCCGCCTGATACTTTCATGACGCGTATGAAGAAGAAAAAGGAGTAGTAGGGCGGGCTGTCCTCAGCCCGCCGCGAGGTGTCGACGATTTTGGAAAACGGCGCGGTGAGGACACCGCGCCCTGCCTGTGACGACCGGGATATCAAAAGGGGTAGCCACGATTGGCGCGTAGTTTGCGTCAATCGTGGTCTTTTTGCCGCCGAACCGTGAACAGCCCACGATAGGCGCAGAGGACGCGCCAATCGTGGCTACCTGGACTCAACCATGAAAACGACAGCAGTTTTGTTTGCAATCCTCTTAGGTCTTCAGTGCCTTCCCTTGCAGGCCCAGGACACCGGCTATTTTGCTGAAGTGCCGACGGCGGATCGTGTCGTACAGGACATGCAAGCCGCGGGTGCGAGAGAGAGCGCGGCGCGGGCCTCGGCGGCTCTATTTGCGCTCCAGAGGTCGATTCGCTGGCAGGCGGCGGGGACGGGCGTGTTCAAGCCACACGAAGCGAAGAGGCTGGCAGAATTCGAACAGGTGCGCAAGGTGCTCATGGCTGCGGAAGAGGGCACATACCCGCCCTGTTCTGGCGACAATTGCGAAAATTACAAGCTGCATCGCTGCCAGGCGGCCTATATGTTTTCGCCAGAATTCTACCGGGAGCTGTTCGACCGGTACTTTTCTCCCCAGTGGCAGTCAAGATACACGGGGAACGAAACGACGGGTATCTGGGGCCAGGCCCTTGCGCTGCCGGCAGGAACCAAGGGCATTGCCAAAGTTTCAACGGCTGCGGCGGCCGATTGCGGCGAAACGGCAAAGCCGCCTGCGGCGCCTGGGCCCGCAGTGATTTCGCAACGGCCGCAACCCCCTGCGGCCAACCCGAGTGCTTCCGGAACAGTGGTGCCTGCTGCCGTTGCGGCGCACTACAAACAGGGAGAAGAGTCCTTCAAGGCGAAAGACTACGCTAAAGCGGTCGAGGCCTACAAGAAAGCGCTTGCCCTCAAGTCTGATTTCCCCGAGGCCTACATTCGATTGGGATCAGCCTACTTCTTTCTCCAACAATATCCCGAGGCTGTGGCGGCATACCAACAGGCTGTTCGTTTGAAGCCGGAATCCAATACCCATTTTAAGCTCGGCAGTGCTTGTCTGCCGCTGAAGCAGTATGACCAGGCCGTTCTTCATCTCCGGGAATGCCTCCGCCTCGAGCCTAATCATGTGCAGGCGAGCCATTTGCTGGGTCTTGGTTACTCTGGCCTAAAGCAATATCCCGAGGCGCTGGCGGCGCTTCAGCAGACCGTTCGCCTGAAGCCGGACTATGCTTTGGCCCATCAAGCTCTTGGGGACACCTACAACCAACTAAAGCAGTATGACAATGCCGCGGCAGCTTACCGGGAAACACTCCGTCTGAAGCCTGATGACGCGGGTACGAGCAATAAGTTGGGTCTGGCTTATTTGTCTCTCAAGCAATATCCCAACGCAGTGGTAGCCTTTCAACAAACCATTCGACTGAAGCCGGACTTTGCCATAGCCCATCACAATCTGGGTTTCACCTACGTTGAAATGGGCAAAAAGGACGAGGCACTGCAGGCTTACACGACGCTTCAACCCATTGACCAAGCCTGGGCCCAGAAGCTCTACGAGAAGATCAATCAACCCGTGGCCAAGACGTCCCCTTCGCCGGACGTAAAGACCGCTCAGCCGAGCGCTGCTCCAGCAACCGGCGCGGAGGCTGACCTAGCTCAGGACAAAAAGCTCATGGAAGCCAAAGACTATGCCAAAGCGATTGAGGCCTACCAGAGAGCGGTCAAGCAGAACCCGAAACTCGTTGAGGCGCACCGTGGTCTCGGCTCAGCCTATTCTGAATTGAAGCGATATCCGGAGGCGCTGGCGGCGTATCAGGAAGTCGTGCGTTTGAAGCCAAACGATGCGGAAGGCCATGCTTGGGTGGGCTTCACACTTCACGACCTGGAACAGTACGAGAAAGCTGTGCTTTCGTTGCGCGAGGCCTTGCGCCTCAAACCGGGTAAGCCTGGAATCAACAGCCAAATCGGTCGAGCCTACGAGGAGCTCAAGAGGTATCCGGAGGCCGAAGCGGCCTTTCAGGAAGCTATTCGCCTGGAACCCAAAGATAGCTACGCTCGCGCCCAACTCGGTCTTTTTTACCGGGATCAGAAGAGGTATCCGGAGGCTGTGGCGAAGTTTCAGGAAGCCATTGGTCTCGACTCGGAAGATAGCTGGGCGCACTACAATCTCGGCCGCACCTACATCGAACAGAATCAGCTTCTGCAGGCAAAAGCCCCTCTGCAACGGGCCTACCAGCTGGAACCAGAAAACATTATCTACTCCGTAGACCTGTCATTGATCGAGGACTATGCGAAGGCTTTGGAAACCATTCGGCTGAAGCCCGATGCGCAATCCGTGGCAGCCGCACACGCAAAGATGGGTTCAGTCTATAACTACTATGAGAAGTACGAAAAGGCGCTCTCCTCCTTGCAGGAATCGGTCCGTTTGGCTCCCATCCCGGAAGGCTGCGATGAGTTAGGCCGCACGTATTTTCACCTTGAGCGGCATTCGGAAGCCGTGGCGGCATTTCAGCAGATTGTTCGTCAGAAACCAGATCTGGCCGCTGCCCACTACAATCTCGGCTATGCCCACTACAATCTCAAGCAGTATCCCAGTGCATTGAAAGCGTTTCAGGAAGCGGTTCGCCTGCAGCCGGGCCAGACCGTGGCACACGTTTGGGTCGGCGCGCTCTTCGACAAGTTAGGCCAATATGAGAACGTGGCAGCTCCCTTGCGAGAGGCGCTGCGCCTCAAGCCGGATGACCGCGACGGCCACGAGACGGTACGCAGGCCCTACCCAAGAGTTGTGAAGGCTTTCGAAGAAAGTCTTCGTTTGAAGCCCAGCGATGCCGTGCGGCAGAGCAACCTCGGCTATGCCTGCCTTTTGACGTACAAGACAGACGAAGCTCAAAAGATCTACGAAAAGCTCAAGCCGATGGATCAGAGGCTGGCTCAGGAGCTTAACCAGGAGATCAACAGACAGAACACGGACCATGCCGCGACGCAAGAGTTGCTGAAGGGGTACAAGTTTTCCGAAGCGAAGGATGATGTAAAGGCGATTGAGGCTTTCAAGAAAGCGATCGCGCTGAAGCCTTCCGACATAAGCGCACACCGTGCTCTGGGTAAAGCCCAATACGATCTGGCGGATTACTCCAACGCCCTCACTTCGTTTCAGACCCTCGTTGGTCTGAAACCGGGCGATGACAACGGCCATTATTGGATGGGGTTGACCTATTCCAAGTTGAATCAACACGAGAAGGCAATCTCTGCTCTTCGCGAGTCGCTTCGCCTCAAGCCGGATGATTCTGGTGCCACCAATCAACTGGGCCTTGGCTATGTGTCCCTCAAGCGGTATCCGGATGCAGCGGCTGCGTTTCAGCAAACCGTTCGTCTGGAACCGAACCTTGCCGTGGCCTATTTCAACCTGGGATTCGCCTATACCCAGATGGGCAAGAAGGATGAGGCTCTACAGGTGTACAAGACGCTTCAGCCCATCGATCAAACCTGGGCCCAAAAACTCCACGAAGTTATCAACCAGCCCCAGGCGGCAAATGCGCCTCCCCCAACGGGTGCAGGGGCCGACGTAGCTCAGGGAAATCAATTCTTGAACGCGAAAGACTACCCAAAAGCAATTGAGGCTTACAAGAAAGCCATCGCGGTGAACCCTGCCCTGATAGAGGCGCATCGTGGTCTGGGTGCGGCTCAATACTACCTCGCAGACTATCCGAGCGCCCTCACGTCTTTTCAGACGGTTGTAAGAACCAGACCGGATGATGCCGACGCCCATCACTGGATTGGCTTGAGCTACACCAAGCTGAACCAACACGACCAGGCAGCCTCCGCCTATCGCGACGTGCTTCGCCTCAAGCCAGATAATTCGGCAGCCAGCAACCAATTGGGTCTTGCTTACATGGCCATGAAAAGGTATCCGGCTGCCCTGGCAGCCTTTCAGCGAACCATTCGTCTGAAGCCGGACTTCTCCGTAGCCTATTTCAACCTGGGGGTGACCCATCTCGCGGCCGGCCAGAAAGAGCAAGCGCTGATGGTTCACGAGAGGCTTCAAACACTCGATCAAGCGTGGGCGCAGAAGCTTGAGCAGGAGATCAACTAGCCTCGATAGCGTGCAGGTAGTTGGTAGCCACGATTGGCGCGTATTCTGCGCCTATCGTGGAATTTGCTTGGCAGGGTGGAGTTGCATCGTAAGCAGGTCGTTTCTAAGCCTGAAGAATTGAAGCAAATTCCAAATTAAGGAGCTTCGCTATGAACACCGCAACGCGATTGAAAGCCAGGGGAAACATCATCAAGGTGCCAGACAGCAGCCCAGGACTCCTGTTTGTTGGGGGTGAGCAGAAGTCCTTTGTGCTGGAGCAAATCTGGAGATCGCCTACAGCGCCGGCCGCCAACATGGTGGTCGACGTAGAGGTGGATGCGGCGGGAAATATCACAGCCATCACCGCCGTGGACGCGCAACAGCTCGCGAAGGAACGGCTGAACCAGTTCAGCGGTGTCGCCCAAGAGCAGGGTAAACAGGTGGCTGCCATGGCCAAGGTGGGCGTGGGCGCCCTGGCCGAGCGCATGGGCAAGGTGCCGCTGATCGCTACGGTAGCGGCTTGGATTGCCTGGTTCTTCTTGCCCGCAGGGGGCCTGAATCTCGGCTTCCTGGGGTCAAAGTCGCTCACATTCTGGCAACTTCTGGCCATTGATCTGAGCAATCCCATGAACATGGGCAGCGGCGGCAGCCACGGTCTCTGGGCGATGCTGGGCCTTGTGGGCATTGCGGCGCCCTTCGTGGTGCCATTCCTGCAACATCCTCAGGCAAAGTACCTCAATGCGATGCTGCTAGCCTTTCTGGTGCTGACCCCACTCAAGACGTGGTGGGACTTTAATCAGACCATCGGAAAGCTCGGAGGTGCTGGGGGAGGAATGCCTGACGGCGCCTTGAAGCAGATACTGGACGTGATCTCGATCGGCGCCGGAATGTATATACTAATCGCCGCCGGCATCGTTCTGGCTGTGCAGGCGTTCAAAAGCCGGGCCAGCAATCCGATAACGATGCTCTGATCGGGCTTTCGGGAGACCGCCGTTGCGACGGCCTCCTCACTCGGTCCTGCATTGGGCGCAGAGCCGGGCTGCAATATCTTCAACTCGCCAACGTCTCGAAACCCTGAATCCTGAAGCTTCTATGAAAATAGGATCGTGTAGCGCCTGCATCTCAGGGAGGTCTGCGGCTGTGGGGCAATTCGGAGACGAAAAACCGCAGACCGCAGAAAGCGCGGTCTGCGCTACATGATTTTCATCGGTCGTGGCGCCGCAACGCGGCTTGAAAAACTGTGGAGAGATTCCAGCCTCGGGAGGGCGAGGCTTCCGCCGAGCCGCGTTGCCGCAAGCACCTGATCTAGAAAGGCTCGGCAGGAGCCTCGCCCTCCCGAACCTCTTCACAGCTCCTCCCGTCGAATGCGGCCAATCAGGCTACCGACGAGCCTGCGCTGGCAGCCGACGCCACGGAACTTGTAGAACGAAGAAAACTCGGCGAGCCTGAGCCGCTTGTTCACTGTTTTACGCGATCTTGTATAGGGCATGAACATGAAGTTGCAGTGTCGGGAGCCGGTCTCGCAGGCAATTTGGGGCTTGTGTTCCCGTATCTCTGAAGGAATACCGGGAGAACCACGGACATGAAAATCGAATTTGGAAGCAGAATGGCTTGGGCGAGCACTTCAATGTTTTGGCTCTCACGGGCATGGGTTTTTGGCGCTTGTCTTGTCTTGCTAGTTCCCCAAGTGGCGACCGCCGCTGACTGGGCAGCACGGTACGGCCCGGAGGGAGGGTATGTTGCTCAGATCACCGTTGACCGCACGGACCACAACATTATTTACCTCTCAAACTATGCGGGACTCCATAGAACCACCAATGGCGGAAATAACTGGACTAACCTGAACGTGTATTTCGGCTCTTCCAAAATCCTGATCGATCCCGCCAACCACAATACGCTCTACATCGGCAACGGCAATGTCATCAAGAGTACCGATGCAGGAACGAACTGGACCATTCTGGACACGAAGCTCCCTTGCGGCGATGGAACCAATTCGTTGGTGATCGATCCCAACAACAGCAGCACGCTCTATGCCCCTGTGATTACGAAGGTGGGCACGACGCCTGACTACTACGTCATCAAGAGTACCGACGGCGGGACTAGTTGGACGAAACTAACCTGGAAGGCTTACGCGTTGGCAATCGATCCAACCAATAGCAGCATTTTCTACGCCAGTACGACGACTGGACTGCAGAAAAGTACGGACGGAGGCGGGACCTGGAGTCCCGCGGGAACGGGTTTACCGGGTGGGCAAGCTCTTGGAACTCCGGTCATTGACCCAAAGACGACCACTACGCTCTACGTGACCGTAGCGGATGCCGTTTACAAGAGCACAAACAGCGGCGGGCAGTGGCAATTGGCAAACACAGGCATCAGCGGAGTGAATTTAACAAATCCGGTCGTCGACCCTCTGACCCCGAGCAATCTGTATGCGATCGCGACGTCAAACGGTCTTGGTATTCTCTATAAGAGCACCAATGGCGGAGGTCAATGGACCGCGGTTGGTCTGGGTAATTCAAATTTCGGCGCTCAGGTCGTCGAGGTCGATCCTACCGATTCTGCCACGTTGTATACCGGAACCCTGGCAAACGGTGTGCTGAAGAGCACAAATTCTGGGGCGAGTTGGGCCGCCAAAAACACAGGCATCAAAGCCCTGGTTCAATACATGGCGCTGGATGCATCTAACAAGAACACGATTTTTGCCGGCTTATTCGGACAGGGAGTTTTTCAGAGCACCGATGGTGGTACCAACTGGACCGCAAAAAACACAGGCTTGCAGGGCCTGATGGTAAGAGCGTTGGCGATGAGCCGAGTGGGCAATCGGACTCTTTACGTCTCTATTCAGAATGCCGTTGAGCAGGATGTGGGAGGCATTAAATTTTCGCTTCCGGGTATTTACAAATCCACCAATGGCGGCACCAGTTGGACACTGACCACAAGTCCAGCGGATAATTTTGGATTTATAGCTCCAGCGAAGCTGGTGCCTGACCCGGTGGATCCGAATGGGATCTATGCCCTCGCCTATACCCACATCTACCACAGCACCAATGCTGGCTTGACCTGGGATTCTTCAACTACAGGTCTGCCTTTGGGTGGTGGTGCTGTCGTCAATACGCTTGCTGTCGACCCCAAGACCCCGGCGACTCTCTATGCAGGCTTGTATTCAGGCGTCTCGATCCCGGCCTTGATCTACAAGAGCACCAACAGTGGGCTGAGTTGGAGTCCTTCGGGAACTGGATTGCCCAATACCTTAGGTGTTTTCGACCTCACCATCGACCCTGTCACTCCCGCCAATGTCTATGCTTCGTTAGTCGCCTCCTCCACAGTCAACGGAGGTGTTTACAAGAGTGTCAATAGCGGCGGAAGCTGGCAAGATACCACTTCTGGAATCGAGCCACTGATCAAGAATTATTCGGACCCAGGCTTCGGAAATATCCAGTATTTGGGCAGCCCACTCAATTGCCCCTTCCCGTTTATAATCAGCGGCTTCAACATGGCAATTGATCCAACAACTCCGTCCGTTCTCTTTGCGATCGTGGACGGCTTCGTCTTGCGGACTTCAGATGCCGCGGGGACATGGACCATCGTCCAGTCTGGATTGCCATTCTCTGCCTCTGAAATCGGCGTGAGCTCTGCCGATCACACGACTGTGTATGCGGCAAACCAGGGCATCTATATCTACACCGGCCCCGGTGGAGGTGGCGGTGGCGGCGGGACCCCGACGCTGACAGTGACTTCTCCCAATGGAGGAGAAAGCTGGACGGCTGGGTCTGCGCAAAACATCACCTGGACGACCACGGGAACGGTTGCCAACGTGAAGATCGAGGTTTCCGCTGACGATGGCGCGAACTTCACGACGATTGCCGCCTCCACCGCGAATAACGGAAGTTATAGTTGGACCGTTCCGAGTACTGCCGGCTCCGCTTACCGAGTCCGCGTCAGCGATCCAGCAGGAACGGCGTCTGATACGAGCAACGGCAATTTCACCGTTACAGCCTCAGGGGGGTGCAGCTACGCGATCAGTCCTTCCAGCCGAAGCTTTGGCCTCTCAGGCGGGACTGGCAGCGTGACGGTGACGGCGGGTTCTGGCTGCGCCTGGACTGCCACCAGCAACGCGTCTTGGCTAACCGTGACTTCCGGGGCCAGCGGGAGCGGCAACGGGACGGTGAATTACTCGGCGGCGGCTGCCAGTTCCGCACGGACCGGCACACTCACCATCGCTGGACAAACCTTCACCGTCAGTGAAGCGCCCGCCACTGGCATTTCGGCTGACCTGTTCGTTCCTGTCACTCTTTCCACCAGCGGCGTTGGCGGTTCGTTCTACACCACAGAATTAACCTTCTCGAACCGGGGAACCTCAACCGTCAGTGTTGAGCTGAGTTACTCGGCGACCACGGGCGGAGGCAGTGGAAGCGCTACGGTATCGATTCCTCCCGGCCAATCGGTGTTTTCGAATGCCATTGATTATCTGAGGACGCAGGGCCTCTCGATCCCCGATTCTGGGCCCCGGATCGGCACACTGCGTGCCCGTTTCTCCAATCTCAGCGTGGCCTCGGCCACCGGAATCACCGCCCGCACCACGACGCTGGTTCGAGATGGCGGCGGAAATCCGATAGGGCGTGCCGGACTGGCTTACGCAGCCATTGCCAGCAGCAGCGGGCAGGGCAACGCGGCTCTGTCGACTCCAGCCTATATCTGTGGATTGCGACAGAACACAGACGACCGGTCCAACGTGGCGTTCCAGAATGTGGGTGCCGCTGGAGACGGAAGCATTACGCTGCGAGCGACGGTTTACGATGGCAATACAGCCGCTTCCAGTGTTCTGGATCCCATTGTGCTGGCCCCAGGCGAGTTCTTTCAGGTTGGCGGCGTGCTGGCGTCTTTTGGCTTGTCGAATGGGTATGTGAAGGTCGAGCGGACCAGTGGCACGGCTCCTTACTATGCCTACGGTGTCGTGAACGACCAGGTCAATTCCGATGGCTCGTTCGTGACTCCTCAGCCCGCCAGCACGACGCCAGTGACAGGGTTGACCTTGCCCGTCATTGTCCAAACCACGGCCTTCCTGAGCGAACTGGTCATCACAAACTTTTCCAGCCAGGCTCGCTCCATCAACTTCAGCTTTGTGGCCGAGTCCATCACCACTGGGGACAAGACGGCCCGCTTTACGATTAACCTACCGGCCGGGCAGCAGCAGATTATTCCGGATATCTTCACGTACATGCGAAATAACTCTGTGGCTGGTATTGGGCCGGCAGGAACGACGATTGCCGGGGCTTTGTTTGCGACCGCTGCCGGTGGAGACCTCAGCGGAGTGGTGCTGGGCGCCCGGACCTCTGCTTCCGGCGGCAGCGCGGGCGGGCGTTTCGGGCTCTTCTACACAGCGGTACCTTATGGTCAGGCTTCGACGAGCAGCGCGTGGGTGTTCGGCCTGCAGCAAAACTCTGAGAATCGCACCAACCTGGCCATTGTGAATACCGGCGAAACGGATGGCAATAGCGACACTTTTGTGATCGATCTCTATGATGGTGCGACAGGAACCAAAGTGAAAACGCTGGATCCCATCACCCTTCCGGCCCGTGGCTGGATTCAAATCGGCACCATCCTTAATAACGCTCCTGGAGTTCAGCAAGGTTACGCCCAGGTGCGCCGCACCGCTGGCGCCAATCCGTTTATCACCTACGCTGTGATCAACGACGGGGCCGGTCCCGGGGAACGGACCGGTGACGGTGCTTATATCGGGAGCAGTGACTAGTTTTCTGTCGGCGGGTAGTCTCTATGATTGAGAACCGCAGAACAGCGCAATCGTGTGGGTGCTCTCGAAGAACTCTGGTCCATAAATACGGGACAGCATTCCGACCCATTCTTCTCCTCTCCCCCGAATCCCCCGGTTTTGGGCGATTCGGGGGGAGAGGTCGAGAGGGGGCCATTCGTTACCGAGTGGCGAGTGTCGCGTTTCGTTGTACTCAAAGGTTTCTTGGCACGAAGCGTAATCGTTGCAAGTCAGACGGGTCTTCCTCCTCACCCTAGCCCTCTCCCCCAACACAAAAAACGTTTTGGGGGAGAGGGAACAAATCGTGGAAACACTGAGCCAGGGCGGCACCAGCGGGTACGGCGGTCCCGAGCTCCTGCCGCCCTGGGCTACAGTCTGACGTCCCGCTGGGGCCCTTTAGGAAAGAAGCGGCCTCCTACCGCTTCACAAATGTCCAATCTCCAGTGCGGCAGCTTGCTGCCGCTTTCATAGCGCGAAGCTTGCTTCGTGCGCATTCCCTCGGCGCAGCGAGCTGCTCCGAACCAAAGCGCCAGCAAGCTTGCGCACTCCAAATACGTCACCGTATTATGAAATGGTGTAGTTAGTAGGCCTCGGGTATCCTAGCCCCTCTTGAAATTGAAAGAAGAGACTTGATCGTTATCGAGGGAGACCGAGGCTCCCGCCGGGCCTTTCTGCGTAAGGACCTTATGGCTGCGCGCCTGGGCAGGAGACTCGCCTCCCGAATTTTGTTTCACAGGTCTCTTGGGGAGAGAGCCTCTGACCCCAGCGACCGCAGGCGGATTCAGAAAACGCGCGCAGATGTTACTCTCGTTTGCGAGGCTCAGACCCGCCGGCCACGCGGGACAGTGCGGCGCGTAATTTGCGACAGGCATGCACGATTGCTTAAGATTCTCCGGTTAGTGCCCGTTGAGAAATAACCTACGGTGAAATATTTTTTCATGGGGAGGGTTTTCTGGGTGAAATCATATAGTTCCACTCTCCATGAAAGTCGGCCGGTTGAATCTGAAGTTGTGCCATTTGCTGATC
>Ga0163150_10003048_pt1 | contig 24244 bp, 29 predicted proteins | sample OliLakLV19P2IB_FD_148628 | JGI IMG/M metagenome (GOLD analysis project Ga0163150, IMG submission 148628) | Freshwater microbial mat bacterial communities from Lake Vanda, McMurdo Dry Valleys, Antarctica - Oligotrophic Lake LV.19.P2.IB | ecosystem: Environmental > Aquatic > Freshwater > Lake >...
GGAAAGAGATTCGATTTTTGACCAGATACCGTATCGGTCACGTTTCGGGAGCTGACTGGCTAGGATATAAATCGCTTTATATAACTCAGTAACACTATGGATAAGCGGAACTTCCGTGGGGGGGGGCTTAAGAGTGGGGTTCATAAGGGGCAAATTTCTAATGAAGGTATGCGTCATTCTGAGGCACGCCAGAGGGCGGGTAAACTCCGCGAAGAATCTAATAGATCCTTCAGAGTACCTCAGGATGACGGCGTGTTCAAGAATATTGTCTCGCTAGAAAACTTATTCGTCGCTTCGCGAGAGTTTAGCAAGGGAAAGCGAAAAAAGCGAGATGTTCAGCAATTCGAGTTTAACCTCGAAGACGAGCTTTTGGGGCTCCACGAAGAGCTTGTCGCTGGAAGGTATAAGGTCCGTCCTTATTCCTCGTTCTACTTGAGTGACCCAAAACTGCGTCATATTCACAAGGCGACCGTACGCGACCGTGTTTTGTTTCAAGCGGTATTTCGGGTGCTCTATCCGATTTTTAATCCGTCTTTCATTTTTGACTCGTACGCTTCGCGCGCCAGTAAGGGGACGCATGCTGGCGTTGATAGGCTTGAGCAGTTCCTCATAAAAGCGAGTAAAAATAACTGGGAGAAAGTATGGGCGCTCAAGTGCGATGTCAGTAAGTTTTTCGATTCGATAGATCACGATATTTTATTGAAGTTGATCGAGCAAAAGATAAGTGACACAGGTACGCTCAAGCTCATCCGAGTTATTATTAGCAGTTTTGAAAAGCTGCCGGGCAAAGGATTGCCGCTTGGCAATGTGACCAGTCAGCTGTTCGCGAACTTATATCTGCACGAATTAGACTTTTATATGAAACAACGACTTAGGACAAAGTACTATCTTCGGTATTGTGATGATTTTATAATAGTGGGTTCAGATGCTAGGTACCTTTTCGGGCTTATCCCGCAAGTACAGAGTTTTCTTTCTGAGAAGCTAAAACTCAAACTTCATCCGTACAAGGTCAGTATCCGTTCATACTATCAAGGTATCGATTTCTTGGGATACGTTATCCGCCCCTATCATAGGATTTTGCGGACAAAAACGAAGCACAGGATGCTCCGATTGGTAACAGAAACGAATCAACCCTCCTATTTCGGGATACTTTCACATTGTGCTGGTCACAAGATACGTGAGCAGATAGTGAGTAATAGGCTATAATAGATATATGCGCATCCACCCAGTAGTAGCAGCTCGGCGTCTGGCACAGCCAGCAAGGAGAGTGACCGAGCTTCACTCCATGGGCAAGCCTAGCCATACTTCTTATTGTTCATGATTATCCATTTAGCAACTGATCACGCGGGCTTCAAATTAAAAGAGCACTTGAAGGTTATTTTGGGCAAGCTCGGCTACGACATCGTTGACCACGGTGCCACATCGCTGGATAAAGGAGATGACTATCCGGACTTTATCGCTGCGGCTGCGGAAGCGGTTTCAAAAAATCCAGAAGACAAGGCGATTATTCTCGGCGGCTCGGGAGAGGGGGAGGCGATGGTTGCTAATCGGCATAAAAATGTTCGGGCGACGGTGTATTATGGTGGCGATGACAAGATTGTGAAGCTTTCGCGTGAGCACAACAACGCGAACGTGCTTTCGATCGGCGCTCGTTTCGTGAGCGAGCGCGAGGCGGTTGCGGCAGTGAAGCTGTGGCTCGCCACTTCATTCTCGGGAGATGCGCGACACATTAGACGAATCAATAAATTTTAATTCGCAATTCGCAATTCTCAATGAACAATATCCAAATTTACAAATCAATATCTATTGAGCCGAATGTTTTAAACATCATGACCTTAGGATTTGATTGGATATTTGTAAATTGGTAATTCGTAAATTATTTACTATGCGTATTATCCCTGCAATCAACTGCCAAGAGTTCGATGAGGTGAAAGAGCGTTTTCATGTTGCGCAGGAGATCCTCTTTGGTGTCGGGAGTGAGAGCCACGAGATCGGCGAGCACGAGGAGTGGATTCATGTTGATATCGCCGACGGTGGATTCACCAAAGGGTATTCAACGTGGCGTAATGCGCAGGAGTTTGCGAGCCTTAAGCGCCACCCCAATCTGAAAATTGAGGTGCATATTATGGTCACCGAGCCGGAGGCGGTCATCGCCGGATGGCTCGCTCTTGGCGTGCATCGCATTATTTTTCATCTTGAGGCGACCGATAACGTTGAGGCGATAGCGGATATGTGCAAGGAGTCGGGGGTGGAGACGATGCTCGCACTCTCTCCCGAAACGCCTGTCTCGCATGCGCACGCCTATCTCAATTTAGTAGATGGCTGCCAAATCCTTGCGGTTACTCCGGGCCTTGGCAATCAGGCGATGCTGCCCGGGATGATCGAAAAGGTTGTAGCTTTGCGCAAGCAGGGCTCCGCTCTTCTCATAGAGGTGGACGGCGGTATTACCCCTGACACCGCTCGGCAGTGCCAGGAGGCAGGGGCAGACCAGCTTATCTCCGGAAGCTATATCTTTAAGGACGGGAATCCAGCTGCCGCCTATGCTCGGTTAACCGGAGAATAACTCTTCATTGTTCGGTTAGCAGGAATCGTTCAAATATTTTATAATAGAAGGACATCCATGACTGCTCGATTTAAAACTCTTTCCACGACAGACGTTAAGCATCTTGAAAAGCGCGCGAACGAGATCCGACAGGACATCATCTTAACGCTTGCCGAAGCCGGCAGTGGCCACTCGGGTGGCCCGCTCGGGATGGCGGATATCTTCACCGCTTTTTATTTTCATATTTTAAATCACGATCCGAAAAATCCTGACCGAAAAGATCGCGACCGGCTGGTGCTTAGCAATGGGCACATCTGCCCCGTGCAATACGTTACCATGGCTCATGCCGGCTACTTCCCGCTCACTGAACTTATGACGCTTCGTAAGCTGGGTTCGCGACTGCAGGGCCACCCGCACCGAGGGACGCTGCCCGGCATTGAAACCACTTCCGGCCCTCTTGGTTCCGGGATGAGCCAAGCGATCGGCATCGCGCTTGCGGCGCGGATGGATGGCGCAAAGTACCAGACCTACTGCCTGACCTCTGACGGCGAACACAATGAAGGCAATACATGGGAGGCGATTATGTTTGCAGGCAAGGAGAAGTTGAGCAATCTTACCGTTGTCATCGACCGAAACAATATCCAGATAGACGGGAAGACCGAAGCGATAATGCCGCTTGAACCGCTCAGGGATAAATATGAGGCGTTTAATTGGCACGTGCTCGAGATAGACGGGCACAATATGCGCGCCATTGTGGATGCGGCAAATGAAGCGAAAGCGATTTACGAAAAGCCGACCGTGATAATCGCTCACACGATTCCCGGAAAAGGTGTAAGCTATATGGAAGGAGATTATCGCTGGCATGGCACGCCCCCTGGTATCGCGGAAGTTCCCGGCGCTCCGCCGAAGGAGCTGCAGGTGCAGGTGGCGCTCGCTGATCTGCGGGCGAGATAATCTGAAAGGTCGTATCAATTATAACTATTTTCAATTTTACTATGGATGAACAAAAGAATGCCGGCACCTGCACCTGTGGTGTTTGCGCCATGTGCAAGGGCGGAGCGATGACGGGAAAAATGAACTGCTCGCCGATGCACTGGAGCTGCTGCATTGTCCCGCTCGTCTCCCTGATCTTCTGGGTGGCCAGCATCGTCGCCCTCGTGTTCGCTTGGGTGGCGGGAGATACGGCTGTGTTTGGCAAGGCTGATGCCTTCTGGTACCTTAACGCGCTCGCCCTCGGCGTAATCGCCATCGGTGGACGGGGAAAGAAGCCGGGTATGTGCCGAAAGGGTGTGTGCGGTTCCGGTAAGTGCGGCGACTGCAAAGACGGTACTTGTAAGTAGTTTGGTGACGGCGAAGCCCTGACTTGCCTATCGGTAGCGCAGTTGGGGCTTCGTGTCGTCATCCTGAATAGAGTGAAGGATCTAGTATTTTTAGATTCTTCACCTTGCTCAGAATGACAAGGGGAATAAACATCAATATGCTCAATAAAGAAGCCTTTCTGAGTGAAAATGTGTTCGAGAAGGGGATTCCGCAAGCGCCGACCCGCAATGGTTATGGTGATGGTCTTGTGATTGCCGGCGAGAAAGACAAGAATGTGGTCGCGCTCTGTGCCGACCTCACCGAGTCTACGCGAGTGGACGGCTTTGCGAAAAAGTTTCCGGAGCGCTTTCTCCAGGTGGGTGTTGCCGAACAGAACATGGCGACTATCGCGGCGGGCCTGGGGGTAAGTGGGAAGATCCCTTTTATCTCTTCGTACGCGACTTTTTCTCCGGGGCGCAACTGGGAGCAGATCCGCACGACCATCTCGTATAACAACAGCAACGTGAAGATTGCTGGGCATCACGCCGGCATCTCTGTTGGCCCCGATGGAGCTACTCATCAAGCAGTGGAAGATATTGCAACGATGCGGGTAATGGCGAATATGACGGTCGTTGTCCCTGCTGATGCCATTGAGGCGCGTAAGGCGACTATTGCCGCTGCGCAAATCGTTGGGCCGGTCTATCTCCGCTTTGGCCGTGAGAAGACGCCAGTGTTCACAACCGATGCCACCCCGTTTGTCCCCGGCAAGGCGCAGACCCTTTGGACGAGCAAGAGCCCGGATGTGCTTGTTATCGGCTGCGGCAGCTTGCTCTATAATGCGCTTATTGCTGCGAAGGAGATTGAAAAAGAAGAGAAGATTTTTACCTTGGTCATCAACAGCCATACGGTAAAACCACTTGATGAGAAGACCATTTTGGCAGTGGTTAAAAAGTGCAAAGCGGTCGTCACGGTTGAAGAGCACCAGGTCGCTGGAGGTCTCGGCGGAGCGGTGGCAGAGCTTTTGGCCCGCAAGCATCCCTTGCCTATTGAGTTCATTGGGATGCAGGGCGTCTACGGCGAAAGCGGCAAGCCTTCAGAGCTTATTGAGAAGTATGGGATGGGTGTTGCGGGAATAAAGAAGGCGATTAGGGCGGCGTTCAAGCGAGCCTAATTTTATTCCACACTCTTTATCGCTTGTATTCAAGCGCTTATTCGGTTTATGCTGAGCTCGTCACGGTAGTGTCCTAGTAACCCAAAACTCAAGTGCCCATTGAGGGCGGAAAGGACGGGTATTATGCCCTATCCCGAAAAGCACGCTCCTCGAGGCGCCCTTGAAGCGTTTCTGAGGTTGAAGGAGGTTGATCTGACGGCTTCGCCGGCGGACCAGGCGGCCGTACTGTTCCCCTCGTGTCCGTTTCCTACGACCGTGGGCAGCGTGAAACAAGTGATTCGCAACCTTGCTGGCCGCGCAAGAGAGCGTGGAGGAAAACTCCCGCCGCCGACAGAGCTGGTTGCCGCGGCAATGGAGGCGATCCGAGGGAAGCTCGATACTGGTCGAGCCCCGCCTGTCTCCTCCGTGTTGGTCTCGGGCGAGGTGCCGCCGCGGGTGGCACCTGCTCCTGCTGCAACCAATCCGTCCGCAGGAGTGATTGCTCAGCAGGTCGTCGATCTACTGCAGCCGATCTTGCAGCAGTTGATGCAAATCAGGGGACAGCCGGTCAGCCCGACCGGTTTGGCAACCGCCACCGAACTACTGACGAAGGTTCGCTCCTCGTCCGATGCCACCCTTCGGCCTGATATCATGGGCACGATCGGGTGCCTGCTCGAGCGGACCCAGAGCTCTAGTCGGAGCTACGTCGAGGTGAGCGAGCAGATCGTGGGAGGACTGCTGGACATCATCCATCAGCTCAAGAGGGAGAAAGCTGAGCTGCAAGGCCTGAGGGAGCGTCTCAGGTCACCCGCAAGCGCTTCGCCATCGGCGGCAAGAATTGCGAGTCGCTCCTAGCCCTTATGTCCGTTTCCTGGCTCTGTCCGGTACGCGGCATCGCATCGCCCGCCCCTGACTCCGTGTCGGGGCGGGCGATGTTCATTTCAAGCTATTCCCTGTCCAATTTGCTATACTATCTCTATGTTCGATGTTTTAACCATTGGTACAGCGACCCGGGATATCTTCCTAACAAGCCCTTATTTCACGGTATTGCGGGATCCTGAGCATCTTCGCAAAATAGGCCTAGTTGAGGGAGAGGCGACCTGTTTCGCGCTCGGAGCCAAGATAGACGTCGGCGAACCGATATTTACCACTGGTGGCGGTGCGACTAACGCTGCGGCAACCTTTGCTCGTCAGGGGCTTAAAACAGCAGCGATGGTGTCCCTCGGTGATGATGAGAGCGGCAGGGCGGTGCTCGCCGACCTGGCTGCCGACAAGATCGAACCGCTCGTTTTTCATGCACCTAAGAAGCCGACCGCCTACTCGACGCTCTTGCTTTCGAAAACCGGAGAGCGCACTGTGCTTGTTGCTCGGGGAGCGGCTGATGAGCTACGAGTGACACCATCGCTCCTTGCTAAGGCGAAGGCCCGCTGGGTATATATCGCTCCGGGGGGCATCTCGTTTTCGGTGATGACCAAGCTCGTGAATCACTTCGCCGCCCAGGGGACCCACATCGCCATCAACCCTTCTGGTCACTATCTTCAGTACGGGGTGCGGCGCCTCCAACCGATGCTTAAGAAAGCCCATGTCGTCATCTTGAACCGCGCCGAGGCGAGTCGTCTCACGGGAACTGCTCATGATAATGAACGCGCTATTTTCCGCCGCTTCGAGTCTTTGTTCAGCGGTCTCGCGGTTATGACCGACGGAAGCAAGGGCGTGATGGTCTCAAACGGTAAGACGATTTACAAAGCGGGTATTTTCAAAGAGAAGACGCTTATTGATCGTACCGGCGCAGGAGACGCGTTCGGGAGCGGTTTTGTCACTGGACTGCTCAAGGGATCGGCTCAGGTAAAGCCGGGTGAGGCTTATCCCGCTCACGCCGTCGAAGAGGCTATCCGTCTCGCTTCTGCGAATGCCACTGCGGTAGTGGAATCGATAGGCGCCAAGGCTGGTGTTCTCACCGCGTCACAGTTCAGCCGCGACCCCCGATTTAAGAACCTGGTTATCCGCAAAACACTCGTCTAAGCATCTTATTCAATTCCACATGGTTGAAGCATCACACTACTGGGCGCGCATCCTCGGTGTCACGCCGGAACTTGTCGATAATCTCGACGCTATTATGCGTGGGAGGCTCTACCTCAAGCGTGACGTTCTTGAAGACTTGCGCCAAGAGAATGAGAAGCGCATTGGTTCGCTACTGGGGGCGTTGCATGTGAAAGAGCGGGACAGCAAGCAAGTCCTCGCACTCCTTCAGGAACTTATTTTAAAACATGAGACGCAGTTTCGGGGTGTCCTTGAGCGGACCGAAGGGATCAGTTTTTTTGACAAGATCGTGAAACTTTCGCGGAAGGTGGCCAATGTGGGCGAGGGCTACTTCCTAAAGCGGGAGTTCGCGAAGTCTATTCTTATGAAGCGCCAGCCGGAAAAGCTCCTCTCCTACTTAGGCTATCACTCCATTGAAGAGTTACTTTCGAAAGAAGATGTGACCGAGATATTCAGCGCCCTTCGTTTTGTCGAGACCGACGAGTGGATGCACCAGACGTTCGAAGCGGCGTACAGCTCTTTCACCGCTAAGGATTTTGAACAGCGTCCGATTGAGATCAAGGTGCTCGGACCCCAGTGGGCGGAAGTGGCGGCAAAGTTCGTAGCCAAAAAGCACCATAATGTAAGTCACCTGAAGGAGTTTGGGGTCATCTTCCTTAACCCAATCGCTGAGGACAAGCCGGGAAAGCTCATTCGGGACTTCGCGCTTCTGCTTCACTACTTCCACGAGATTGAGTTTTATTCAAAGCTATTCCGGCACTACGCACCGCGACCAGATTTCGCCCAGCGGCTCAAGGCGCTCCTGCGTGGGGATGTGGCCAGCGGCGAGGGACTCAAGCCGGGGAGCTGGCTCATTGTGCAGCGCTACCTAGTAAAGGAGAGCCCAACCGACCCACGGCTGTTTATCCCACGCGTGAACCCCGAGAGTCTCCACTGGATGCGGGGCGAGCGCGACCTGACGAACTTTGGCCTCACGCGCAACGATCTTGACCTTGAAGTGTGGCAGAGCCTTGATTGGGCGGCGATGATGGCGAAGAAGAACAGTGAGCTCATCAGTTTCGATCTTGAAGATAACGCGATGGCGACCGTATCTACGGCCGATGGCGGTCACCAGTTCTTTACCTATCACCAGCGCGAAGCGCTCTGGACGAAGATGTTCAGCGCCTATGTTGGCGGAGAGACGGCGATGGAGCGGCTACTCATTGAGAACTACGACAAGGGAGTGATTGTCTTCTAATAAAGAACAATACATAAAAAAGACCCGTTTCCGGGTCTTTTTTATGTATTTATTGCCGCTTCTTTTTCCGGAGGAACGCGGGGATGTCCCAGATGTCAGACTTTTTTTCTTCGGCTGGCACCTGTTTGCCACCCTTCTTATCATCTTTAATGAGTTTCTTGCTCACCGGCTCCTTGAGGATATCCTCGTAGCTGCTCATCACTGGCTGCGTTACCGGTTCCGGCTTCACCACCTCTTTCTTTACTGACATCTGATTGCTTGAGGCGAAGAGTGTTGTGGATGGAAGGGAGTCACTCGCTTGGGGCTTTTGGCTCTGGTAGCTAGTACTTGGCGTTCCATTGAAGCCCGTCGCAATGAGCGTGATTTTGATAGTGCCTTTCCGTATCTTGCGGTCGTAATAGGTTCCGAAGATTATTTTCGCTGATGGATCGGCGCCCGCGGTGATCGCCTTAGCTATCTCATTGACCTCAGTCATCTTGATGTCGCGCCCGCCTGAGATACCGAAGAGGATACCGCGTGCCCCTTCTATGGAGAATTCGAGCAAAGGGGAGTTAAGGGCGAGATTAGTTGCTACGGAAGCGCGTGTTGCCCCCGAAGCGATACCAACTCCGACGAGCGCGCTTCCGGCGTCCTTCATAATCGCCTTGATGTCCGCGAAGTCGACATTAATGATACCGGCAGACGCGATAAGTTCGGCAATGCCGCCGATCGTGTCGCGCAAAATGTCGTCAATACGCTCGAAGGCGCGGAGGATGGGCGTGTCTTTCTTGATGATATTAAAGATGCGGTCGTTCGGGACGACGATGATGGCGTCAACTTTCTCGCGCAGCCTTGTGAGCGCCTCTTCGGCGACGCGCATACGCTGGCTGCCTTCAAAGGTGAAGGGCTTTGTAACAATGGCGATAGTTAGCGCCCCTTGTTCACGGGCGATATCGGCCACGAGCGGTGAGGCTCCGGAGCCAGTCCCTCCGCCGAGTCCCGCGGTGACGAAGACGAGGTCAGCCCCCTTAGCCGCTTCCACAATCTCGGAGCGGTTCTCCTCAGCGGCCTGGCGGCCGAGGTCCGGGTTCATGCCGGTGCCCAGCCCGCGTGTCAGGTTCTTACCGATGTGGATCTTTCGACGGACGCTCGTCTTTTCGAGGTCCTGAGCATCAGTATTGATTGCGATGAATTCTATGCCGCGGACGCCGAGGTTATCGTGCATGCGAGTGATGGCGTTGCCACCTCCTCCGCCCACGCCAAAAACCTTGATGTTCACTTTGTAGGCCATATCTGCCTGGGGCTGCGGTTGGCGTGCCGCCTGGGGGCGGCGAAGAGTTACTTTTTTACGTTTCATCTGCGTGTGAGCTCTACAAAATTAAGGAATAAATGAGCCGACGATTTTCTTGAACCAGGAGCCGACCTTGCCAGCTGGTGCTGTGGTGGTGTCATTGCGCCCCTCCTGCTCATATCGGAGTAGTCCAAGGGCGCAGGCGTATTCTGGATCTTCGGCCTGCAAGCTGAGGTCGCCGCTAATCGGATCGAGGGCGGCGACGGCCGGAACCCCTATCTCTGCCGCTAATCTGAGCTCAGAGCGCGCCAAATCGACAATATTAGGGAGTTTAGCCCCTCCCCCTACTAGAACCGCTCCAGCGGGCAATTGACCGGCTTTCGCAAGGTGCTTTATCTCATTATTTACGAGTTCGAAGATTTCGGCAAGGCGCACCTCGATTATTTCAGCGATGTACTTTTTAGAAACAGTTCCGCGCACCCGGGCGTCCACCTTGTTGAGATCAACGATGTCGCGCGCCGGCACTTCTTTGGCGATCGCTGATCCGTAAGAGAGCTTGATGATCTCCGCCGCTTCTATGGGGATGCGCAGTCCTATGGCGAGATCGTTGGTGATATTGCCCGAGCCGACCGGTATCACCCCGGCGTGCACGAGCTTCTTCTCTTCGTAGACCACAAAGGAGGTCTTTGAAAAACCGATATCAATGAGGATGACGCCAAGCTCCTTCTGGCCGTTGGAGAGGACGGTGTGGGCGCTGGCGATCGGGGAGAGCGCGTGAGTGATAACGCTGCCGCCGAGGGTCTCGATGCACTTCATGATGTTCTTTACCGACGGAGAGAAGGCATCAATGATAAGCGTGTTGACCTCAAGCCGCTTACCGATCATACCCAGTGGGTCGGAAATGTTGTCGATGCCGTCAACGATGAACTCCTTTGTGAGATAATGAAGGACGATACGGTTGGGCGGGAGATTAATAGCCTGCGATGACTGGATGACGCGGCTGATATCGTCTTGGTATATTTCATCATCGGCGCGGCTGACCGCCACCACTCCCTTGCTGTGCTGCACCTTTACATCGGGGGTCGCAACGCCAAGCACAATGTTCTTGATGGTCCCTTTACTGACCTTCTTAAGTTCGGTCAGCACTTGGCCGATCGCGTGTGTTGCGTCAACCACATTGTCGATGGTGCCGCGGCGCATGCCGGCCGACGGCATTTTGATAAGCGAAATGAGCGACAGCTGATTGTCGCGTTTTATTTCAGCGACCGCTGCGCGGATATTCTGAGTACCGATATCAAGACCGACAATAAGAGGAGAGGACATGGGCTGAGGGATAGGGAGCTAAAAACAGAAGAAAGACTAACGGGTCAGTCCGAGCTCTCGGAGCAGCTTTGCTTCCAGATGTTCCATCGTTATTGTATCATTTTTTTTCACGTGGTCATATCCAAGTAGATGCAAAAATCCATGAATGAGCATGAACTCCACCTTCTCTCCCTCTTTGAGAATGTAGCCCGGGTTCAGATATATCTCGCCGAGCGGTTTTGCCTTGATGCCCGGGTAGGGGAATCCTTTTTTGGCGGGGTATGAATACACATTCTTTGCCATTGTCTTGTTTCCGACGAGCGCTATTTCAACGTAAAAACCGCCCTTCTTGAAGCGCCGGATAAGCCAGCGAGCGGTTTTTACTACGGTCTTTTTAAAGCGTTCAGCTTTGGGGTCAAGTACTTCGACAACAAGCATTCGGGTATCGAGATACTTACACGCCCAATTTCTTTTTGACGATCTCGGTGACCAGCGCAGAATCGGCCTTGCCGCGAAGTTCCGCCATCACCGCCTTCATTACCGGCCCAAACTCCTTTGAACCGCTCCGAGCGATTGCCGCTTCAACGGCAGTCGTAGTCTCTTCGGCTGAAAGCTGTTTCGGAAGATACTCCTGGATCATAGCGAGCTCTTTGAGCTCATTGTCAGCGAGATCGGCACGTCCCCCAGTCTTAAAAACCTCGGCGGACTCTTTGCGCTTTTTAGCTTCGGTCAAAAGGGCGGTAGTGACCTCTTCGTCGGTCAGCTGCTCTTCGGTGCCGGCTTGCCCGCCTTTGGCTAGGGTTTTCACGCGCTTATCAATCGCCTTGTTGTTGAGCACGGAAATAAGACCGCGGAGCGTGGTGAGCTTGGCCGCGTCGCCCGCCTTCATCGCCGTCTTGATATCAGCGCTAATTTTTTCTCTTAAAGTCATGGAGTGTTTCAACAAGACCTAATTTTTTCTTGCGGGTGTACTCCTGCTGCTGGGTGACCTTGTGCAGAGCGGATGCCTTGCGCTTGATTTTGCTCGTCTTGCGGACGGTAAAGCGGCGCTTGCGGGCCTCTTTAATAAGACCGCTCTGTTTTACGCGCTTGTTAAAGCGGAACATGAGCGAGTTGGGTGATTCGTTCTGGCGTTTTCGTACTTCTAGCATAGTAATTGGTAATTAAACTTTCTTTTGCCTGATTCGGCTTGCAATCTGGGCCACTGACTCACTTCCCGGATTATTGACGATGGAATGGACATTACCACCCCCATCACCGGAAAAACGAGGAAGGATATGTACGTGGAGGTGGGCGACCGCTTGTCCTGCCATTTCCCCATGATTTATCCCCGTCGTGAACCCTGCCGGTTCCAAGCACGCCTGTAGGATACCAGTAACTTTTCTAATAGTCAAAGCGAGCGCCTGCAAGCTTTCCGGGTCGGACTCGAGGACGTTTGCGGCGTGTTTTTTGGGTATGACCAGCGTATGGCCGGGAGCCCGGGGACGGATATCGAGGAGGGCGAGCGTCTTATCATCTTCAAAGATAATCTCGGCCGGGATCTCTTTTTTGGCGATCGAACAGAATAAGCACCCCATTCTTCTATTGGGAAGTGAATCGTTTCTTGATCGCGGCGACGAGTTTGAGCAATGGTACCGTTTCTTGGGCGCCGGTTTTCATGTCGCGGATGATTACTGATTCCTCGTACGCCTCTTTCTGGCCGAAGATAAGCGCAAATGGCACCTGATATTTATCGGCATTGCGCAGCTGTGCTGCCATCGATTCTTTGCCTAGCGATTCGATAACATTGACGCCGCCTTCGCGCAGCATCTCAATCAATGAGAGGCTTTTCTTCTTGGCGAGGTCACCGATATGGATAAGGAAGACACGCTCTTTCGTGCGAGCAGGAACGTTCAAGTTGCGCCGCTTCATTACTTCTAAGAGGCGCTCGATGCCGAGGGCGGCTCCCACGGCGGGCGTCGGCTTTCCGCCGAGGGTTTCCACGAGATAGTCATATCTGCCTCCGCCTCCGAGGGCGAACGCAAGGTCTTCTTCTCCGGCAACCGGGTCGAGTATGAACTCAAAGACCGTTTTGGTGTAGTAGTCGAGACCGCGCACCAGGAAGTGGTTCAAGCTGTACGGGAGCTTCACGTCTTCAAGATATTCAAGAAGCTCAGTGAAGTGGGTCTTGCAGATAGCGCAGAGATGATCGAGGGTGGTCGGAGCCTGCTCTTTGAAGGGCTGGCAAGTGGGAACCTTGCAGTCGAGTAGGCGCATCGGATTTACTGGAAGTCGGCGCCGGCAGTCCCCACAAAGCTTCTTCTCTAGCGGCTTGTAATAGGCGACCAGGGCTTTGCGGTAGTTGGGGCGGCAGATGCGGCAGCCGATAGTGTTGATGTGAGCGGTCACCCCCTTAATCTTAAGACCTTCTATGAAGCGATAAGCGGCGAGCATCGTCTGGGCGTCGTACAGAGGGTCGTTCTCGCTGGAGAATATTTCAAATCCTGCCTGGTGGAACTGACGGAGGCGGCCTGCCTGAGGTTTGTCGTGGCGGAAAAAGGGACCGAAGTAGGCAAGGCGCACGGGGTGCGGCTGGTGGCTCATGCCGTGCTCAATATAGGCGCGGGCTACGCCGGCAGTGCCTTCCGGGCGCATAGCAAGCTGGTCGCCACCCTTGGTTTTAATCGTGTACATCTCTTTTTCAACCACATCGCTCGTCTCGCCGAGCGTGCGGACATACAATTCGACCGATTCAAGGACGGGAGTCGCCATTTGGGTGAAGTTATAGAACTCAATAACCTCCCTAAAGGACTTTGTCGCCTTCTCCCAGAGCGGATAGTCAACTGGAAGGATGTCGTGCATGCCGCGAACCGACTGGATGTTCTTGGCTTTCGTGACGGATGGTATTTTTTTCATAATATATATTATTGCGTCGCGAGCTCGTAGACGGGGCGGTCTATCGTTCCAAGCTCCGAGAACGGGTAGAGTCGTAGACGAACAAGTCCGATAATGTCCTTTTTATCGAGCGGACCCCAGTTGCGGGAATCAAAACTGTTGCCGCGGTTGTCTCCCATCACGAAATAATGATCGGGAGCGAGCGTGACGTTTACGTCACCGGCGGTTTTGGACTGCGAAGGGAGATAGCTCTCATCGAGCGTGAAGGTCTTTCCATCGTCGCCCGCCTCGGTGATCGCCACCTCTCCGCTCTTAATAGCCACCTTCTCACCCGGAAGACCGATAACACGCTTGATAAAAAATGAGGATTCATCACCCGGATACCGGAAGATGACGACCGCGCCCCTGGCGGGGGTCCGGAAGCGGTAGGTGACCTCATCAACAAGGAGATAGTCGTGGTCCTGGAAGTTGGGAGACATGCTTGCTCCGCTGACCTGGAAAGGCTGAATGATAAAGGTTCGAATGACAAATAGGGTGATGAGCGCGATTAGGACGACTTCGGCTACTTCCCAGATGCCGGTAAAAAGTTTTTTCATTGTATAAATAATTGGAAGAGGGGAACGTGGCATGAACCAGAACAAGTACGGTTCATGCCTACCGCCCTGAATCGTGTTGTGTAACCACAACTCTGGTTCAGGGCGTGCTTAATACTGGCGATTTTACTATACTAAAAGCATGGAGTCAAAAAAGAACCCTACCGCCCGCATCAAAGCCGTTGCCGGTTTAGGGAATGAGGGTCAGGAGTACCTAAAAACGTACCACAACGTCGGGGCGTTCGTTGTTGCACGGATAAAAAGCGTTGAAATTGCGGCAGAACGCAAGTATTTTTCTCTAAGCGGCTTCATGAATACAATCGGTGTCCCGGTGAAGCGGTTTGCCGGTCTCGCCGGAGCTTCGTCGGGGGAGCTTTTGGTTATTCACGATGAAACGGACCTGCCGGTGGGTGAGTATCGTCTCTCCTTTGGAGGAGGTTCCGCGGGACACAAGGGTGTCCAGAGTGTTATTGATAACCTGGGAACGAGCGATTTTTGGCGATTGCGCATCGGTGTCCGCGATCCTCAGGAGCAGAGCCGGCGGAAGGCTGAAGCGTTCGTGCTGCAAGAGTGGTCAGCTTCGGATGAGAAGATGTTCACCGAGGTCTCCGATAAGGCACTTGTTGAACTCAGCGCCAAAGGACTCTTCTAAAGGGAGCTGAGGATCGCGCTGAGTGAGAACGAGACGGCATTCTCGCCTTCGGTCTTGATCTGGCTTAGGGGTAGCGACGCGCTCTTGATGTTCGCGATACGCTCGACACGGCCTTTGAAGTTAATGGCGGCCAGCTCATTGGTCGCCGTGCCGGTTATGATGAGGGAGAGATTGTTCCGATCAGCGAATATCCTCGTGAGGGTGACGCTGGTGCCGGTCGCTTTGCGCAGGGCGTCAAAAACAGGGTACCAGCTCGCCTCGGCACTTTTTGCGTTTTGGGTAAGCGCCGTAAGCTGATTGAACGCCTCAGCTTCGCTGCGCAGCTGCTGTACCTCGGTCGTGTTAATGTTTGCCGTAAGCGCCATCGGACGGAGCTTGTTCGTCTCTTCGTTCCGGTAGAAGATGCCGTCGACGGTCAGGTAGGAGACAAAGACGAAGATGAGAGCCCCAATGACGATATTGCGGCACAAGGCGATGAGCGAAAGGGCGCGCTCCTGATAGTACTCGGTTTTCGCGCTTATCTGAGAAAGGCTGAGGAAGGTGTCTTTCGATCTCACAATAAGTCCTCGCAGCGCCGCCCCGAGACCGGGGAACCAATTGGGGGAAAGGCCGGGCAGTTCGCTAATCGTCAGGTTTTTCATCGAAAGTGAGAACTTTTTCTCAGCTATGTCGACTATCTCGTAGTTGAACATCGGAGAGATAAGTATCGCATTGGTGAGATTGTGTCCGGTCCGACCGAGGTAGAATGTAAGGACGCGTTGTATCTCCTGGGTTACGAACTCTTTGATATCTGAAAAAGTGATTTCACGCTCTTGCGCTGTCGCTATTACTTCTGTCCACGACGTGAAGTGGGCGAAGTACAAGTTTGCGTTTTTTAAAATGGAGACGAGGAGACCCTCGCTGTTGATATAAATAAGCAGGTGCTGCTGTTGAGCCGGAGCGCCCTGCCAGCGCTCTTTGACCAACCGCGACAGGGAGAGGCCGGGGAACTCCACGGAGACGACATTGAAGCTCGCGCTGGCAAGGGCGGCGACATAGGCGTCAACGACCGAGGCGCTGGTAAATGCTCCGAGGAGGTCAACATGTCCCGCGGAATCGTTTTTCTTTATTTCTTGCCAATCATAATAAGACTCCTCTACCTTGCCCGGCGAAATCATCTGCAAGTTAAGATCTATCGCTTCCCTCTGCTCTTTTTCGGGCATGATAGGCACCGAAAAAGCCTGGACGTAGACGAGTGAAGAGGGGATGACGAGGACGACACTCACCGGCACCGGCATCGGGGCGATCTGGCCATGGAGGCTCTTGAGCGCGGCGACAAGCTGTTCGGGGTTGACGGGCTTACCCGCCTCGATAATACCTGGCGGCAGCTTCAGGGAAGCCTGTTGGATGCTCTTGCTGCCTTTGATGGTGATATATTTGAGCGACGCGTGTGATATTTCAAGCCCACCTATCCGGGGGCGGCTTGAAAGGAGGCTGCGTATCTTTTCGCTCAAGCGCGTGAATATCATAGTGGTATCTCGGTTACTGACTCCTTTGTAACAAGGCCAGTGGTATTATTGACGTTTAACACCGCTACGATCTTGTGTTTGCGGGTGAGCGCCTGCCCGGTTGAGGTCACTTGGGTTGTTCCCGCCCCGGAGCAGCTTTCTTTGCAGATTACCACATCGGCGCTTCCGCTGCCCGCTGTAATCGTATAGCTCGCCGGACAGTTGACGTTCGGGCAGCTCTTATCAAGTACCACTTTCAAAATGCCATCCTCAATGCCGGCTTGTGCCGCCACGAGCGCGGTTTCAGAAAGGCGGGTGCCGTACAAGCTATTGCTCAGGTAGTAAATAAGAAATGCTCCGGCAAGCCCCAGCTCGACCATTAGGCCTCCGAAGAGAATGATGGCCGGCAGGGAGGCGATCCCCCGACGGGAAGTAGATAGTGAATAGTATTTAGTGGATAGTAGTTTCATGATCGTGCGAGGACAGCTAGTATCTCTACTATATACTATCCTCTAGTTACTATTTACTTTTCTTACGGGCTCCAGCCGATGACGACATTGCTCACTAGCGGGGAATAGGTCTTCTCAATATTTGACTCGAGCGTGACTCGATAACGGACATAGCGCAGGTTATCGTGGACGCTCTTGGTCAGCTTTGTCTGTACGTCCGGTCCCGCCGGCTGATAATAGGTTGAAGAGGTGCCATCCGGTCCGAGATATTCCCACGGCCCTGAAGAGCTATTGCTGGCGGCAATCTGGAACTTAACGGCTGTGCCTGTCGGCTTGGTTCCCTGCCACATGATCGTATTGAGCCCGGCTCCGCCGCTGATCTGAGTGTCCAAAATCGAGGAGGTGAGGGTGCCGATAGAAACCGTGTTGCTCCAGAGGGTCTGCGTTTTAAAATTCGATGTCCCACACGCCGAAATATCGGCGCAATTAAAGCTGAACCAGCCGACGACATCGTTCCAAGCAAAACCCGAGAAGTCGCCAGTGCTGCTGGCGATGGTAACTCCGTATGACGGTCCGCTCGTCGATTTGAATTTCACCCATCCGACCGCGTCGTTCCAAGCAAAACCAGAGAGGATCCCCGTTCCATCGTTGCTCACTCCATAGGAGTAGGTGCAGTCGGGAGTGGGGGCGGTCGCGCAATCCATGGCGATATAGCCGACGGCGCTACTTGCGTAGCCGTTGATACTACTGCTTGTCACCGTGACCGTGCCGGTGATATTGAAGTCGATCCATCCGATGACATCGTTCCAGGCCCAGCGGTTCGTAGCGTCGATATTGTTGGTTGTACTGGCCTCAGTGGTCGCGAAGCTATCGATATAAATGGCGCCCGCTATGGACGCGTAATTAATGTTGGTCTGTGTGGAGAAGCCAGCAGTGGAGGAGGTGTTGGGGCCATTGTCGCCCGAGCCACTTGTCCAATCGGGTTGATTAAAGACGCGGCTTCGATTCCTGCTGACGTAGTGCTCGTATTGCACGTTTGCCGCTTCGCCGTTCTGTATCCAGGCGGTGGTGATTGCCACCTTGAGGGTTGACGGGTCGAGTGTTCCGCTTCCGTCGACAATGATCACACTATCATTGTCCCGATATACATCAGAGACCGTGAATGATCGGGTGTAGGTGTATCCGCCGACGGTTGCCGCCTCAGCGCCCGAAGCTACTTCAAAAAATCCTCCTGACTGAACAAGGTGATAGGGGGTCGAGGTGCCGTGGGGAGACGCATCAAAGAGCCCATGCCAATTCGCGTCGGCGAGTGTGGGAATCTGATTCGCGAGTTCATGGGTAAGCTCGTTGGCGGTTTGGCTAAGCTTGTTTTGGCTGCCGATGCGAAGGGTGAGCACGACGATACCGACCGCGCCAGCGATGAACATAATACCAAGGGCGATTCCAATAACGAGCTCGATGAGCGACTGGCCTTCCTGAACGTGTAACTTATAACGTGTAGCGTGTAACACAAAATGAATAGAAGTTCCTTACCTTTATTCTATCACTTCTTCTGGCGCGTTACATGTTTCGCGCTACACGACTTACTGGTAGTCGATCTTGCCGTTGCCGCTTATAAAGACAGTTCTCTGATTCGAGGCATCGCCGGTGCGCTGCAGTAGGATGGTCGTCGAAGTATTAGGCAGTCCGCTCACCTTGGCAAAGAGAATGGCGGTAGTGGTAGCGGGGTTTACGAACTCGACGTTCGAGCGCATGGTGCGATTCTCAAGTACTGTCCCAGGAATGCCGATATACGTGGAAGAGGAGACGAGGGTTTCGTCCGCCTGGAAGATAGCATAGGAGTCCCGCACCGACCCGGCGTTATTGGTCAGATACACGCCCCACCGGCTTTCGTTGTCCTGTCCCATGGCTTTTGACTGGGCGTCGCGCATGAGCGCGATGATAGCTCGCGTCTCTGACTCAAGGTTCTGACTACCGAGATACCCGAGCATGCTTACGGATCCGACTACCAGCAAAATAGCAGTGATCCCCATGACTAGAAGGACTTCGATGAGGGAGAAGCCTCGTGTAGCGTGTAACTTGTAACGTGTAACGCGGGGAAATGAAGAATTTTTCTTTATGTCTGATTTCATATGTTACACACTACACGCTTTGCGTTACACGGCTTAGAGCTGTCCCACGAGCTGATAGACCGGCACAATGATTGCCAGGGCGATGACGCCAATGATGCCTCCGATAAAAAGGAGCATGACGGGCTCAATGAAGGTGACTGCGCTTTTTATCGATCCCTCAATTTCAGTTTCGTAGAAGTGGCCCATGGTAGCGAGGATCTCATCTAGCTGACCGGCTTTTTCAGAGATAGCGATGAGGTTGGTGACCACCGACGGAAGGGTTGACTCCTTCTTGAACCCTTCTCCCAGTGTAAGGCCTTGGCCAACCCCGTCCCGGACGTGGAGCAGCGCTTTACGCAAGTCTGGGTGGCCGACTGCGTCTGCGGTTATCTCGATGGCTTGTAGAATTGGTACGCCGGCCTTGAGTAGGGAGGAGAGGGTGGCGGCGAAGCGTTGGAGAGCGATCTTGAAGGATATCTTGCCGACTATGGGCAGGCGAATCCTAATAGAAGCGAACAAGCGCTTGCCGGCCAAGGAGCGCCCGAAGAGCCAAATACCTATGGCTGCCACAATGAAGACTCCGGCAAAGAGCCAGATATAATGATTGATGAAAAGGCCGACGGCAAAAACGATTCGTGAGAAGGCCGGCGGATCAAAACCGCCCCCTGTGAAGACGTTCGCGAGCTTCGGAAGTGCGAATGTCGTCAGGAAAATAAGAATGATGCAAGAGAGCGAGAAGAGAAGAATCGGGTAGACCATCGCTCCCTTTATTTTGGAGCGCAGCTCCTTTTCTTTGTCCAAGGAGACGCTCAGCTCTTCAAATACGTGCTGAAGGTTACCCGAGCCCTCACCGGCTTTTACAAGGTTAACGAAAACGGGGGAGAAGTATTGGGGATATCGGGCGAAGGTTGAGTAAAAGGGCTGGCCGCGCTCGAGCGTCTCACGGATCTCAATGAGCAGGGCGCGCAACGCTGGTTTTTCAAAGTCGGCGATGAGGATGTTGATTGCCTGGAAGAGGTCGGTGCCGACTTTCAACATTATCGAAAGGTACTTCGTGAGGAATATCTGATCAGCGATGGTAATCTTCTGGCCGAAAACCTGCCTGCGGCTCATCATCGCGGCTTCGGAGGACTTTACGGGTTTGACCGAGACCGGGCGAAGGCCTTTGTTGGCGAGGATTTGTAACAGCTCGGCGGTGCTCTCCGCTTCCGCGGTTCCTTCGGTGATCTTGCCGTTCTGATAGCTGGCGATGTAGTTGAATTTCATCCCGTTAGAAATAGTGCTTATAACGACTTTATTAAAGTAAGTTCCCGGTGAAATAGGGGCGTTTATGATAACGGATATGGCTGCGTGCAATTTCTAACGGGATTCATGCCATTTATTATACCGCATTAGGCCGCTATCGTTTACCCCCGACGAGCTACATGGGAATCAATCCTTTGCAACAAGCAGGTGTAGATGGAAGTGGCTTGGGATCGACTTCTTTTTGTGAACCGCCTCAAGGAGGTATTCGTAAGTAGCGTTCAGATAGGTGGTTTTAATCTGCTGGAGTTCCGCCCGTTCTTCCTCCGATAGCTCTTGCTCAACCGCATGCCGTTTCGGCGTGATCATGTCGTGGATTGCCGCTACCTTGTCATACGGGAACCGATTTTTGACGATCTTCCAATGCACAAAGTCTTTGACCGGTTCCGCCTCGCAGATCCGACAGCCTCCGGCAAGCCCGCCCCCGGCGATATAGACGTGATAGCGCTCACTACCTTCAGGTGTTCGTAGGTGTCCCATGGCATTACTCTCGAATAACGCGCAGCACCTCCTCGATGGTCGTGTTCCCCCGGGCGGCCTTATCGAGGCCGTCTTCAAACATGCTTTTCATCCCTTCGGTGCGCGCGACCGTGCGGAGTTGGCCGAGGGTGAACTTCGGGTCAACGATAAGTTGCCGCACCTTCTCGGTGACGCGCATCATCTCGAAGATACCCATGCGGCCGTGGTAGCCCGTGTGTCCGCAATTGGCACACCCTTTCCCTTTGAAAAATGTCTTGGGTACCGGGATATCAGCGGCGAGGTGCAGTTCGTCCATCTGTTTTCTGACCGCCTGTTTCGTTTCATCAGTCGCCTGATAGGAGTAGAGGCAGTCGAGACAAATACGCCTGACCAGGCGCTGCGCCAGAACGGCGTTCATCACGGCAGACAGGAGGAAGGGCTCTATCTTCATGTCGAGCATGCGGGGGACGGCGGTCGGAGCATCATTGGTGTGCAGCGAGGAGAGCACGAGGTGTCCGGTAAGAGCCGCGTGGACGGATATCTCGGCGGTTTCCCGGTCACGGATTTCGCCGACCATGATAATGTTCGGATCCTGACGGAGAATGGCGCGGAGCGCGCTCGCGAACGTCGTTCCCGCCGCTTCATTGACCTGCGTTTGGTTCACGTACTTCATCTCGTACTCGATCGGATCCTCGACGGTTATGATGTTGACCTCCGGCTTGTTGACGATACTTAAAATGGAATAAAGCGTAGTGGATTTACCGCTTCCGGTCGGACCGGTGATCAGCACAATGCCGTAAGTCTTACTGAAGCTCTCAGTGAGCGCCTTGATCATCTCCGGCGTCATGCCGAGCTCTTCGAACGTAAGAAGATTGCCGGTGGTGGTGAGCAACCTCATTTCAACCTTCTCGCCGTAGAAGGTGGGGAGGATCGAGACACGGATGTCGATCATGTCGTTGCCAATGCGGTAGCGGAAGCGGCCGTCTTGCGGATTGGTGTGTTCGTCGAGCTTCATGGCAGAAAGAATTTTAAAGCGGGCGACGATGGCGGGATGTATCTCTTTCTGGATGCGGATGATCTCGTGCAGAATGCCGTCAATACGGTAGCGGACGAGAATCTCCTTTTCGAGCGCTTCAATGTGTACGTCAGAGGCGCGCAAGGCGTAGGCGTAGGAGATGATATTGTCGGTTATTGAGATGATCGGTACCTCGCCGGCCGCCTCGCTATCTTTTTTGCCCGAAAGCGAAAGTGAGGCCTGGATATTGTTCTGGATTATCTTCTTAAAGCTCTCCACCTGCTTCTTTCCGTAGATGGCAAAGACGCTCGCGAAGTTGGAGCGAGGAGCGAGGAAGGGCCTCATTTTGCGCTGAAGGCGGGTTTCGAGGAACTGGATGGTACCGAGGTCAGACGGGTCTTCCATCGCGAGACTCACACTTCCGTCTTTTTCGATAGCAAAGGGAATGACGCGTCTGCTGCGGGCCACTTCTTCGCTGATAAGATTGACCGCTTCCGTGTCGATGGTGTTGGGGTCGAGCGTCACCATCCGAACCCCGTAGAACGAGGCAAGAATCGTGTTGTAGTACTCATCAGTGATGATACCCCGGGAGATGAGAATCTCAGCCGGGCTCTTCCCGAGGCGCGTGCCCTCTTCTTGTATCGCATCGAACTCGTCCGCTCTGACGATGCCATCAGTGACAAGAATACTTTTGAGTTGGTCGGCGGGAAGTTGGAACATAGGTCGCTTCTTCTTAGTATATCATCTTCGCGCCCATGTGCCTGCGCTAAAACTTTAAATAGATGAAAAAATCGAGCTTGTTCAGGAGCGGCGTGAGAAAGACAACGGCAGCGGCCACCGGAAGCCAGAGATAGCGGAATGAGACGCGTTCATTGGTCTTCGCGATGAAACGGTTCCTAAGTGTGCCGGTAAGGATACAGGCGAGCAGTGACAGGAAATAGCAGATCCAGAATGGGTGACCGATCAACAGTGTTCCTAAAAATGAGAGTCCGGCTTCTTCGGGATAGAACATCGTGTCGCGCTTGCGGGTCGCCCTGCGAATCGTAAGATAGCCGAAAACGCCAATGACCGCGGCAAGGAGATAGCCGGCCCAAAATTCAGTAAGGGCATAGAACAGAAAGTATCGAATGCCCTGATAGGGGGGGAGGAGGAAGCGGCTCACCGTCCCCCCGCTTGCCCAGGTGAAGTATTGAAGCGCGGTGTAGTAGCTCAGGATGGCGGCCAGTCCGAGGACCGCAGCGATAATGAACCAATGCAGATGTTTCACAAAGGCACCGTCGTGACCGGCTTCTTCCGTCTTAGGACGCAGCCACAGCTGCGCCCCGATAGTGAATGTAAGAAAGATGAGACTAAAGGTCGAGACCTGGGTCATTGCCAACTTCGTAGGTTCCGGCCGTGTCACCTCCGTCTACGGATTCGACGTCATCCGTTCCTCCGGAGGCGTAGCGCGAGGACTCCATATTGCCATTAATCTCGAAGGTTTTGAGGGTGTTATCGCATTGATAGGTGTATGACTGGGCAGCCGTATCCGGATTCAAAGGATCGTTTGGCAAAGAAGGGAGTGGGGAGCCGCCGGAAATCGAGGTGAAATCCACTGGCACCCAGCCTGCGCCAGCTACCGTGCCCACAGTGTTGGCATGCTGAGTCGGAGCGCCGGTAAAGTTTTCGGTTGCTCCCGCTACCGTTCCCCAGTAGTTCGTACCGCAGGTTCCGGCAGCCTGGAGGGACGGGGAGGCGACAGAAGTGAGGTAGAGATTGATCGCTCCACGCACATTGTTCAAATCCTCTACACGGCGGCTGTCGCGCGCCTGCGCGAAGAGCTGAGCCGGGTTAAGGACGAGGACGACGACGGTTGCTAGTACAGCGAGAATACCGATGACGATGAGCAGCTCGATGAGGGTGAAGCCTTTTTTCTGAGAATTCATATTTTATGGATTAATAATTATTTCCTGCGCTTGGCTTCATTGTACCCTGATTCTGGTGATCCACCTACCGCTTATGTGGATAACAAAAAACCAGCAGAAAATGCTGGTTTTTTGCTTCGGGGTACTAGAGGTCAAGACCTGGATCATTGCCAACTTCGTAAATCGTAGCGATGTCACCACCATCGGTACTTTCGACATCGTCTGTACCACCTTGGGCATAGCGAGAGCTCTCCATGTTCGCGTTGAGCTCGAATGTCTTGAGGGTGTTATTGCATTGATAGGTGTATGACTGGGCAGCCGTATCCGGATTGATTGGATCATTCGGAAGGGCAGCGAGGGGAGCACCACCAGAAACAGCCGTAAAGTCGACTGGCACCCAGCCGGCGCCGGCGACAGTCACTGCCACGTTCGCATGCTGAGTCGGAGCGGCGGTAAAGTTTTCGGTTGCTCCCGCTACCGTTCCCCAGTAGTTCGTACCGCAGGTTCCGGCAGCCTGCATAGAAGGCGAGCTCACCGTAGTGAGATAAAATCTGATAG
>Ga0163150_10003049_pt1 | contig 24241 bp, 8 predicted proteins | sample OliLakLV19P2IB_FD_148628 | JGI IMG/M metagenome (GOLD analysis project Ga0163150, IMG submission 148628) | Freshwater microbial mat bacterial communities from Lake Vanda, McMurdo Dry Valleys, Antarctica - Oligotrophic Lake LV.19.P2.IB | ecosystem: Environmental > Aquatic > Freshwater > Lake >...
CCTTGTAAATCCATCCGCCAAACTCATTGCACCATCCAAACCATAGCAATTTTTTGGGTAAGCATTTCCGATCAGAAAGCGAACCTTGGTTTTTGCAATCACTCAGTTTCGTGTTTTTCATGGATTTTACTGCTAAAATCGATTGCGGATCACGAAAACCACCCACAGTTTCTGCGGAAGAGCCAGAAAATTAAGGCTTCAGACTAATTTTGTATTTAAAATCGCGATGGTCTTCTTTTGGGGATCCTTTTCCACTCTGCTGAACGCCGAACTGTGGGGAAGTTGGGCTAAGGGGTAGTCAATTCCTTATCGACCTTGACAGCCGAGCGTTCTGGCAGATTAAACGTCCAGTATTTCAGCAGTTCTATGAAAGGCCATGGTTTTAAATCGCGTTCATCGGGCGCGAGGTTTCGATCGAAAAGCAGCCGAACATCATCAAGAATCGGAACGCAATCACCATAATAGGAATGACCAAGAAGGGCTGTGTCGATCCCAGATGCATCGACCGTGTCGAGCTCCTGAGTTACAAAAATCCCGCGACTGGAGTCGCCGGCACGCGGGGCGTCGTTGAAGGTGTTCGAAATGTGGAGTGCTAAATCGCTCCTCGAGCAGTAGAGGGTGGTTCGATTCGCGGTCTTCGTGATTCGAGGCGCCAATTGAACTCGAAATACCTCTCGATCGATATCCGGAGCTGCCAAAATGATCTGATCAAAAATCTTGCCGCGATCACCTAGCTCGGCAATGGCGCGGCACGTTGCGTCGGCCCCCATACTATGGGCAATGACATGAATTCGATCAGCGTTCACTCGATCGGCAATGTCGATCAGGAACTGCTTGATCACGTATTGACTAAATCCGATCTCATTACGATCGGAAAAGTAGTGTTGCATACTGCCTCTTGACGGCCAGCTAAAGAAGATCGGTGCCCCATCGAATTTCAAATCATGGTGAATCTGAGCGGTCCGCCGGGCGGCTATTTCGAACGTTACGTTGAAGCCATGGATAAAGACGAAGCAGCTTCGGTTGGGAAGTTCGCGTTTCGCGATGTCGGATCGAACTAAATCAAAAAACGCCTTCTCTTCCATTTCCTCGGTGCTCTTCAGGATGACATGCTTCTCTTCATCTTCGGCACCCAACAACGGTTCTTCCAATTCTCCGACGTTATGGGATGGTGGGATGGATACATCGCAATAGCCGTAGTGGACTTTATCAGACGCATCGCGGCGAGGTCCAAATTTCTGGCCCGATCCAATTTTCCATCGTTCCACCAGAGAATCGCGAAAAGCAAGGAAGGACCAGACGAGTGCTAGGCACATCACGCCGGTGAAAATGAGACTCGAACAACTGGTCAGGCGAACTTTGTCGCCAGTTGAATATCGCCACAAGTAAACAAGGCCCGAGAGCAGCGCCAAGCTGATCACGGCGAACAAGAGAATATAGAACCAGGATGGACGCTGAGGCTCGACAAGTTCGCGATTCGTTCCATAGAAAACCCGCACCTGCTGTGCTGTTTTTGCTTCCAATTCGCGGACTAGGTGACTGTCTCGTGCGGCAAGACCTTTGGGAGGCGTCGGAGCAACGTCATACGTGGAAGGAGCCGTCGGCTCAGATTTTCCAGCACCTGGCTTTGACGTACGGTCCACGCCAACAATTCGCGATAGTAGTTCTGCGGCCTGAAGGCGGATCGAGGGTCGCGCGTCGCGCATCGCGTCGATGAGAATCGGTACGGCGGAGTGACCAGCCGACTCGAGTTGCTGCTTGGCTGAATTTTGAACGAATGGGTCCTGTGACTCCAAGGACTCGATCAATTGCTTCCAATATTCATCGGGCGGTGACGCGAGACGCAAGTTCATATGGGTTAAGGCTACGATGGCCGCTTCGCGCAAACCGTAGTCATCACTTCGCAGAAAATCAAAAAGTATCGTCATCACAACTTCTTCGAGCAGACCAAGTCGTCCAAGTTCGACGGCGGCCTGAGACTGCACACTCCGCACATCGCCTTTCAAGAATTCGACCAGAAAATCCTTCTTCTGTTCGATGGTGACACCTTCCAAGCGATCCCAATGACGCTCGATAATCGTATCCCGTTGAGTTGGGTCGGCCAGACCTCTCCGCAGATCTTCGATGGTGACACGTTCTTTGGCGCTCAATGGATCTTTGGCCAGATAGTCCTCAGCCCAATTCCCCGAGGTTTTCTTAGTTGTGTCCGAAGACTGTTGAGCATGAAGACTTTGCAAGTGAGCCGTTACCGAGAGCCACCCAAGCAAGAAAAAAATAGTTGCTCGCCACATCGATGCGTTCCTTTGCACTTCTAATACCTCATCCGTAAAAGACACTCAAAGTCGCCTCGATTGGCGTCTCGAATCCCTATTCGCATGATTTGCGGAGACTCACTCACAATCTTAATAAGGTCGTCGAATTTCGAGATCGATTTCCCGTTGGCAGAGATAAGAACTTGCTGGGCCTGCAGCGAGATAAATTGCTTGCTCGATATATCGTAGACTTGGGTAGCAGGCGAACCGGGAAGGATGGCGGTAATCACGGCCCCTTGGCCTTCGAAATCTCGCGCGGCGATGCCTGTCCGAGGCCCCTCCTTTTCCGGCATTCCTGGATAACGAATAGCGTAAACCGTTTGCTGATTTTGAACCACTTGTCCCTTGGCGACCTGTGCTCCCTTTGGATAATTCGCATGGAATGACGAATGCACTTGCAAACTCACGTCGCGAACCAAATCGTCCCAAGTCCGCTTTTGCTGGAGTCGTTCAGGTTGCGTTATCACTCGAACTTCCTCCGAGCCTCGGTGAAAGTCATCTGCTCGTGCATGCGACTGGAACTGGCCAAATCAACGCCTCGGCAAACCGAAGTAAAGTTCACGTGCACGCGGGGATTTCACCCAAAATTCAAGCGACTCAGTCTTTGCATATAAGGCCCGCCGAAATAACCGGAGATTCGCCGTGGATCACTGCGCACCTCACGACACGATTGACAAGTTTGCAGATGGATGGACTTCTGGGGCGTTGCACTTTGATTGAGAAAATCGCATCGCAGGCGGTCCAGAAACGCTTGACAGCGAACGACACGTCGCTGTCAGAGCAGATCGAGCGGACGGTCCGGGCCCGCGTTGAGGATGAAGGATTTGAATTAGCGTATCGCGTCAACGGCCTGATCCGACACGGGTTGTGGGATCGAATCGCGTCTCTCGATTTCGCGCCGAATGTTCGTCTTCAGAATAATTCACAGGGAATTCGTAGCGACATCGACTACACGAGGAAGGATCAATTGGGGGCTCTGAGCCCGCCGCCCGAGATTCCCTCCAAGGTCTATCCGAACCTTGATCTCATTACCTGGGTTCATGAATCGGTTGCCAACAACGCCTTGGATTCGCTGAACGGAATGCGGCTGGATGAAGCCACCATCCGCGGTGTCTGGCGAGTCGAACTCAAGCTGACCAATGATGATTGGGAGAAGATACAGCCAGCCAAGATTCCGGCCGTGATCACACTTGCCAATCGATCGCCACTGACTCTGAGGTTCCTACCGCAAAGCATCGAATTGCAGCTTAGGGCGGCCGCTTGCGAAGTCGATGGACATGTCGAGGATGTCCAAGCACGCGAATTGCGAATTCAATATCGCTTAGACGAGGACGCACGCGGCTTACAATTCGCTCGCCAAGAGATCGAATTCCCCGAATCGCTACCTTCCGTCGAAGAAGCGATTTGGTTGAAGGCCCTCGAGAGATTCTTTCCTAAAACGGTGCGTCCCTTGCCTAAGTTTCGCAACACGGGATTCCCGCAGTTTCTTCGAATTGGTTATTTGAACGTTAGCCGAGGATGGATCGTGGCCGGCGTATCTCGCGTCTCTCCTTCGTCCAGTCCAAGCCCGCAAGTGCCCAAGGAAATCTCGCGATGACATCGATGAATCAGACGACGAATACAAACTTCCACCGATGGCTGTGGGCGACATGCATCGGCTTGCTCGCTGGCCCCTTCGCTACCGCACAAGAGGTGAATCGATCGGGAACGGTCGATCTCGCAACTCGGTTCGCGTCGATGGAATTGCTGTTTTGCTTTCAGGGGAAGGGTTCTAACGTACCGTATGATGGCGGCGTGCTGCATGAGGCGTATGCGAGGATTCCAGCGATGCGCGCGGGGCACACAATCGTGGCTGGGAACAGCAGTGGTTCGATACCGGCTGCTTATTTCTGTTGCTTTGGTTTCAGCGACGCAAACGTTCGCCACGCCGAAGAACGCTTGAAACACGGAAATCGCGATGCCGTCCGAAACATGGAAAGCGTCAACAATAAGCTCTCGAAGATCTCGCGCGGTAAGTCTACAGAAATTCTTCATTCGGAACTTCGCGAATATGTGGCCTTTGCCTTAGGCGTTTCGCAATGGCAGGACGCACAATCCATTGACGAGATCGTTAGAAGAAGTTCCGCTAAGCCCCAATTTCCCTGCCTGATCGTCGCCTGCAATAAGGAAGTATTGGAAGATCGGCATCCAGAGAGCAAATCATTCCCCGGGCGCTTGAAAGAAATCGATCTATCGAATATGCAGGTATCCTGGAAGCCTGAAGTATTCGAATACTATAAAAATCATCCCGAGAGATTTCAGCGCGACCATCCCGAGTTGGTGTTAGGAGCGGATCGTGGAATAGGTCGAGCGGCGACCTTCTTTGTCGACGCTTCAATGTTCGATTTGTTGAGTCGAATTCCAGCCAACGAGCGCATCGCGGATTTACGTTTGATGACCGATGCCTCAGACGTTGCCTTGGCCGTCTTGGCTTCAACATCGGAACCGAGCTACTTTCCGCCCGTCGTCGATCCTCGCCCTGAAAAGATACTGACCAGTCATGGCCAGCGCATCTTGGAATCAGTACGCCATCGAACTTACTACGGTGGTTACATCATTTCAATGCCGGCCCAAGACGTGCGCCGCATGTTGCCAGGCATTCACGTGTTGGGAACAGGTTGGCGGCACAATCCTCTCGTCGCGCGAACACTTCTCAAGAATTGGCTACTCGCCGATTGTGAGGAGATCGCTTACCTAAGTGAATGGTGGGCTGACCTTGAGGTCAATCCTGATGCCGAATTTGAAAGCCATATTGAATTTCGAGACCTATCGGGCGAGGATGAATATCAGTTCGGCGTACGTCGAGCCAAAGAATTATTCGATCTGAACATCGGCCTACCCGCCTTTATCAAAATACCTCACTATAACTATCCCGCGGCGGCCGCCATTTCACCGGTCAAGCCGACAGATGACATGTTCGCCGACGGCGATGCTAATTCCAATCATCGCACACTCAAAACCATGCGCGGAATCGGACCTATCATGCAGCCGTCTGGCGGAGCACATTAACAGGGCTTGATCGTCATCGCGTCGGCTGCCGCTGTTCCAATGACCGAAAGTAACCAAGGATTAGGAAGTTCAGTGTCAACTCTTGCACCTCCTTGAGGGTCGGCATAAGTTGATGGATTCCCTTCACTTGAATGAAATCGGTCGCTCCGACGAGTTTCATCGTCTCGACCGTCAAAAGGCTGTCATCATCGCCGGGCAATTGAGACAGATAACCGCGGTCGTCGCCTCGCCCTCCGGCAATCACCGCGAACTCAAAATCGGGGACTACCAACGTCTTTTCAAGATCTGGCCATCCGCCATGCGGCGCGAGCTGTTTAGCGGATTCGCCAGCCATGAGTTCGGCTGCCGATCGGATGACATCGTGATCGGCAACCATTTCGGTAAGCAGATCGACGACTTCGGCCCCGTGATTCGGCGGCGAGATCATCACAAATCGTCCGAATGTAATTGGCGGTCGCTTCTCTTGTGAGAGACGCGTGAGACCACCGAGATAGCGACGGATAACAATATTGCCCATACTGTGGGCAACGAAATCGATCTTCTCGACCCCTTCGAGGTGTCGAATCACGCTTTCGAGCGACTTCGCATAGGCACCAAAATCCTCCAGGGTCGATGCATAGCCGATGTTCTCGACGTGCAAGGAACCCTTGTCGGTCAGATAGTCGGCCATGCCCTGCATAAACCATGGTGTCGTCCCAAGACCATGAAGCACGAGAACCACATGCTTCGGCAATGGCTTCAGGGGGATGTCTTGCTTTGCTTTCTCCAAGGCCGCCAGGCACGTTTCGTAGGAACCAAACGCTTGCCGACGACCCTGAGCGTCAGCAAGTCGATAGTGTCCAATGACGGCGTGTCGTTGAATACGCCATCCGCGGAAAACTACTTCATCGGCCCACCCCCCGAGATTGATGGCCGGGGCACGCAGTTTCAACAAGCCGCCAGTCTGTGCACGGGCCTGCAAAGTAGCGCAACTCATGAACAGAATCAACCAACACCTAGTAATGGTCCAGCGGCGCTGTTTGGCATTCATTTCAACTGCCCCAGATAAGGGCTCGTTCAGTTCCCGATAACATGTTGCCGAGATCTTCGGCCGATTGCTGCGATGCCGAATTGGAACGATCGTTTTCATAGTGGCATCGATGAGTGAGGAACGCGAAGATAAATAGAAGCCATTTCCGTTCGTTCGCAACGAGCGGTAATTGAATTAGTCGTCAAGGGCTTTCAGTAAAGCCGTTGCGTTTTCGATGCTCCCAGAAGCCTTAAGTAATTGTCGAGCGGCTGAAATCGCCTCGATCCAAGTGGTTAGGGAATTCATCGGAATACCGCTAGGCGAACCCTTTACCTTTTGCGGCCGCCCATCCGCAGCCATGTTGGACTTGGTTTTAATCATATAGATCATGTCTTGGCTTACGGAGTGACCGTATTCTTTTCTCACGGCTTCCACGACTTGAGACGTCGCTGCATTTGGCATCTTTTCTAAGACTGTACGAATTGCCAAACTTTTATTTTTATTGGGATCGGAGCGGTCGGATTTCGATGCGGATTTTTTCGCCATACTTCACCTCGTTGTGTTGGATCGTAAAAGTGATCGATTACATAGGATAGCTGATTCTGGCCTCGGAAAGCAACTGACAAGAATTCTACGAATTTCGTGCAAAAACCTATCGCGAGCTTCGGTCGATTGCGACGATACATGATTGGAACTGGCCATGCGACGATCACTCGACTCGCTAAAAATGTCGAGTTCTCGAACATAATTCTTCAGCATGTTCTGACAATCTGCGCTGCATCATCTACGACCACCAGCGCTACACCGAAGACCGCGAGGGCAAAAAGGGCGTCGGCGCGGTGATGCTGACCGTGTTCTCCGAAGAAGACGTGCGTGCTGGACGCGATGTCAGCGGCAAGGTCCGACTGCGAACCGTGGTGAGCCGACTCGCCGACGAAAACTAGCCAACATTCACTGCCGCCCGAAACCTTCAATTCATCAATTGCGTTTCGATGCTCCTTGCCACCGCAGAGGCGAGAACTTCGTAGCCCTCGGGGGCAAAGTGAACATCATCTGCGCGACCGACCTTATTCATCGTGGGCAACACTGCAGCATAGAGATCGTTGACCGCAACTTCAGCCTCTTGCATTACCTTCACCGCGATCTTGTTGCGTTCTTCGATGCTGTCGAACTTACGGCCTGGAGAAAGAATACCGTTCTTCGGAACGGGAGTAGTCGTGGCAAAGATCAGTTTGGCGCCGGTGCGCTTCATATGCGCGATCAGCAAACGCAAGTTTTCGGCGTACTCCTCACGCGAAGCACGCTGGATCGTCTCCGATGCATACTTCGCGTCATGCAGTCCAAAATTGAAGTGAATGACCGCCCAATTTCCATCGCCAAGCCAATCCTGCATGTGCTCCAACCCCGCTTCAGTCGCACCACCATTCATCGCGATGCGATGTACATTCGCTTTGCCCTTCAGCTTCGCGCGCAGCGGCTGCGTATAACCGATCGATATCGAGTCGCCGATGATCAACACACGAGGCAAGCCTAGCACATCCTCGATCGGCTTCATCGCTAGGTTGCGGTTTGAATCTGCATCGGCAATCGATTCGCCTTCATTGGCCTTGTCGAGTCCAAGCGCGTCGCGATCGTTCGGAAATTTCTGCCGATCGGCCTGATAAGTCTTTCGAACCGCCGCAAACGTCTCCGTAGCCTCTCGCCCGCCTGGAGTTCGCTTGGCAGCGGTCTCCACGTCGGTGAGCTGCTTTTTCTCGGCATCCGTCAGTGGTTCAACTGCCAATGTGTGTGCGGCGAACAGGATAGCGATGAGGGCGACGAGAAATTTCATGGTGGGTTTTCAGCAAGGAGATGGTGTGCCAATAGAATAGCAAACTCTCCAGCATTCGTCGAATTGTCGGTGATGGATGGGATGTAGCCGATAAGTTGTGCCGCTCGCTGCAGGGCTTCTGTTCTTTCTTCTTTGCTGATCGGTTCCGCAGCACCCCACTCTGTCTTCGAAGCCAACGGCAACGCATTGTCCCTTTCGATTTCGCCTGGACGATCGATGATACGATAAAGCGACAAGAGTTGCGTCGATTCCCGTTCACTACGCTTTGAAATCGATGAATTCTCGAAATTCTTGTACCTTTGTTACTCTCGAAGTCTCTTTTGACTAAACTCTACTTGGTTTTTATTTGTTTGCAATCGTTCGGATACTGGAGCTTTTCGAAAAGTGTTTTATCGCAAGAGTCCAAAGATTCTGTGTGAACGATTGGTTTAACATGTTCGATTTCTTAGACATTACTAAGATAGGAGATCTGTATGTCTCTCTCCCGAGGCCCTTCCTTTCTATCGCGACTGTTTCGTTTTTCTAGGGGAGCTCGCCGCCGAGCTATTCGAAAAGCGATACGTCGAGCGACGCGAAATGTTTTTCGCCAGTTATTGATCGAGCAGTTTGAGCCTCGTATGGTGCTCACGGGCGATATTTCTGATGTCGTTGGCGGGGTTTACACGTTCATCCCTCCCTCGATCGGTGTCGGGAACGATATTATCCTTATCGACAGCATTGCTGCCGGACAGACCCGGATTTCTGGAACCCGCGACGGTGTCGCATTCGAGCCCGTCTTCGTCAGCAACCAACTTCGCCTCGTCGTCAACACTGGTCTCGGCGATGATGCGGTGGATCTGAGCGGATTCCATCCAAACCATCCCATCGATGTTACCCTCGACTTAGGTAACGGCACGGATACGCTACTTGGTCTCAAAGCCGACACGACTTGGAACGTTAGCGGGTACAATTCGGGAACGCTCACGGGGAACATCCAGTTCCGCGGAGTAGAAAATCTGACTGGTGCAGCAAACAACCAAGATACTTTTGTTTTTTCTGCAAAAGGAAGCTTGACGGGCAATGTCGAAGGCGGCGCCGGCGGATTCGATAGTGTCGTGCTCGACGGCGGCACGTTTAATACGGTCGATTACCGAGCGACCAGCGCGGATTCTGGGAGCATTCGTCGCGATCAAGATGTTATTGAGTATGTCGGTATGGAACCGATCACCGATAACACGAACGCTGCCAATCGAGTCTTTACCGGTACAAGTTCAGCCGACACCATCGAACTGATCGATGATCCCATATCAGGGATGATGACTATTACTGCGGTGGGGACGGCGGAAAGTCATACGTTTCCCAATCCGACGAATTCGTTGACGATTAACGCTGGTGGCGGGGATGACACGGTCACCATCAAATCGTTGGATTCCGGTTTTGGCGCAGCGTTAACGATTACTGGTGACTCGGGAGCAGATACCATCACGGTTGCCAGCGGCGTTAAGATCTCCACGCGCAAGATCGCAGCCGGCGGTGATCCCGCCAGCGCACCTTCGACGGGAGATTCGGGCGACCTGACCTTCACAGCCGAGACGATCAGCATTGGTGCCGGTGCACAACTTCTGACACATGTGGATGGAAGCGTTCACAAAGCGGGGAACGTGTTCATTGGAGCGCAAGACACGAGTCTGACCGTCGACTTTTCGATCATCGGAGTTACGAAAAACAAAACCAACATCTCGATCGACCAGGCGACGATTAAGGGCGGAGACATCACGATCGTCGCCGAATCCAAAGACCTTACGCTTTCCGATGCGGTGCCCAAGTGGGTGACCGATTATGTGATTGGAAACGCTACCGACTTTCTGCTTTCTAAGATTCCGATTCCCCTTGCGGTCATGGTCCGCGGTAGCGAATCGACGATCGATGTTTTTGGGGGAACCATTCGCAGTAGCGGTAAAGTTTCGATCAATGCAAGTGCAACAGTGGACGCCAGCGGCAAGGCGATCAGCGTTGCCAAGGCAGGCTCAGGGACGCTTGCGACGCTCATAAATTCGTTTACCGTCGCCTACAGTCAAGCGACGGCGACCGCCAATCTTCACTTGACGGGAACCGCCGGAAGCCCGGTCAGTATTATTGCTACCGGTGATATCGATATTACATCGGATGTCAAGAACACTGCGTCATCGTCGGCACGAACGTCGACCAACGAAGGGGACTCGAAAGACACACCGGCCAATCCGAAATCGATTAGCGCTTCCGTTGCGATCTCGAAAGCCACCACGACTGCGTACGCGATACTGAATCAGTTCACCGAAATTTCGTCCGGCGCGAATGTGAACATTCATGCGATCGGTAAGACGAAAACCACATCGAGTGCGGACGTCACGGTTTATAAAGATGGATTGGCCGGTGTCGGACTAGCCCTTGGCTTCGACAACGTCGACATTCGCGCCGAAGTCGACGGCAAGTTGACGGCAACCGGTTTGGAAACCGCCAAAAGCTTTTCGAAGGACAAGGTCTTAGACAGCAGCGATTCGATTATTTTGGCGGGACATGGCTTCAAGAATGGCGACAAGGTCGTTTATACGTCGACGACTCCCCAGAGCATCGGCGGGTTAACGAGCGGCAAGGAATATTTTGTTCGCGTGATCGATGCCAATACGATCAAATTGCTCAACGCAGAAGTCATAGACATCGAGAATGACGAAGTCTCACCGAATTCGACCCAAACCTTGCGGCGTCAAACTACCCGCGAGTTTGATGCGTCGCTTGCGACGAACGTCAATCTTACGAACGACACGCTTCGTCTCGCCGGGCATGGTCTCATGACGGGCGATGAGATCTTCTATTCCCCGGCCAGCGATGCCGATTTGCGCATCGGCGGCTTGGAAGATGCATCGACCTTCTACGCAATCGTGTTCGACGCGGACAATATTCGATTGGCGACCTCGGCATCGGAGGCGAAGGCGGGATCGTTCATCGACCTGACAGCATTGGGAACGGGATTGCAGATTCTCGGATACGAAGAAGTTGCAAAGTCGTTCAATCCCGCGACAGCCGTTCATGCCGATAGCGACTCGGTCACGATCCCAGGACACGGTTTTGTCGATGGTGACTTGGTTACCTACCGAAGTGATCCGACCAAGTCGAGCACCGCCTTTGGTAGCCGGACATCGACCTTCAATCCAGCGTCGCTGGCGGCGAACGGAGATGTCGATATCGCCAATAATACGTTTCGTGCTACGGCGCACGGCTTGGAAACCGGTCAGCAGATTGTTTATCGCGCAGGCGCATTCACTCCGATCGGAACTTCGGCTGGTCCACTCGTTGACGGAACGATCTATTTCGCGATCAAGGTAAACGCCGATACATTCAAGATCGCGACGACACGCAGCAATGCTTCCAGCGGCAACGCTGTCGACACTACCACAGCAGGAACCGGCGACTTCCAAGCGTTTGATACGTCGTACTCGGTGACGACCTTTGAAGCGGGTCGAACTCAGCCGGTGATCGATCTGACGAATGACACGATCGAGATCATCGCGCACGGGTTGAAAAACAACGATCGAGTCAACTACCAGAGCGGCAGCTCCGACGTCGTCGGTAACTTGATCGACGGTCAAGATTACTTTGTCACGGTCGTCGACGCGAATCTCGTCACGCTTTCACAGACCGTTGCCGGTCCGCGAATCGATCTGACTTCGCGAGGTAACTTATCCAACGGACTTCACGGCTTGAGCGTTTCAAAAACGGTCTCGTTCGATGCATCGGCTGCGTCCATCGCGAGCACCGATTCGTTCAACGTTCCTAATCATGGACTTACTTCAGGTGACAAACTCAATTATCGAATCAGCGGTGGCGCGCCGATCACTACGTTGAAGGATGTGAATGACTATTTTGCGATTGTTATCGACAGCAATACTTTCAAACTTGCGGAATCGTACACCGAGGCAACCGATGTGAGCGGTGCTGTGGCGATTGACATCACCGCAGTCGGTAGCGGACAGCAGCAATTTGTCTCGCTTGGAAGCAACTTCCTGGCTTTCGATCCGACCATGCTGCCGCCCATCGATTTGACGAGCGACCAAATCACGATCGCTGGACACGGCTTCGCGACCGGCGACAAGGTCACCTACCTGAACGGTGGCGGGACGAATGTCGGCGGATTGAATGACGGCAACGATTACTTTGTCATCAAAGTCGACGACGATACGATTCGACTCGCGTCGAGCGTGAACGACGCGAATGCGGGTAACAAGATCGACCTTACGAGCCAAGGGACTGGGCTTGCGCATGGGTTCGAGCGTCGTATTGTGCTTACCGGTGGCGATATCGATATTCGCGGCTTGCGGAGCGGCGCAGTTTACTTCGTTACTAAGCTCGACAATGACACGATTCAGTTGAGCGATTCGCCGGTCCTAGCCATCAATCTCGATGCGAGTTCAGCGGCTGCGATTGGCCACACTCTCCAATTTAGAAAAGGCTCCGGCATCAAGATCCTCGCTGATTTGCAGGCTTCCAACGAAGTCGCAGCAGGCTCGAAAATCGGCGGTGATGTAACCTTTGTAGACAAGCTAACCAAAGGGGAACATAACCCTGTCTTCAACGCGATAGGAGGACGACTCTCGAAACTTTTTTCTGGTTCCAAAGGCGCGGGTGCAGCCAGCGGTGGGGACAGTGCTCGCAAGGAAGCCAATACAACCGCCAATATTTCTGCGACCGTTGGCTATCAGACGTTGAGTCATTCCGTGGTCGCCATCGTGGGCAGTCATGCCGTTCTCAAGTCGAATACGGACGTTACGGTGCAAGCGACTACGACGCAGAAAGTAGCCATCAGCGTCTCCGGTAAAGCAACACCCGACAAAGGTGGAAAAGCGTTCGCCCTGGGAGCCGGAGTCGGAATCGGAATCTATCAAAACACCGTGAATACAATCGTCGATGCCAATGCAGCAATCGACGCGCTCGGAACGATCAACGTCGATGCAAAACTCGTCTACCCGCTTCCCTTGGATGAATTGATCGCGCCATTCCAAGTGCAATTTACCGGCACCGATTTCTCGCAGTATACAGACGCTTTAAAGTCCATTATCGCGTTCGCCAAAGTTTCACCAGTCTTCAACGCCTATGCGAGCAGTCTAGCGGCTGTTAAGAAACCCAAGAAAGGCCAAGAACCGAAGAAGGATGCCGATCTCACCGTGACGGGTTCGGTCCTCTACACCACGTTTGCGAATAACGTCGAAGCGAGCATTGGAGACGGAGCTCAAATCAATCAAGACCTCGCCTATCGATCTGTTAACCAATCGGTAAAGGTCGACGCGACGACGATCATAGAACAGGTCGAATTGGCAGGCATTCTAAAGTTTGACGTCGGTAAGCCAGATAAGTGGGCCAGAGTCAGAGGACTGAAAACTTTGGATGAAGTTATGACTCCCTTTGGCAATCAAGCCAAGTCGTTGGGGATCGGTGGATCGGTTCTCTTTCAAGATATCGATAACACGACGATTGCAGCGGTGAAGGGGAGAGCCGTCGTCCATACGGGATTGGAAGGTAGTCTCGACGTTACTGCCTATGAAAAATTTCTTACCATCGCTCTTGCGTTTTCAGGTGGTAAATCAGGGAAGGTCGGGATCAGCGGCGCCTTCGACGTGATCACGCACAAGAGTCAAGTGGAAGCATATCTCGGCACGGGCATTCACTACGACGGTGGGAAGATCAATGTCATCGCAACCGACGATCTCCGCCATGTTACGCTTGCGGGAGTGGTCCAGACGGCCGGCAATGTCGGGCTCGGTGTCTCCGGTTCGATCGTCGACGTCGATCGCAATACGCAAGCCTACATCGGCAAACATCGCGACGATCCGACCGTGTTTCCTGGCAACACCGACATTCGTTCGTCTCGAGATGTCTCTATCAAAGCCGAATCGGAAGGGGCCGTTTGGTCGTTTTCGATGGCCGGTGTATCGGTCTCACCGATCAAGACGAAGCCCGCTGACGCGAGCGCCGATTCGGTTGATGTTAAGAAGGGAACGGCCGGCTTCGGCTTATCGGGCGATGTATCCATTCATACGATCGCCAATAATACAAAAGCTTACATCAATGACACTGGAAGTATCACCGTTGGCGGCGGCTTAACGCTGGATGGAAATGATTCCACGTCCATCCATGCAGCCTCCGGTTCGGTCGTGAAGCTAGGGACCGAGAAGTCGGTCGGCATCGCTGGCTCTTATGCAAGGAATAAGTTAACCGGTGGCGTTCAAGCGACGATCTACGACGCAACATTAAACGTGACCGGAGCGTTGAAAGTTTCGGCGATGACCCAAAGCAATATCAGTTCGTTTGCAGCCAGTGGCCAACTCGGCGGAACGCTCGGCATCGCTGGCCAACTGACGATCAATAACATCGATCGCTCGACAAACGCCTTCGTCGAAAACGCGAATGTTACCAACGCGACGAGCGTCGATGTGACGTCCAAGGACGATTCGACGATCTTCAGCATCTCGGGTGCCGCAACTTTTGGCGGCAAGGTTGGCATCGGCGCTTCGATTGCATTAAATTCGATCGCGAGCTCCGTTTTCGCCGGTTTGAGAAATTCCGATCTGAACGCGACGGGAAACCTCGTTGTTACAGCTGACAATGCTGGGACGGACATCCAGTCGATCACGGCTGCGATCGCTGCTGGCAATGCCGGGATGCAAGCCGCCGGTTCCGTGTCGATCAACAAAATCAACAGCGACATCGAAGCGTTCATCCAGGGACAAAAAACCGTCTTCGGTGTGCATGCCGGGAATGTTACTTTAACGGCTACCGACGACGCACATATTGCTGCCGACGGTGGTGCGGTGGCGTTGGCGATTGCGAATTCAAAGTTGGGAGCCACGGGTGCGGCAACAATCGGCGTCTCAGTAGCCATCAACGAAGTAACGGCTAACGCCAAAGCGTTTATCGAAGCTGCGACGGTGATCGCCGTCGGCGCGATGGCGATCACGGCGACGACGAAAAAATCGAAGGCTGACACGTTCACGATCGACGCGCTCGCCATCGCGGGATCACTTACTGGAAGCAGCAGCAGTCAAGGAGCAAGCGGTGCGCTCGCGGGTGCCGGTGCCGGTGCGCAGAACGTAATCAAACGAACCGTCGAAGCATACATCAAAGACAGCGGCGGAACCAAACGGGTCGAAGCCAAGGGTGGGGCACTGACCTTAAGCGCGATCGACGACTCGAGCATTCGTTCCGACTCCGGCGGGTTCAGCTTGGCGGGCTCTGCGGGAACGACCACGAACGGCGCTCTTTCGTTTGGCGTTTCGGTTTCGCTGAACGACATCGGCACCTCGTCAGACCGAATCGCAGCGTACATCGACAACTCGATTGTCATAGCGGCTGGCGACGTTGCGGTGCAGGCGAACTCGACTTCTGAAATCAAAGCGTTGTCGGTCGGCGGAGCATTGTCCGTCGGCTTTGGCGGCAGCACGACCGGAGCTTTGGCGGGCGCAGGGGCGGCCGCTATCAATACGATTAAAACACCGATCGAAGCTTCGATCCGCAACAATAGTAGCGTGACAACGACGAGCAACGGTAAAGTTATTGTCTCTGCCATCGATTCAGCCCAGATCAGGTCCGATGTCGTCGGGGCTTCGCTGGCCGCTGGGATAGGCAGCGGCACTACCGCTGCAGTCGCAATCGGTGTCTCGATTGCGCGCAATGAAATCGACAATCGTGTCCAAGCCTACTTAGATGGCGCAACCATTATGGCTAGCGGTGACATCAACGTAACCGTCACCGAACAAGCTTCCATAAAGGCCTTATCGATCGCCGCATCGCTGTCGGCCGCTACCGGTACTACCGGCCTTTCGCTCAGCGGCGGTGGCGCCGACGCGATCAATGTCATTCTCACGAAAGCGAATGCCTACGTGAAAGATAGCAAATTAACAAGCGGTGCCAACGTGAACGTGACCGCCAACAGCACTTCGAACATCGAATCCAAAGTGATCGCGGCGGCGTTGGCCTTTGGTGGTGGCAGCAGCACTGCCGGTGCAGCATCGATCGGGGCTGCTCGGGCAAGGAACCTCATCGGCTGGCGGGATACGTCGACGGTTTCTCCCTCCGAATCGCAGGCCTATGTGTTGAACTCGAGCATCAATGCAACCGGCCAATTGACGGTCCAGTCGATGGCAAGCCAAAAGATCGACGCACTCGTAGTGGCCGGCTCGGCGGCTATATCGGCTGCCGGCACTACCGGTATCGCGCTTGGCGGCGCCGGTGTCGATGTCGTCAATAAAGTTCGTGTGCTGGTCAACGCCTACATCGATGGTGATGGTACGGACGGTATCGTTGCCAATACGATCACAGTCTCCTCGGATGATAGCTCGAGCATTTCCGCCGTCGCCGTCGGAGCAGCGCTGGCCATCGCGGCGGCTGGCAATACGGCTGTTGCGCTGGCCGTCGGCGTATCGCTGGCGAAAAATGAAGTCGACAATGACGTGCAAGCCTTCATCAAGAATGCCGATACGACTTCGACGCGAGTCGGCAATGTAAAAGTATCCGCGTTGTCTCGCGGAAAGAAACTATTCGATCTGGACACCTCCGGAACACAGCTCGTCACACCGACTGAACTCAATCAAGCCGATGACAACAATAAAGTAACGACCGACGCCCAGCGCACCGCGATTTTCGCGAAACTGAAGTCACAATTCTCAACGAGGAATGTGTCATTATCAGACAAGCTCAAATTCTCGACGCTCGACGTAGGTGAAAACTGGTCGGTGATCGATACGAACAATAACAATCTTACCTATGTTATCCACCGTCAAGCCAACGGCACGCTCGAAGTCTCTCAATCGACGATCAAAGCGTTAGCCGCTGCGGCCGCAGTTGCGGCTGGTGTGAGTGGTACCTTGGGAGCGGGACTTGCCGGAGCGGGTGCAAATGCAACTAATGTGATTCTAACCGATACGAGCGCCTACATTCAGGATAGTAAGATCACGAGCGCTGGCACAGTCGACATCAATGCTGCCAGCACGTCGTCGATCATCGCCACCATCGTCGCTGCTTCGTTGGCGGCCGGTGTCGGCGGAGCCGGTGGTATCGGGGCATCGATCGGTGCGGCCCTAGCCCAGAATTTCATCGGATACGATGACGCGGGAACAACCAACGCCGACAAGGCTGCGGAAACACTCGCTTATATCAAAGATTCGAGCATCATCGCTTCTGGCGCATTGACGATCGATGCGCTCGCCAATCAAACCATCGTTGCCAACGTATTTGCCGCATCGGCAGCCCTTGGTGGCGGTGGCCTGGTTGGATTTGCCGCCAGCGGTGCCGGGGTCAACGCGAAGAATCAAATTGGTGCACACGTCCAAGCTTACATCGACGGCGACGGTGCGACAGGTATCGTCGCCCCAAGCATTGCGCTAGCGGCACACGATATGTCGAGCATCAAAGCGATTGCCGGTGCCGCTTCGGTAGCGGTGGCAGTTGGCGGTGCGGCGGCCGTCTCTGTCTCAGTGGGCGTAGCGTTGGCTGATAATAGCATTAGCAATCAGGTTGCCGCCTATATCCAGCGCGCGGCTGATCTGAAATCGATGATCGGAAACATTACCGTTTCGGCCGAAGAGATGGCCAAGATCACGGCCCTAACCTTTGCAGCGAGTGCGGCCGTTTCTGTTTCGTTTGGCGGTGGGGCCGGCGCTGCGGCAGTCACTGCGGCACAGAACAGCTTGTCGAGCACTGTCGCGGCCTACATTGATAGTTCCGCCAAAATTCGTTCCGTTGGAACGCTGATCGTCTCGGCCAGTGATACGTCGACGATCTCTTCCAAGATTGCGGCCTTTGCACTCTCGGCCGGCTTGGTCAGCTTGGCCGTAGGCGTCTCTTCAGCCGAAGATACGATCGGTGATACGGTGTCGGCCTACATCAATAACTCGGTTGTGACAGCCGATGGAGGCAATATCTCCGTGACGGCCACGTCGACTCCGACCATCGATACCTCCAATATCGTTGGTGCCGTGGCATTCGGATTTGGTGGAGCAGGTGCCGGTGGTAATTCGTCAACGCTGATCAACGGAACGATCGAAGCCTACGTGAGAGAGTCAAGTTTGATCGCTCCGGGTCGCACGGTCACGCTCCGCGCGCAGTCGACTGGCGTTGCAAGTCCGTCAATCACGGGTCTGGCGGGCGGTTTGGCCGCCGTCGCAGCGATGGTTTCAGACACCACGATTCAAGGCGTCACGCGTACACATATCGACGGAACAACTTCGGTACAAGCGACTCGAATGGACGTCCGCGCGATCGATGTCAATACCGTTGATCCTCAAACACTCGTTGTCGGCGTAGGTGCTGTCACTGGCGTCGGGGCGAAATCGACGGGAACCATTAGCCGTACAACGGAAGCGTTTGTTGCCTCAGCTTCGAAGCTCACCTTTGGAACAACCGTGCTCGACATTTTGGCGAAGTCAACTACGACGTCCAAAGGAAAAGCTGGCGGCTCGGCCGGCGGCGGAATCGCTGTTGCAATTCTCGATGTCGAATCGAATGCGAAGTCGATTAGCCGCGCCTATGTCGGTGACTCGACAAGCATTACTGCTGGACAACTCAATCTCAAATCCGACGTTACTTCTTTCGCAAAAGCCCCTTCCGAAGTCGCAGGGATTGGTTTGGTCGCGGGTGCCGGGATCGAACTCGACGCGGTCGACTCGAGCACCTCCGAAGCTTATATCGGCGCGGCAACGACCACCAAATCAGTCGCGCCGACGACTATCACGATCACCGGCGGTGGCGTCGATGTCGATGCGAAAATGAACTCAACCGCCGAAGCAAAAACAAAAGTCACCTCGATTGGTTTGATCGGCGTCGCCGGGTCGGTAACCCGCAGCGAGTCGCGGCCTACCGTGCGGGCTTACCTGGGTGACAATGCCAATATCACCGCCAAGTCGGGGGCTGTCACGTTCGATGCGGATTCAACGGCCCAAGCAACGACTATTGGAAGTGAACTCGCGGCTGGTGCCATCGCGATCAGCTTCACCAAGGTTTCCGCCAACGTTAAACCGATCGTCGGTGCGTTTACAGAGTCAGGCGGTTCGGTCGATGCGAACGCTACCAGCTTCATTTCGAAATCGACGACCAATCTTGATAGCAAGATCAACGCGAACAGCGGTGGTGCGATTGCCGTATCTGGCATGACTAGCACCGGCGAACTCACCAATCGCAACACGGCTGCTATCGGAGCGGGCACGACGATTTCCACGGTCGGCGACTTCACGTTGCGTGCCAGCTCGAACAACACTGGAAAATCGGAAGCAACCAACGGTAGCGGCGGTCTCGTCGCGGTAAACCTCGCAACCGCAAAACTCACGGTTGACGATCAATCGCCGGTCAATGTCGGGGCATTTGCCTCGATTCAAGCGGCTGGAAATGTCGTTTTGGAATCATTGGTGACGACTACCGGTGAATCGAATGCGACCGTCAAGAATGGCGGGTTTGTGGCCAGTCCTAATTCGGACGCGAATGACAAGGTGACGATTGTCGCCAGCACCAATCTTGGCTCCAACGTCAATTTGAGCGGCGAGAATGTAACAATCCGGGCCGAAGTTACCAAGCTCGATGGAAAAGCGACTGGGTATTCGTCGGTGGGAGCGGCGGTGCCGATCGCTCAATCAAGAGCCACCGTCGATGCGAACGCTTCGGCGCTCATCACCTTTGCCGCGATGCGCGATTCGGATTCGATTACCGCACGCAATACGCTCTTGATCATTACCGCTCATCCCGATCTGTCGACCAATGCCGATGCAACCTCGGATGCCGATGGTTTCGCCGGAAGTGCTTCTGCTAGGACGGACAACACGCAAAAATCGACCTCGATGATCACGGCGCTGGACCAGACGCGGCTGGCGGCGCGTAGTCTGCTTGTTCGAGCCAATACCGACAATCAGCCAATCACTGCATCGAACGCGCACACGCCCGGCTTCGTTCTAATCGATGGCGGTTCGGAGAAAGAGAGCACGACGCTCGATTTGACTCGTAAGATTATCTTTCCGGCCAAGGTCCGTCTGCTCGGTGCGGCTGGTCCTCAATTGCAGGTCGATTCGAGCGGCAAAGTCGTCATCAAGAAGAACCTGACGCTGAACAATAACACCAAGAACGTCGGTGACACCTACACCAGCGGAGAAATTGTCGTCGATGATATTCGCAACGATAATTCGCTAGCCGGCGGCAGTATCGATTTCTCGATTTCGACAACCAACTACGACGCTTCGAAACCGAGTGGGGTCACGACGACGGCTTTCATTCAGGGGCGACCTGAGTTTGTTTTCATTACCGGTTTCGATCGTGCGGAGTTCGAGAACGCTTCGGCTCGCGATATTCGGTTTAATAACATCAATGTCCTGAACCCATCATCACAGTTCGCGTCGAATATTACGGTCAATGTCTTGGACAAGGCGGGCTTTACGCCTCAAATCAAAGGCTCAGAGCCGGGTGACACGCGGCTCAAGATCAATAATACCGGAACTGGCGATATCTTGCTCAGCGGCAAGATTGACAATCCGTTCGGCACATCGGTCATTACCAACGCGCTTCGTCCCAATCTTGTCATTCAGAGCAACGCGAATGCGGTAATCGCATCGTCGACGCTGACTCTTGATGCACCATCAGGCAAGATCGGATCATCGTCCGCGCCGCTGAAAACTCAGTCACCGGCCGTGATGGTTCTCAATGCGACAACCCCAGGCGATGTCTACGTCGAACATGTTTCGGGCGATCTGGGCGTCGGAGCCGTCGCAGTAACTTTGACGACGAGTCTCGTGAATCTGAAGTCGACGCAGTCGATCGTGCGTGGCGTTACGAGCAGCACGCCGAACATCAATGCACGACGTATCATTCTCAATGCAGGCAACGGCAGTATCGGTGCCTTGGCCAATCCGATTGACATTGAAACGCATGGTGCTGCGGCAGCGATCATGGCAACTGCCTTCGGTGATATCGCAATGACGGAAAGCGCATTCGATACGGGCGGAACCATCACCAATCAGAACTTGAACATCGATCAGATCCTTTCCAATAGCGGGAATATCCAAATTGGCGTTCGAGACGCAACGTCCAATGGACAGGATTTGTTCATGAGTAATGCGTCGTTGATTCAAGCGACTATGGGCTCGGTCATGCTGAATGTGGGTGATAATGTTCAGATCGACCCCAATGCTTCGATCAAAGCCAAGACGCAAGTCATCATCCGCGGTGACTTTGGCGACGATGCCAATGAATCGACTAATCTACCTACCACCGTTTGGCTGCAGGGGAAAATCTTTGCTCCGGCTCTATCAATCGAAACCGGTGAAGACGCAGACGAAATAAGTATTCGTCGGATCGAATTCGGAACGGTCACCACCATCGCCACCGGTGGCGGATCAGACATCGTCCAGATTGGAACCAACGCAACGCCGACGACGGCAACGACGCAACGTTCCAACATTGGTGGAGTCCTGAACTTGATTGCTGCACAAATCAACGTCAACGGTGGAACCGGCGATGACGACCAAGTGTTTCTCGATGATTCCGGTGACACACTCGACAATGTCGGCACGATCACCAGCACCAGCGTTAACGGGTTGGGTATGTCGGTCGGCTTTGGCTATTTCAATCTCGACAAGTTGATCGTGTCGCTGGGAAGCGGCAATGACGAAGTGAAAGTAGCGAGTACCAAATCGGATATCCGAACAACGATTCATGGCGGTCCAGGTTCAGATCTCTTCGATGTCCGCAATGGTGTCAACCAAGTCAATGCAATCGACGGGCTGCTTGAATTTTTTGGCGATGCCGGTTCGGATACGCTGAATGTCAATGACAGTGGCGACACGGCCAACAATAGCGGACGACTGACCAGCAACGGTTTAATTGGTCTGGGGATGGGCAGTAGCGATCAGACGGCCATCAACGAATCGAAGGGGATCGTTTATCAGGGTCTCGAGAAACTGAATGTAACGCTTGGTTCGGGTGCCGATCGTTTCAAAGTGGCCGAGTCAGGTACCAACACAACCGTCGATGCCGGTGGCGGTGACGACGCATTGGAGATCGGTGATTCGTTGAGCAACATCAACGCACCCGTTTTGATGCTTGGCGGCGCTGGGCTCAATAACACGCTCACCGTCACTTCGACTAACTCGTCGGCACTCGTACTAGGTAGTGCTGCCGGCGGTCAACGAGGAATCATCGACGGTGCTCCAAGTCAGATTTCTTTCGATCAAGTTCTGTCGCTTACTGTATCGCTCGGCAATTCTAACGATAGCTTCCGAATCAATGATACGACGGTTCCGTTCACTTTGAATATGGGAGGCGGCACCGACACTGTCCATGTCGTATCAGCCCGCCACGCCGGCACCATTCGCACCGGCGACGGAACCGACGAGGTTCGAGTCAGCGAATCGACTGCGACACTCACCATTGATGGCAGCGGTGCCGGCGGTGATACGTTGATTGTCGATCGGACGTCGATACCGGCTGCAGTTGCCAATGGCTTCCTCGGAAACGATAAGATTCGGGGCGTGACCGCTGGCGATCTGTTGTTCAACGATCTTGAGCTGATCGATATTCGCTTCGGCTCCGGCAACGATACGCTGACGATTGACGAAAACCTTTCTTCGACCAAGATTGCGGTCGCTGGCGGTGGCGGCATCGATAACTTCAATGTCAAACGAGTTGGCACACAGGAAACGAAGATCAGCGGTGGTGCCGATGCTGACACCGTCCGCGTTATTGTCGATGGCTTCCCACTGCCGAATCAGTTCACGTCGTTGGCATTAACGATCGAGACTTTGATCGTCGATAACTCGTCGAACTTGGGACCAAATGCCAAGCCGGTCGCTTGGATTCATCGCAGCGGTTCGCTCGAAGCCGACACGATTCCGCACACCACACCGGTTGAAGTCATTCGCACGATCGGTGCTGATTTGACCCGAATCATCGGAGGCTCGGGTTATGACACGCTGGATATTATCAGCGAAGCTTCGAACGACGTGGTGGGAACCATCGATAAAGATCAGATTGAATTGCGGACTGGCCTGAGAGTCGTGATTCCGACCGACGAGCCGGGCTTCCAATCGCTGCCGAATTATGATCAGGTCATATCGTTTGATCTGTCGCCGAGCGGCGTTAACTATGACGAAGACGGCTATCGCTTGACATCCACGATTAACTTCGTCATCGATCAGGCCAGTGATTCATCGGCGGCCAAAGGCAATAACTTTGCGCTCAAGCGCATCAACGATGGAACCTTCACGATTTACACGTTGTCGGTTGATGGTCCGTCGGGTACGACCGTCGATCTGGACGGTGTGACACTCACCGGACAAACGGCCAAGGCGACGTTGACCCTCGATGACACTCCCGGCTACGAGACGTTTACCATAAGCGCCACGACGGCCCCTGGTTTCGCCGCGACCAATTCGATCAAGATTGTTTCTTCGGCTTCCATCTTGCTGGATAATATTGTCGCAAGAACGGTTCAATTTGGTGCCAGCCCATCCACCGGTCCAGCTCCGGTCAAGACGACCAATGTTGTGGACCCGACTCCGGCTGACGGCATGGAGTGGTGGTTTTTCTCGACACAGAATAATGGGACGCTCATTATTGATAACAAAAGAGATGGTGTCTTTACTAATGACGCCGGGTTTGTCAACGGTTTCGATTTCTTTGGCGTGCCGCTGATCGTCGAAATGAAACCGAATGGGATCACACAATTTCGATTCGTCGGCGAACTCAGGATTCCAGACAACACCACGATTAATGTCCTCGATGCAAATGCCGTATCGGTCTTTGCGGCCGATGACATCATCATTGGCAACAACGTTGTCTTTGATGTTTCGACGTTATCGAGTGCATCCGCTGGCGGCGGCGGTTCGGGCGGTTCTGGTGGGTTTGCCGGAGGGCCAGGTCTCAGTGGCAGTGATGGTGGAAACGGTGCGGCTGGGAACAGCCGTTCTGCTGGCGGTACCGGTGGGACCGGAACCGGTGCTGGCGGTGCTCAAGGAACTGGCCGTGTCAATGGTGGTGGTGGCAATAGCGGTGTTGGTG
>Ga0163150_10003050_pt1 | contig 24239 bp, 18 predicted proteins | sample OliLakLV19P2IB_FD_148628 | JGI IMG/M metagenome (GOLD analysis project Ga0163150, IMG submission 148628) | Freshwater microbial mat bacterial communities from Lake Vanda, McMurdo Dry Valleys, Antarctica - Oligotrophic Lake LV.19.P2.IB | ecosystem: Environmental > Aquatic > Freshwater > Lake >...
CTCGAAGTGTGCCAGCCCGGCTTCGTAAGCGTCTCGTTTGGCTCGCCATTCGGGCAGCGCTTCTTGTGCGTGCAACTCGTACAACTCGACCGGCGCGGCGATGCCCGATACTTTGGCCCGGCACAGTCGCCGCGTGGCGAAGTTATCGCCCAGCAGCTTGCGCGTCGAACCGGTGATCAGCACCGGCACGCCCAAGTGTTTGGTCACGCTCTCGACGCGACTGGCCAGGTTCACCGAATGCCCAAGCGGGCCGTACTTGAATCGCCGCCGGCTGCCGATGTTGCCCACGCGGGCCGGGCCGGTGTTCAGCCCAATGCCCAAGCCCAACGGCGCTCCCAGAACCTCTTGCCACTGCGTGTTGAGCGCGGGCAATTCGTCGAGCATGGCCAGTGCTGCGCGGCAAGCCATCGCGGCGTGGTCTTCTTGCGCCTGCGGTGCGTTCCACATGGCCAGCAGGCCATCGCCGATGTAGTCGACGACGACGCCCGCGTGCTCGACGATCCTCGCGGTGAGCCGCTCCATGATGTCGCCGACCAGGCGGCAAACCTCGGCTGGGCCCAAGCGCTCGGAAAGGCCCGAGAAACCGCGGATATCGCTGAACAGCACGGTGATCTCACAATCGCGGCCGTCGAGCAGCTTGGGATCTTGTTCCAATTCGCGTGCCAGGCCTGAGGAAAAGAACTGCTCGAACTGCACGCGCGAACGAGTGGCTTCGGCCTCGCGTTGCACGCGGGCCAGTCCGGCGCCAACCGCCGCTGCCAAGAGCTGCACCAATTGAGCCTCGAGCGGCTGAATGGCGGGCGGTTGCTTGGCCCGGCCCTGCGTGCGCAGCCCGTAAACGGCCCCGACCACTTCGCCGTGTGGATCAAAGATGGGCGAGACCACGACGGCCTCAACGCCGATCAGGCTGCCGGTGGGCGTGGAAGCCTCGACCGCGCGGAAAAATGTGCGGCCCTCTTCCACCATCCGCCGCAGGATCGTGCGGCTGAAACCGGGTTGTGACTGTGTTCCTTGCGAGTGACTGGCGGCAATGTCCCAGTCGTCTCCCCGGCGCAACAGCACCAAAGCCCGGTCCAAGCCGACCAGGTCGACGACGGCCCGCGCCGTTTCGTCGTAAAACTGCGGCGAACCGGCCGCCGAGCGCTGCACCGAGATGACCGTCTCGAACCAATGGGCCAGCATCTCGGGCGTCAGCGCTTCGCGCGAATCGGAGAGCGAGAAGCTGCTAGCGGGCTCGAACCACGCAGGTTTGAAGATCGTCTGCCACGAATCGCGAACGCCGCGCTGGCCGTTCTCGGCCGCGACATCGATGTACGTCGCGCCCACGCTGATTGTCACGGGAAGCTCGAATTCGGCGGTCGCGCCGGCGCCGACCACCGCGCCGTCGGCCATGTGCAACGGCGTCTTTTGGCTAAGGTTCTCGATCACCAGCCGGCCGCCGGGCCGTTCTTGGATGCGGAGTTGGTCTCGCGAGACGAACGGGTCTTCGAGCACGACGCGGTTGGTGCCCTTTTGGCCGACGCGACCGAATTCCAACGGCCCCGACCCATGCTGCAGTTGCTGTTGCTGCTGCTTGTTGTGGATAAAGATGCGGAGCATGAGGGCTGCCGGCGTTGAAGGACCGTCGAGGCACACCATTAAAGGGTACGCGAACGCCGTCTTGGGAGAAAGAGGAGGCGGCTGTTCCGTGGCGAGCGGGGCGGCGTCAGCCCCCCGGTTTGCTCGAGGTTGCATCGTGACCGTCATTCCCGCGCAGGCGGGAATCCAGCGAAGCGCAAGACGGCTCTGCACCGCCAGGTTCGCAAGTCGCGGCACACGAGTTTTTTTGCCAGCGCGTTCCCCGAGTCCCTGGATTCCCGCCTGCGCGGGAATGACGCAGGGCCTGGATTCCCGCCTTCACGGGAATGAGGCGATGACGCGGCGCACCGGACCGGGGGGCTTACGCCGCCCCGCTCGCCAAGAATAAACGTACAGCGAGGAATCGCGTTGTTCGCCAAGACTCTTGCTTCGTTGACACTCTTCTCAGCCAGCCCTAGACTCCGAGGTTCGAGGGTGCTTCGAGGTCTTGTTGGGAGACGAGAGCGATGGCCAAATCGTCCGGTGGGCAAATTAGTACCGTCATGCAAGAGGACCGGCTGTTTCCGCCGCCGGCAGAGTTTGCGGCTCAGGCCCGCATTGGTTCGCTCGCCGCGTACGAAGCCCTCTGGAAGGAAGCAGCGGCCGATACGGAGGCCTTTTGGGGAAAGCTGGCGGGCGAGCTGCACTGGTTCAAGCCCTTCACCAAGGTGCTCGACTGGAAGGAGCCGCTGGTCCGTTGGTTCGTCGGCGGCAAGACGAACGCCTCGTACAACTGCCTCGACGTTCACCTGGCCGGTTGGCGGCGGAACAAGGCGGCCCTGATCTGGGAGGGTGAGCCGGGCGACACTCGCGTGTTCACGTACCAGACGTTGCACCACGAGGTCTGCAAGTTCGCCAACGTGCTCTTGAAGCTGGGCGTGCGGCAGGGCGATGTCGTGTCGATTTACATGCCGATGGTGCCCGAGTTGGCCATCGCCATGCTGGCCTGCGCGCGGATCGGGGCGGTGCATTCGGTAATCTTTGCCGGTTTTTCCAGCGAAGCCATCGCCGACCGCAACAACGACGCCTCGGCCAAGCTGCAGATCACGGCCGATGCCGGTTGGCGGCGCGGCGCTCAATTGCCGCTCAAGGCCAACGTCGACGAAGCCCTGGCCAAATCGCCCACGGTCGAAAAGTGCATCGTCGTCCGTCGCGTGGGCAGTGATATTTCGATGACGCAGGGCCGCGATTTCTGGTGGCACGACCTGATGCACGATGCCTGCGCCGATTGTCCCGCTGTGGAACTAGACAGCGAAGCACCGCTGTTTGTGCTGTATACCAGCGGCTCGACCGGCAAGCCCAAGGGCATCAAGCACACCACGGCCGGCTACACGCTGTTCGTGAAGAAGTCGATGGACTGGGTTTTCGACCTGCGCGACGAGGACGTGTTTTGGTGTACGGCCGACTGCGGCTGGGTCACGGGGCACAGTTACGTCGTTTATGGCCCGCTGGCCGCGGGCGCGACCGTGGTGATGTACGAAGGCGCCCCCAACTGGCCCGACGAAGGCCGCTTCTGGGAGATCATCGAAAAATATCGCGTGACGATCTTTTACACCGCGCCCACGGCCATCCGCACGTTCATCAAGTGGGGTGATCGCTGGGTCGAGAAAAGCGATCTCTCGAGCCTGCGTCTCTTGGGCACCGTGGGCGAAGGGATCAATCCCGAAGCCTGGATGTGGTACCACCGCATGATTGGCCGCGAGCGTTGCCCGATTGTCGATACCTGGTGGCAGACCGAAACGGGTGGCATCATGATGAGCCCTCTGCCCGGCGCGATCGCCACGAAGCCCGGTAGCTGCACCAAGCCCCTGCCGGGCATCGTGCCGGCAATCGTCGACGAGCGCGGCGAGCCTGTCGAAGCCGGTCAAGGCGGTTGGCTGGTGATCACCAAGCCCTGGCCCGGCATGCTGCGCGGCATTTGGGGCGACGACGCGCGCTACAAGGAGCAGTATTGGAGCAAGGTGCCGCACATGTACTTAGCGGGCGACAACGCCCGCCGCGACAAGGACGGCTACTACTGGATCATGGGCCGCATCGACGACGTGCTGAACGTGGCCGGCCACCGGCTGAGCACGATCGAGATCGAAAGCGCCCTGGTGAGCCATCCGAAAGTGGCCGAAGCCGCGGCAGTCGGCCGGCCCGATGAGCTGAAGGGCGAGGCCGTGGCCGTGTTCGTCACACTCAAGGAGGGCGTGGCCAGCGATGCCCTGCGGCAAGAGTTAAAGATGCACGTGCGCAAGGAAATCGGCGCATTGGCCCAGCCCGACGACATACGCTTTACCGGCTCACTACCAAAAACCCGCAGCGGCAAGATCATGCGCCGGCTATTGCGCGACATCGCGGCGGGCAAGGAAACGGTGGGCGACACCACGACGCTGGAGGATTACAGCATCTTGGCGAAGCTGCGGGGGGAAGAAGAGTAAGTGTCTTGGTTGTCAAACGATTCACCGGTGACCGCGACGGGTTCGTGCAATAAGCCAAACCGTAATGACATTCTCTTTGTGGAAGGGAAAGCCGTATGCTTCCAGACAAACACTTGATACCTGTCGCCATAGCCCAACAGATTCTTGCCACCTTCGGCGTCACTAAGGCCACGCCTCAATACGAACGCTGGGTGACAGATGATGGATTCCGGGTTGCGGATTTTGGCGACGTTTGGTTCGAGAGTCCGTTCGTCTTCATCATCGATTGGCGGGCATGGATGCAAGAGGAGTTGGAGTCAATTGCTGGCTCACTAGAAAAACTGGACGTCGAACTTCAACTGGATTTGAATGACGAGGGGGAGACCGGCGAAGTCGTGTGCTGCGGGCGAAGAGCCCCGGTATCCTACCGGCCCGTCGACGAAGGGAGCTTCGACGAAGTGATTCAATCGGTTCAAGCGGTCATGCCCGCGAACATCGAATTCCGCGCATCGCCCAGCAATGGCGGAAGTGACACCGGTGTTTATGCGGTGTTGCCTCGCGACGAATGGGCAGATCTCGACAAACTGTCGAGGGAGGTCGTTTCGCATTTTTTTCAGTCCCTGCCAGTGAAATAGGCAAGGAACATGACGCTATCCAAGTCCTACCTCAGAGAAATCGCGTCGTGCTTCACGCCGGAAGTCGCGCGGCGCGTCATCGATTGGCGACCCGATCCGAACCTGGACGGACGGCTGCAGTATCTGCGCGAGAGGGCGAACGAAGGATCGCTTTCGGAACTAGAGCGAGCGGAGTACGGAGAATTCGTCGAAACGCTCGACTTCGTGGGGCTAATCAAAGCCCATGCCCGCACGATGCTCGATCGGCAGGCGTAGAAATCAGGTCGCGATCCGTCAGCCCCGTAGGGGTGGAACATCTCTGGACAGATTTGTGGCATGGATACCGCAAGACGATCGGCAAGGTTCCAGTGTCGCCCCGCTGGGGCTTTCAAAATCACCGCTTGCCAGTTGTCCCACGGCTCGCGCCGTGGGCTAACATGTTTCGCCCCCGGCGGGGCCGGTGACGGCTTGCATTGAACTCGCGACGCCGGATGACTGCCAACGCGGCCCGTGGTATGTTGGCATCATGGCTACCGACCCCCATCAAATCCAACTCTCGGACGACCAACTGCGGCTCCTGGCGGAGTTGTCGGTCCGCACTGGCAAGCCGCAGCAGGACGTGCTGTCGGATGCGCTCAGACAATACCATCCAACCGCTGCCAATGGAGACGCGGACGGTACCGGCGGTGAGACCGTCTACGATGTGCTGAAACGCGAGGGCCTGCTTGGCTGCATTAAGGGCGGGCCGCCGGACCTGAGCACCAACCCCAAGTACATGGAGGGCTTTGGGGAACGTTTCGCAGCGGCAAGCTCGTCTGCCTTGAACTTGACGACGCGGCTATCGTGTGGATGGATAGTTATGCCGCGAAGTACGAGAGCTTAAGGCCCCAACTCGCGGATATCTCGCTCGTTTATCTCGCTGGACGAGAGTGTGTCGAACAAATCTTCACCCTCGATCGCCGCGACTTCAGCGTTTATCGCAGTTTGGCCGGCATGCCGTTCGAATTGCTGCCTACGAGCCTGTAGCGTGGACGTTGCGTCGGTAGTCGACGTAAGTTTCAGCGAATCGTGCCCATCAATTCTGCGCGAAACGCACTCCAGATTGCATCGCCCGAACCTCATTCGGGGGATGTGCTGTTAGCGCTGCCCCCCACTTGCCGTGGTATAGCATCAATTCGCAAATTGTCGCAAGAGATTTGTGGACAATCGGTTTTTGCAGGAGTAGATTGCGCGCGGTTGAACGGCCGCGACCGCAAGCGTTGCGCGGGCCACGCTTGGAGTCGTGGTGTTGGGTTTCGCAGTCACAGGAGAGTCGCTCATGAATCGAACAACAATCGGATTCGCGATCGGGCTCATTTTCACCACGACGGGCATCGCATCGCCATCGGCCAAGGCAGCGTTTCTAAACAATGGCGACGCAGTGGGCGGCGCCTACACGATTCAAAACATCAGCCCGGGGCTCACGATCGATTTCACGACGCACATGCCGGCCGCGGCGAACAGCACCACGATCGGCGAGCTGACCATGTTCGCCAACCACGCGAACTTCGAATGGCTGGGCTTCGACCTGTTCGAGAATGCCCCGGCGGCGGCGGAATCGAACGAAAACGGCGGCTTTCGCCTCCTCTTGGACGTCCGGGATACGAACGCATTCATGCCCCCGGTGTCCTGGGTGGATTACCACGTCGCGGCAAGAGAGTATACCCCAATCGACTTCAGCAATTTGCCGCCGGAGGAACGGCCGAACGAGGGCGCTCACAAAACGATTGCCCACTTCCACAACACGCCAGCCGGTTACGGACCCAATCCCTTGTCGCCACAAGGCGGTCAAAACAACGTGATCCAGCTCGATTTCGGCCTGCCGGCGGCGGTTGCTCCGGGAGTGGAGTTCACCGTGAACAACATCCTGGTTCACGAACGCGATTTCCAAGGCCACCAGCGGAGTTTCCGAATCGAAACGCAACCGTCGGTTCCCGAGCCGGGGACAATCGTGCTGGCGCTAGTCGGTGGACTGGGGGTGAGCGCCTGCGGATGTCGTCGCCAGCGTAATCGCAGGCCCAGGTGAGTGTAAGATGATTCGTAGGGTCCGCTTCAGCGGACGCCGTGGCGCGGCGCGAGAGCAGCGTCCGCTGAAGCGGACCCTACATTAGTTCGCGGCGCGGGGGTGCCTGGCCACCATTTCCTTCATTCGCGCCGGCGTGTTGCTGATCAGGCCGTCGATGCCCCAGTCGAGCAGGCGGTTGGCGACCTTGGGGTCGTCGACCGTGTAGACCCAGGCTTTGAGCCCCTTGGCGTGCAGCGCGTCGATGTCGGCTTTAGTGATGTCCTCGTGGTTCCAGCCCACGAAGCGGGCGCCGGACGCTTCGATCTCTGCGAGGCGAGCGGGAGTTAGCTGCTTGTCACCCAGCGCGCCCAAGACGATTTCTGGCGCCAGGCGGTGCATGTCGACCAGGTACTTCCAATCGAAGGCCTGCACGGCGACGCGCGGGACGAGTTTCTTGCGTTTGAGCAATTCAACGCAGGCGGCCGCGTTGCCCCCCTTGCGCTCGATGAGCGTCATCGACCCCGGCTGAATCACCTCGAGCGCCTCCTCGAGCGTGGGAATTTTAGTCCCGGCGAATTTGGCATTGAACCAGGTTCCCGCGTCGAGCGTGCGGAGATCAGCCAGCGATTTCTTGGTGATCGGGATCTTCTGACCGCCCCATTTTTGGCATGCGTCGGTGCAACGGTCGAGCGACTTGTCGTGGAAGACGACCAGCGCGTCGTCGGCGGAGTGGTAATAGTCGAGCTCGACGAAATCGACGCCCACGTTCACGGCCGATTCGAACGCCGGCAGCGTGTTTTCCGGCGCGACTTTGCTGTCGCCGCGATGAGCAATCACCAGCACGCGATCGCTTTCGACGGCGGCGGCGACAGGACTTTTCTTCACGTCGTCGGCTCCAGGGGCGACGAATGCTGACGAGACGATGAACGCCACGAGCGAGAGCAGCAGGGCGATTCGCATCAGATGATCCTCATGGGACGGTTTGCGCCGCATGCTCACCCGCCGCGTTGCGCTTTTGGTTTTGCAGCGTTTTGTGCGCGGCGTGTGAGCATGGCACCCGTGGGCAAACTCAAGCGTCCTGAATCGCGGAACGCCCCGTGAGCGGGGCGGCTAACCCGTTTCCACCGGCCACTGGCCACTGCTCACTATGCCTCAGTTCTCCATCACTTCCGCTTCCTTGCTGCTCGCCAAATTGCTGGCTCGGTTCTCGAATTTTTTGGTCAGCTCCTGGATGTCGTCCTTGACCTTTTTGAAGTCGTCCTCGGACAGCTCCTTGTCCTTTTCGGACTGCTCGGCCAGCTTGTTGCCGTCGCGGCGGACGTTGCGGATGGCCACCTTGGCCTCTTCCGTGAGCTCCTTGATGCGGCCCACCAGCTTGCGGCGGACTTCTGTGGACAGTGGCGGCACGTTAATGCGGATTACGCGGCCGTCGTTCTGCGGGTTCAGCCCCAGCCCGCTGGCCTGAATCGCCTTTTCGATGTCTTTGAGCGTGCCCGGATCGAAAGGCTTGATGACGATCTGTGACGGCTCGGGGGCACCGACCGTGGCGAGCTGCTTCATCGGCGTCGGCGACCCGTAGGCCTCGACGCGGAGAGAATCGACCAGGCCCGGATTGGCCCGGCCGGTGCGGACGCCAGCCAGCGAGTGCTTGAGCACGTCGGCCGCTTTTTCCATCCGTTCTTCAACGTCCATCAAGATTTCGTCGGCGTCCATGGAATACAGCCCTGATGTGCTCGTGACGCGTAGGCTGGGGCACCAGCCCCACCGTCCCGCCTAGGAAATTCACGGTGGGGCTAGCGCCCCAGCCTACGCCGGACTCCTTACCGGCCGGCCGTCGCCCGGCTGGTGATGATCGTACCGACGCGCTCGCCGTTGACGGCCCGCTCGATGTTCCCCTCTTTTTTATAATTGAAGACCAGAATCGGCATGTCGTGTTCCATGCACTGCGTGATGGCCGTGGGGTCCATCACGCGCAGATTCTGCTCGCGAACCTCATGATAACTCAGCTCGCCGTAAAGCACGGCGTGCGGGTTCTTCTCCGGGTCGTCGCTGTACACGCCGTCGACTCGCGTGGCTTTGAGCAGGATGTCGGCATCGAGCTCCAGGGCCCGCTGGGCGGCGGCCGTGTCGGTGGTGACAAACGGACTGCCGGTGCCGGCGGCCAGGATCACAATGCGGCCCTTCTCCAAATGCCGGCGGGCGCGGCGGCGGATATAGGGCTCGGCGACGCCGTCCATGCGAATGGCCGATGCCAGCCGCGTGGCACAACCCAGCGACTCGAGCGCGTCTTGCAACGCCAGCCCGTTGATCACCGTGGCCAGCATGCCCATGTAGTGCGCCGTGGCTTCTTGGATGCTGGAGTTGCCTGAGGTGAACTGCGCTCCGCGGAGGATGTTTCCGCCGCCGATTACGATGGCGATCTGCACGCCCCGCTCGGCGGCACGCGTCGTCTGCCGGGCGATATGCACCACCTCTTGCATGCTGATGCCCCGCTCGCCCGCGTGGCTGAAACTCTCGCCCGAAAGTTTTAAGACCACACGGCCGTATTTGGGCGTGGAAGGCGGCGATGGATCGGCGTCAGGCATGGAAGCGTCGTGGTTAGCGTATGAATGCGTGGCGACTAAGTCGTTATTGGAAAGCAAGCCCAGGGATGGCGGTCAACACGTCGACCATCAGGGAAGGGTTTGGCCGCCTTCCCTGGGTCTGCCGAGAACGAGCGACCGAAAGGCAAAAACGTCAATCCTTCCCCAGCACCCAATGCACAAACTGCTTGACGTTCAGGCCGGCTTCATTGGCAATCTTGCCGACTGTCTTTTCCGGCTCCTTCACGTAGGCTTGCTCCAAGAGCACGCACTCGGCGTAGAAGTTCTTCAGGCGGCCTTCGACCATTTTCGCGATGATGTTTTCCGGCTTGCCCTCGGTGCGGGCGGCGGCGGAAAGGATTTCTCGCTCTTTCTCGACGACCTGTGGGTCGAGGTCCGTGGTCGACACGACCTTGGGCTTGCTGGCGGCGACGTGCATCGCCACGCCCTTGGCCACATCCGCATTGCCGCCCGAATACTCGACGAGCACGCCGACGCCACCGGTGTGGTGGGCATAGCCCGAGCTGGCGCCGTCGATGCGCAAGATTCGCGCGAGCACCATCACCTCGCGCATGCGATTGAACAGGTCGTCCTTCTGCTGTGCGAGTGTCTGGCCTGGCTTGCTCGGCGAGGGTTGGCTGAGCAGCTCGTCGGGCGTCTTGGCGCCGGGACCCGTGGCAAGCTGCTTGGCCAGGTCGTTGGCCAGCGCGATGAAATCGTCACTGCTGGCAACCGGGGCGCTCTCGCACTGCAATTCGATCATCGAGCCCACGCCCTTGGCGGAGTCGATGTAAATAGCGATGCGGCCGGCGAGAGTTTCTCGGCCCACGCGAGTCTCTTGCGTCTTGATGCCTTGCTTGCGGAGCGATTCGACGGCCGCGTCGGCGTCGCCGTTCGTCTCCTGCAGGGCCTTCTTGCAATCCATCATGGGCAGTCCGGTGCGCTCGCGAAGCGCCTTGACTGCCGCCGCGGTAATTTCTGGCATGGTGCGTTATTCTCCTGAACTGGGGTCAGGCATCAGAGTTCGGGCGTCAGAGGTCGGGCGTAAGCAGTCGGAAATGCCCAGGGAAGGCGGCCAGGTGCGAATCAAATGGACCACGCATTGCCCGCCTTCCCTGGGCTTGCTTCGCAATCCGCAATTCTCGATCCGTCGACTTAAGCGACAGATCCCTAGGCGTCTTTATCTTCGGGCAGATCCGGGCTGACGTAACCCTTGGTAAGGTGTTGGTCCTTGGCGGCGCCCGTGGTTGCGGCGTTCGCCTTGCCTTCGAGCACGGCGTCGGCCAACTGTTGCAGCACCAATTCGATCGAACGGATGCTGTCGTCGTTGCCGGGAATGGGCAGATCGACCAGATCGGGGTCGCAGTCGGTGTCGATCAACGCCAGCGTGGCGATGCCCAGCGAGCGGGCCTCGCGGATGGCGTTGCGTTCCTTCTTAGGATCGATGACGACCAGGCACTCGGGCATGCGGTTCATGGTGCGAATGCCGTTGAGATTGCGGAGCATCTTGCGATGTTCGCGATTCAGGGCCGACTGCATCTTCTTGGAATAGGTCGTCAATTGGTCGCTGGTCTTCAGGAGGTCGAGCTCCTCCAACCGCGTGAGCCGGCTGCGAATGGTGCGGAAGTTCGTCAGCGCTCCGCCTAGCCAGCGATCGCTGACATAGGGCATGCCGCAACGCATGCCTTCGCGTTCGACCGTCTCGGCCGCCTGGCGCTTGGTGCCCACGAACAGAATCAGGCTGCCGCCGGCGGATACCTGGCTGAGATACTTCTTGGCTCGAATCAATCCGCGGATCGTTTCGCGGACGTCGATGATGTGGATCAGATTCCGGCGGCCGTAGATATAGGGCCGCATCTTGGGGTTCCAACGACTGGCGCGGTGGCCAAAGTGGACCCCAGCTTCGATCAACTCCTTGACGAGTACATTGGCCACGTGCGCAGCTCCTCACTTGCAGGCACACCGGCTAAGTCTCCGGCACTGGCCAGGCCCCCCACAAGGGAGCCGTGTGCCAATAAATGGAGCGTCCGGCGTTCGTAATGGTTCGGTCGGATGGGTGCAAAATGGCGCGAGCCACCTTGGCACAAGCCCAAAAATGAGCCCCCGCCGCGGACCGGTCGCTGGCGGCAAGCCCCTCACTGTACCGGGGGGTGAATGGGGCGTCAACGGCGGGAAAGGAGCGGTCCTGACATGCAAACACGGGGTTCCGGACGGACCGTCCCAAGGGCTAAGCATGGCTTGACATACTGATGTCTCGGCGATATGCTTTGATGCATGAGGACCACAGTTCGGTTGCCCGATGACTTGTTGGCGGCTGCGAAGGAACTTGCTGTCCAAAGTGGACGGACACTAACCGCAATCATCGAGGACTCGCTACGAGAGTCCCTGGGACGACAAAAACAGGCGACAGCGCCCGCCCAACGCATCAAGCTCATTACCGAAGGTAAAGGTGGATTACGTCCAGGAGTAGACTTGAGCAACTCGGCGGAACTGCTCGACATAATGGAGTCGCGCGGTGGTTCTTCCTGACGTCAATGTCCTCGTCTATGCGTTTCGCGAGGACACACCTGACCATACCCGCTACGCGGACTGGGTTAGCGCCATGATGAACGGCCCCCAGGCGTTTGGATTGGCTGATCAAGTTCTCAGTGGGTTTCTCCGCATTACGACACATCCAGGCATTTACAATGCTCCGTCGACAATCAACGGTGCATTGCGATTCGTGGAGCAGCTAACCGGCCTTTCGCATTGCGTGCGAATTGCTCCCGGCCCTAGGCACTGGAGAATCTTTGTAGATTTGTGCCGAAGCGCGGGTGTTCGAGGAAATCTGGTGCCAGACGCCTACCTCGCAGCAATGGCAATCGAATCAGGCTGCGAATGGATCACTGCCGACCGCGGCTTTGCACGATTTCCCGGACTGAAGTGGCGGACACCATTCTAGCGATCGCCAGTCCGGCTCACGCACTCGCCAGCGTCTCGATCGCCGCGACATGCAGCAGAGAGCAGAATACCGCCCGATCGGGAAGTTCATCCTTATCGGCCGGCAAACCGACGTAGATTCCCCCCTTAAGCAGCCACGCGAACTCGGGATGGCGTACTTCGTACGCGTCTCCGCTGGACATGCGAATGCGAAACGGCTCGAAGGGTCGGCGGCCCAGAGCTTCTTTGATAGCGGTAAGGCTCATAATCCAATTCTACCCCCAACGACAGCTACCCGGCTAGGACTCGAACCTAGAATGAGGGAACCAAAATCCCTAGTGTTACCATTACACCACCGGGTAGAAGGCAGAACGCTAAACGATGAATGCTGAAGGAAGTGTGATGAATGCAACGATGAGGGTGGTGGCTGTCCGAACGTCGACGGCAGCCGTCCATCATTCACCGTTCATCATTTATTTCGTTCCGTTGACGATGGCGAAGGAGAGCTGCTCCAGCTCGATCGCCAAGTCGACGCCGACCTGCCGCACCGATTCGGGCAGCACGATGGTGACCGGGGCGAAATTCAGAATTCCTTCCACGCCAGCCGCCACCAGCCCTTCGGCAACTCCCTGCGCCGCCGCCGCCGGAACCGCGATTATGCCCAGGCGTATCCTATTGGCGCGGGCAAATTCTGGCAAGCGATCCAGCAGGTAGACGGTTACGCCTTCGATTTCCTTGCCGGACTTGGCCGGATCGGTATCGAAGGCGGCGGCAATACGAAATCCCTGCCGCTGGAATCCTTTGTACCCTAGGAGGGCGCGGCCCAGGTTGCCGGCCCCCACCAAGGCGGCATTCCACTGCTGGTCGGTGCCCAGGATCCGCTTGATCGCGGGGATCAGCTTGTCGCACCGGTAGCCAATACCCGGGTAGCCGAAGTGGCCAAAATAAGCCAGGTCCTTGCGGACCTGTGCATCGGTGAAGCCCAACTTGCGGCCCAATTGACTGGAGCTCGTAGTCTCCTCGCCCTCCTGCAAGAGGTGCTGGAGCTCGCGCAGGTAGAGGCTGAGCCGAGCGGCGACCGCCTTGGGGACCGGTCCTTCGAACGGTTGCCGCGACGATCTGCTCTTGGGTTGGCTCATGTCGGTCAGTGGGTCAGCACGGACGATACGGGACCGGCGGCCCATTCGCCAAATGGGATCGCCTACTGTACGCGAACACCGGCCGGCCGGGCAAGTCGCGGTCGCCTGGATCCTCCCCAGCGCACCCGCAAGCGGCCAGTCGTGGGTTGACATCCCAACACGTTTCCTACGTCGCGGGGGGGAGAGGGTCAAGGACGCCGTCCCCAGGCGGACGGTTCGTTGTCCTTCTGTGGCGAATTCCGGCATCGGTGCGTTTGGACCGGGAAATCGTCATCTGCCGCAAATCGTGTCAAACCGTTGCCATGCGTGGTAATCGCTACGGCAGCATCCGTCCGACAATGCGCTACGACAGGCTTATAGGTCGGCAGCCCCAAGAATTCCGGGACCGATTGGATCGTCCTAACCTTCGCATCTCAAGCAAGGGCCGCAACTTGACGATATTCGATGCTATACGGCCACAAAGTTGCCAAATTGCGTCGTACACGGACTCCGTATCGCAGCGGTAGGACGTGCTATTTAGGCAACACAGCTAATGCACGGTGAGTGCGCAGGACGAAGTAACCGTAGACGAGTCAGGCTCGTCAAACCAGGCCCAACCAAACTTGCGATGTCCTTCGAGGAGACAGGATGATGAAAACACTTCTGGGTGTGCCGATTATCGCCGTGATGCTGGCGGCGCTATCAGCCACTGCGGCTGAAGCCAGCTATTGCGGCGCCGCCAAGTATCGCTGTTGCGCGAAGAGCTGCGATACGATGAGCTATTGCTGCTGCAAGCAGCAATGCCATACGGTGATGAAGACGTGTAAGGAGACTGTGTACGAAAAGCAGGACTACACCTGCTACAAGACCGTGTACGAGACCGTCTGTGAAAACAAGACGGTCGATTGCGTTAAGTACGTCGCCGAGACGTGCTACCGCGATTGTGAGTACACCGTCTGCAAGCCCGTCTACGAGACCAAATTCCGAACGGTCAACTACACGGTCTGCAAACCGGTCTGGGAAACCAAGACTCGCGACATTAACTATACGGTCTGCAAGCCGGTCTACGAGACCAAGTCCAAGGAAATCCGGTACACGGTCTGCAAACCGGTTTGGGAAACCAAGACCCGCGACATTCACTATACGGTTTGCAAGCCGGTCTACGAGACCAAGACCAAGGAGATCGCGTACACGGTCTGCAAGCCCGTCTACGAAACGAAGACGCGCCAGATCTGCTACACGGTCTGCAAGCCCGTCTACGAGACGAAGACCAGGGAAATTCGCTACACGGTCTGCAAGCCCGTCTGGGAAACCAAGACCAAGGAAATCCCCTACACGGTCTGCAAGCCCGTCTACGAAACGAAGACCAAGGAAATCGCGTACACGGTCTGCAAGCCGGTGTACGAGACGAAGACCAAGGAAATCCATTGCACGGTCTGCAAGCCGGTCTACGAAACGAAGACGCGCCAGATTTGCTACACGGTCTGCAAGCCCGTCTACGAGACCAAGACCAAGGAAATTCGTTACACGGTCTGCAAGCCGGTCTGGGAAACCAAGACCAAGGAAATCTGCTACACGGTCTGCAAGCCCGTCTACGAGACGAAGACCCGTCAGATTTGCTACACGGTCTGCAAGCCGGTGTACGAGACGAAGACCAAGGAAATCCATTACACGGTTTGCAAGCCGGTCCAAGAGACCAAGACCAAGGAAATCCGCTACACGGTCTGCAAGCCCGTCTACGAGACCAAGACGAAGGAAATCTGCTACACGGTCTGCAAGCCGGTCTGGGAAACCAAGACCAAGGAGATTTCGTACACGGTCTGCAAGCCCGTCTACGAGACGAAGACCCGCCAGATTTGCTACACGGTCTGCAAGCCGGTCCAAGAGACGAAGACCAAGGAAATCCATTACACGGTCTGCAAGCCGGTCTACGAGACCAAGACCAAGGAAATCTGCTACACGGTCTGCAAGCCCGTTTGGGAAACCAAGACCAAAGAGATCTCCTACACGGTCTGCAAGCCGGTCTACGAGACGAAGACCAAGGAAATCCATTACACGGTCTGCAAGCCGGTCCAAGAGACCAAGACCAAGGAAATTCGTTACACGGTCTGCAAGCCGGTCTACGAGACCAAGACCAAGGAAATCTGCTACACGGTCTGCAAGCCCGTCTGGGAAACCAAGACCAAAGAGATTTCCTATACGGTCTGCAAGCCCGTCTACGAGACCAAGACTCGCCAGATCACCTACACGATCTGCAAGCCGGTCCACGAGACCAAGACCAAGGAAATCCGCTACACGGTCTGCAAGCCGGTCTACGAGACCAAGACCAAGGAAATCGCCTACACGGTCTGCAAGCCCGTCTGGGAAACCAAGACCAAGGAGATCTCCTACACGGTCTGCAAGCCGGTCTACGAGACCAAGACCCGCGAGATCCATTACACGGTCTGCAAGCCGGTGCATGAGACCAAAACCAAGGTCATCAATTACACGGTTTGCAAGCCCGTCTACGAGACCCGCGAGCGCGTCTGCAAGTACACCACCTGCAAGCCGGTGTACGAGACGAAGACTCGCGAGATCAACTACACGGTCTGCAAGCCGGTGTATGAGACCCGCGAACGCGAAGTCTGCTACACGGTCTGCAAGCCGGTTCACGAGACCAAGACGATCAAGGTCTGCTGTGGCCACTGGGACACGCAAGTCTCCGAGTGCCCGGGCCGTGTGATCACCAAGTGCGTGCAAGACCCCGGCTGCTGGGTTTGGGATCCTTGCTGCTGCCGCTGCGTCTACAAGTGTGGCGCGGTTCATCAGTGCCAGGTCCAGTGCCCGCCGACGAAGGTCTGCAAGAAGGTCTGGGTTCCGGAAATCCAGGAGCGTCAGGTTCAGTGCGTCCGCTACGTGCGTGAGCAGTGCGTGAAGAAGTGCCCGTACACCGTCTGCAAGATGGTGGCCGAGCAACGCACGAAGACTTGCACGTATACCTGCTGCCACCTGGTCAAGGAGTGCCACGAGAAACGGATTCCCTACACCGTCTGCAAGATGGTGCCGGAGCAACGCACGAAGACTTGCACGTACACCGTCTGCAAGATGGTGCCCGAGCAATGCGTGAAGACCTGCACCTACACCGTCTGCAAGATGGTGCCCGAGACCCGCACCAAGACCTGCACCTACAAGTGCTGCCACATGGTGCCCGAGAAGCGCGTGAAGACCTGCACCTACACCGTCTGCAAGATGGTGCCCGAAGAGCGCGTCAAGACTTGCACGTACACCGTCTGCAAGATGGTGCCCGAGCAGTGCGTCAAGACCTGCACTTACACCGTCTGCAAGATGGTTCCCGAGACCCGCACCAAGACCTGCACCTACAAGTGCTGTCACATGGTGCCCGAGAAGCGTGTCAAGACCTGCACCTACACGGTTTGCCACATGGTGCCGGAACAGCGCGTGAAGACCTGCACCTACACGGTTTGCAAGATGGTGCCGGAAGATCGCGTCAAGACTTGCACGTACACCGTCTGCAAGATGGTGCCCGAGCAACGCGTGAAGACCTGCACCTACAAGGTCTGCCACATGGTGCCCGAGAAGCGTGTGAAGACCTGCACCTACACGGTTTGCAAGATGGTGCCGGAAGATCGCGTCAAGACTTGCACGTACACCGTCTGCAAGATGGTGCCCGAGCAACGCGTGAAGACCTGCACCTACACTGTGTGCAAGATGGTTCCCGAGACCCGCACCAAGACCTGCACGTACAAGGTCTGCCACATGGTGCCCGAGAAGCGCGTGAAGACCTGCACCTATACGGTTTGCAAGATGGTGCCCGAAGAGCGGGTGAAGACCTGCACGTACACCGTCTGCCACATGGTGCCGGAAGATCGCGTGAAGACCTGCACGTACACCGTCTGCAAGATGGTGCCCGAGCAACGTGTCAAGACCTGCACCTACCAGGTTTGCCACATGGTGCCCGAGAAGCGCGTCAAGACCTGCACTTACAAGGTCTGCCACATGGTGCCCGAAGAGCGGGTCAAGACTTGCACGTACACCGTCTGCAAGATGGTGCCCGAGCAACGCACGAAGACCTGCACGTACACCGTGTGCAAGATGGTTCCCGAGCAACGCGTGAAGACCTGCACGTACCAGGTTTGCCACATGGTGCCCGAGAAGCGGGTCAAGACTTGCACGTACACCGTCTGCAAGATGGTGCCCGAGCATCGCGTCAAGACCTGCACCTACAAGGTTTGCCACATGGTCCCGGAAGAGCGGGTCAAGACCTGCACGTACACCGTCTGCAAGATGGTGCCCGAGCAACGCGTGAAGACCTGCACTTACCAGGTTTGCCATATGGTGCCGGAGAAGCGCGTGAAGACCTGCACGTACACCGTCTGCAAGATGGTGCCCGAGCAACGCGTCAAGACCTGCACCTACAAGTGCTGCCACATGGTTCCGGAAGAGCGAGTCAAGACCTGCACGTACACGGTGTGCCACATGGTGCCCGAACAGCGCGTCAAGACTTGCACCTACAAGTGCTGCCACATCGTGAAAGAGTGCCACTCGAAGCAAGTGCCCTACACGTGCTGCCAGATGGTGGCCGAGAAGCGCGTTAAGCAGGTTGCCTACACGGTTTGCAAGCCGGTGCATTACACCAAGACCATCCAGGTCAAGCGGTGCGTGCCCAAGCAGGTTTGCTACACGGTGACCCGCTGCGTGCCGAAGGTGATTTGCAAGCAGGTTCCGGTCTGCGTCTGCTGCCCGGTCCCCTGCTGCGAGGGCTAGATTCGACGAGCGTGTGAATTGAACCTCTTCTTCTGAAGGACGAAGAGGGCCTGGTCTGGTTGCCAGCGGCGGTCCGATCCGAAAGGGTCGGACCGCCGTTTTTTATTGGCAATGCCGCCGAATGACGGCAGTGATGGCCCGCCACGATTCGGAAAGCGCTCTTCTTCGCCCGCCTTGCCTGGCTTCTCCCCAGCGGCAGGATTCGTCTGGGCCGGAAATGCCCGTCTCGCTACACTAAGCGGACCTTTCCCCTCGTTCTCATCCACAGGTCCGTCGTGCGCCGCTATTTGTAGCGCGCGATAGGCCGGCCATGATCGCGCGCGATCGGCTGCCGTTTTGCCAACGCTCGCAGAGCTAGCACTGTGTCGATTCGAGTTTCATTCTTCGCGCTGTTGATCGCGCTAGCCGGCGCCGCGCAAATGCTGCGCGCTGACGAGCAGCTCGAAGAGCTGCCCGCGACGATGGCCGTGGCCGACGGCGGGATCTACGAGGGACCGTCCTACGGTGAACCCGTCTATCAGGGGGCCGGCGACGGGGCGCAAGTCTACCGAGGTGCGCTCACGCCCGGACCCGCCGTCTACGACGAGCCCTGGACCTGGCAGCTCATGCCCGAGGGGCTCATTTACCACTCGTATTTGGCGGGTACGAAGGAGCCCCGCATGGCGAGCGTGTTCGCCTACATTCCCAGCAGCGGCTGGGTGTTGGATTTCACGGTCGGCGCCCGGATCGGCCTGCTGCGGTATGGCACTCCGCATGCCATCCGGCCCGAAGGCTTTCAGTTGGACATCGAGGGAGCGGCCTTTCCGCGGCTAGACATCCAACACGACTTCGACCTGGTCGACGTCGATTTCCGCGGCGGCTTGCCGCTCACCTACGGGATTGGGCCCTTTCAGGCGAAGCTGGCGTACTATCACCTGAGCTCGCACATTGGCGATGAGTATCTGCTGCGGAATCTGAATTTCCCCCGCATCAACTATGTTCGCGACGTGATCGTTCTCGGCGGCTCCGTTTATCCCACGGAGAACACGCGTCTCTACGCTGAGGCGGGTTGGGCCTTTAATACCGACGGCGGCAGCGAGCCGTGGGAATTCCAATTCGGCGCGGAATATAGCCCCATTTACCCGCTTGGCTTTCGCGGTGCGCCGTTCGCCGCCATTAACGCCCACCTGCGCCAAGAAGTAGACTTCGGCGGCAGTCTCGTCGTGCAGGCCGGCTGGCAATGGCGCTCGGCCGTAAGCCGCCGGCTCCGCGTCGGTTTCCAGTATTTCAACGGCAAGAGCGACCAGTATCAGTTCTTCCGCGATTTCGAACAGCAATTTGCCGGCGGGCTCTGGTACGATTTTTAAAGCTCGTACTGCCGTGCCCTACCAGCCCGACGCGCTAGCGAGGGAGTATCGGGCCTGACTCCCTCGCTGGCGCGTCGGGCTGGTAGGGAGGCGGGGGGATTTCAGAATATTTGCCGTCAATAATCCTCCCCCCACGGCGAAATACCAGCCAGGAAGGGTGTCATTGATCCAAGCGGCCCCGGTAGCCACGATTGCGCTGGTCGCGTTGAGGGAACGGTCCATGTCTAACGGCAAATGTCGGTTTCCAAAAGCACTTTTGCTAATCGTCGTCGTCGTGGCCGCGATCGGCTTCAACCGAGGGTGCGTCGGTAGGGGCACGTGGGCCAACTCGGAAGAAGAGATCGACCTGCCGGCCTTGGGCGTACATACGGTTTTGATCCGTACCGACAACGGGACGATCCAGGTTCGACCCACGCGCGGCGACAGCGACACGATTCATGTCCGGGCAATCATCCGCGCCGCCGGCAGCGACGAAAACGCTGCCCAAGCCTGTCTCGACGCGGTCGATATCATCACCCCCACCAGCGGTCCGGCCGACAGCGTCCAGGAAATCCGCTGGGCTTGGAGCGATCCCAATTGGTCGTCTCAGAAGGCCGAGGTGTCGTTCGAAGTCAGCCTGCCCGCGGCGTTGGATCTGAACGTGGAAACGGAGAACGGCAAGATCGACGTGGTGGGCGCCACGGGCGATTGCGAGCTCAAGTCGCGCAACGGCGCTATCCGAGCCTGGGCCGTGGCGGCCCAGCGGATTTCCGCCTCGACTCAAAACGGCGCGATCGATATCGAGTCGCCGGCTGGCGAGATTGATCTCACGACGACCAACGGCAAGATCGTCGCGGCGCTGACCGGAACGACGGTTTCCAAGGGCACCCTCAAAACTCAAAACGGCGAGATTCGCCTTTCGATCGACCCGGCCGCAAACGTCCAGTTTCGCTGCAAAACGAATAATGGTCGCATCACGAATTCCTTGCCGCTCGGTGACGTGAAGAAAAGCTCGCGACGAGGCCTCACAGGGCAGTTGGGCGACAGCGGAGGAACCATCGATGTCAGCTCGAACAACGGCGCCATCCGTCTAGAAAAGATCGACCCGCGACGGGTGGAACGCTCCGATGAGGACGAGTAAGAACCTCTGGCTTCCCTATTCGGACGTCATTCCCGCGCATGCGGGAATCCAGGGACTGGGGGAGGGCGAAGTCGCAAGAGATTTGTGCGCGGAGGTTGTCAATCCTGTGGTTCTGGGCCGACTTGCCGTTCACTGGATTCCCGCGTGCGCGGGAATGACGGTCATGAACCCCCTTCAACTTGAGCTTGGGTCAGCGCTTGCCCCGCTGCGCCCGCCCAGCCTGCTTCCGCTCCATCGATCTTCCGCTACACTGGGCCCCAAAAGGGTTCAGCATGCTGTCCGACCATCGGCTGTTCTTGCAGCAATACTTCCGCGACTTCCACGCCACCGGCGCGATTGCGCCGAGCAGCCGCTGGCTGGCCGCGGCCCTGGCCCGCTTTGTGCCTGGTGACGGACGCCAATCGGGGGTAACCCCTCTCCGGCACATTCTCGAAGTCGGACCAGGCACTGGGGCGGTGACCCGCTCGATCATAACGGCGCTAGGACCCGAGGATCGGCTCGACCTGGTCGAGCTCAACGGCAGCTTTGTGGAGCATCTGCACCATCGCTTCCGAAAGGAGCCGGATTTCGTGGCCGTGTCCGACCGCGTGCGGGTCTTGCATCAGAAAGTCGAGGATCTACCGCCGGAATCGGCGTACCATGCGATCGTTTCGGGCCTGCCGCTAAACAATTTTGCGGTCGCCGAGGTCGAGCAAATTTTGGATACCTTCACCCGGCTGCTGGCGCCCGGTGGGACGCTGTCGTTCTTCGAGTACGTGGCCGTTCGGCCGGCTCGAGCGATGGTCAGCGGCGCGAACGATCGCCAGCGACTGCGCGGCATTGGCCAGCGGTTGGGGGACCTGTTGGGGAAGCATGAGTTCCGCCGCGAGTGTGTCTGGCGGAACCTTCCGCCGGCCTGGGTGCATCATGTGCGCATTCGTCCCGGGACATTGAGTTGAAGGGGTCATCATGACCGTCATTCCCGCGCAGGCGGGAATCCAGGGAACCACAATTCAGCCCTGAACCACAAGATTTCCAACTTCCGCGCACAAGTCTCTTGCCTTGCGCCTTCGCCCTCCCCCAATCCCTGGATTCCCGCCTGCGCGGGAATGACGTCCGAGTTGAAGCGTTGGCGGTTCTCAAGGCACGAATCGCTCTTAAGTCACAGTGCGGCCCGGTAATCGGCTGATCCTACGAACTTCCTAACCGGCAAAGTTCCTGCCGGCATCGCGACTCTTCTTGCCGCAATTCGATCCGTCGCCTATACTTTTAAGTTGTGTACTTGTTGCGGTTTGCGCCTTTTTGGCTTGGTTGGTTCGACCAGAGAGTCGTACCAGCGCGCGAGCGTCGTTGGTAAGATGTGCCGGCAATCGAGCAACTGAAGCCCAGCACGCGATCCGGATTTCGCGGGGCCACCGATCGATTCACGAGGAGGATGGAGATGCAGTTTCGTGCATTGCGGATCGCTTGTGTGGTGGTAGTGGCTTTGGGGACTGGGGCTCTTGGGACCGCACAGTTCGTGGCAGGTACGGCGCTGCTCAGGGCGGAGGAACCACCCAAGTCTCCGGCGGCTGCCGAGAAACCGCCGGTAGCAACGGATACCGCAAGCAAGGACGCGGCAGGCAAAGATTCAGCAGCGAAGGACCTGAAAGCGACCGATTCTGCCGCTAAGGCAGCAGCGGAAAAGGCCGCCAAAGCCAAAGCCCGTGACGCCGAAGAGTACGAACTGCAGAAGCTCTTCGCCGACACGCTGGACCAAGTCGAGCGGAACTACGTCAAGGACATCAGCCGCCGCGAGCTGATGGAAGCCGCCATCCGCGGCGTGCTAGGCAAGCTCGATCCCTACTCGAACTACATCAGCCCCGACGACCTGGGCCGGTTCAAGACGGCCGTCGACAACCAATTCGGCGGCATTGGCATCCAGGTCGACCTGCCCAGCAAGGGCCAGTTGGTAATCATCAGCCCGTTGGTCGGCAGCCCCGCCTACAAGGCCGGCTTGCAGGCCGGCGACGAGATCGTCGAGATCGAAGGCAAAAGCACCGACGACATGCAGCAGATCGACGACGCCATTCGCCGGCTGAAGGGCGAGGCCGGCTCGAAGGTGACGATCACTGTCTTCCGCCCCATCACCGGCCGGCGCAAGAAAGTCACGCTCCAGCGCGAGATCGTCCAATTGGAAACCGTGCTGGGCGACCAGCGCAAAGGGGACGATCGCTGGGACTTCATGCTCGATCACGACAAACGGATCGGCTACATCCGCCTCACCGCCTTCAGCCGCGACACCGAACGCGATTTGCAGGCCGCCTTGGAAGAGCTGCAAAAGGAGCACGTGAAAGGCCTGATCCTGGACCTGCGCTTCAATCCCGGCGGGTTGCTCACCTCGGCCATCGCCGTCTCGGACATGTTCGTCCCCGAGGGACGCATCGTCAGCACCGCCGGACGCAACAGCACCGCCCGCTCGTGGGACGCGCAAAAATTCGGCACGTTCGAGGGCTTTCCGATGGTCGTGCTGGTCAATCGCTACAGCGCCAGCGCTAGCGAGATCGTCTCGGCCTGCTTGCAGGACCACCAGCGAGCCGTCGTCATTGGCGAACGGACCTGGGGCAAGGGCAGCGTGCAAAACGTCATCGAGCTTGAAGGGGGCAAGAGCGCGCTCAAGCTCACGACGGCCGGCTACCAACGCCCCAGCGGCAAGAACATTCACAAACTGCCCGACGCCAAGGACAGCGACGAATGGGGAGTCAAGCCAAACGACAGCTTCGAGGTCAAGCTCGACGACCTGGAAATGGCCCGCCTGGCGCAGTATCGCCACCGCCGGGACATCCTGGCCGTGAACCATTCCCCGCAGCCCGCCGACGCCGACAATTCGCTCAGCCAGGCTTCCGGAACGAAGGAGTCGACTGAAAAGAAGGATACGGGGAAGCAGGACGCGGAAAAAAAGTCCGACGTAAAGCCCGACAAGGACAAATCAACTGACGAGAAACCGGCGGACGATAAAGTCGCTGACGACAAGTCTGACAAGAAGGCTGACGAGAAGTCAGCCGACAAGAAGCCCGACGGCGATAAGCCGGCCGATGCGAAATCGAACGACGACAATGCGAGCGAGAAGAAACCGCAAGCCGACAAGCCCGAGGGGGCAAAGAGCGAGGGCACAAAACCAGGCGATCCGAAGAGCGCCGTCAGCAAGATGGGCGATATGAAACCTGGCGATGCAAAGCCCGACGACGGTGAAAAGAACACCGTGAAGCCCGATGCGGCCAAGAGCACGCCGAAAAAACACACCGACGCGGACGACCCCGACCAGGACGATGAAAAGCGGGCCACGTTCGTCGACCGGCAGTTGCAAAAGGCGCTCGACTATCTGAATGGCGAGCTGGCCAAGGCGCAGTGATTCAATACGCGGAATGAGGAACGGCGTAATCTCGCCGTAAGGACTCGCGCAGAAATTACTCGTGCAATTTTTAAGCCACGGATGAAACCCAGCCCGGCATAGCCGGAGCCAACCAATAAAAAGGGGTCGGGACTCGTTGTCGCCGGCGCGACTCGGCCGTTCGCAGGACCGGCTTCCGACAACGACTCGCCGACCCCTTTTCGTTGGTTCCGGCTATGCCGGGCTGGGTTCAATCCGTGGCAAATTAACCAAGTTATTTCTGCGCGGATCCTAACTTGGGAAATTCGTTCATCGCTCCGCATTTCTTCCATGAACCTGCTCACGATCGAAACCACCTGCAACG
>Ga0163150_10003051_pt1 | contig 24239 bp, 20 predicted proteins | sample OliLakLV19P2IB_FD_148628 | JGI IMG/M metagenome (GOLD analysis project Ga0163150, IMG submission 148628) | Freshwater microbial mat bacterial communities from Lake Vanda, McMurdo Dry Valleys, Antarctica - Oligotrophic Lake LV.19.P2.IB | ecosystem: Environmental > Aquatic > Freshwater > Lake >...
TCTATGTCTCATGGCCCAATGAATGTTAGGAACGAACGAAAAGTAACTTCCGTGTAGTGTGATGGATGATAGGCTGAAGGACGTTCTGATGGCAGATTTCAATTCACGTCTTCAGGGACACGGAGGGTTCGTCCGATGTCAGCTTATTCGCCGCGGGTCGAAGGGCACATGGTGGCTTTGTACGACTCGCTTTCGGAGAAGGATCGGCGGCGTTATGCGGCCGTCGAGGCCGAGAAGCTGGGGCATGGCGGAATTCGATATGTGGCGGACTTGTTCGGGTGCGATCCCGATACAGTCAAGCAAGGCAGCGACGATATTGTCGAATTGCCCACCGACGAAGCAGCCAGTCGGGTCCGAAAAAAAGGGGGGCCGAAAAACAGCTAGCTTAGGACAACCGGGCCTCGTGCAGGCCGTCGAGGCTGCGGTGGCCACGCACACGGCCGGCTCGCCCATCGACAAAAACATGGTGTGGACGAACCGCTCGCCGCGGCAGATTGCCGAAGAAGTCGCCGCAGAAGGCTACTCGGTCTGTGCCGATACTGTGCGGCGGATTTTGACCGAGGATCTGGAACTTGGCCTGCGGCAAGCCGAGAAAGAAGTGGCCGGCAAGACGTGTGCTTTCCGCGAGGAGCAGTTCGAGCACATCGCCCGGCGGCGGAAGTGGTACGAGCGGCGCGGCTGGCCGGTGCTGTCCATCGACACGAAAAAGAAGGAACTGCTGGGCGATTTCTTCCGGCCGGGCCGGGCCTACACCGACGGCGTGGTGCGCGTGCTGGACCACGATTTCGCCACGCTCGGCAGCGGCCGGCTGGCGCCCTACGGCGTCTACGACGTGGCCCAAAACGAAGGCTTCCTGTTCCTCGGCCAGAGCGCCGACACCAGCGAGTTCGTCTGCGATGCGCTGTGGCGATGGTGGCAACGGCTGGGAAAGCATCGCTACTGGCACGCCAGCGGCCTACTCCTCTTGTGCGATTGCGGCGGCAGCAACGGCAACCGGCAGCACCGGTTTAAGGAAGACCTGGCGGATCTGGCTTACAAACTGCGCCGCCCGATCGAGGTGGCGCACTACCCGCCGGGCTGCTCGAAGTTCAATCCGATCGAACGGCGCATGTTCTGCCACGTAACGCGAGTCCTGCAAGGCGTCGTGCTTCGCAGCATCCAGGTGGCCCGCGACTTCATGGCCCGCACGACAACGGCAAGCGGGCTAAAAGTCATCGTCGAGGTTGCCCGACACACCTACGAACGAGGCCGCAAAGCAACCGCGGAATTCCTCAACGAAATGCCAATCCGCTGCGGAAAACTCCTGCCACAATTCAACTACACCGCACGGGCATGACACGCTACCGCTGAAGCACGGAAGTTATTTTTCGTTCGTTCCTTACGCGTCATCGTTCGTACCGGCTATTCCCCTTCAGTCGCACGCGGCAGCGCTTTGGAAACGAGGACGATTAGGCGGAATCGCCCGCGGACGTAAACACCGGCGAAGGCGTTTGAGACACACGAAATCACGCCGCTAGAAATAAAAAAGGCGTCGAGTGACGAATCACTCGGCGCCTTTTCGCAGATCTGGAATGCGAACTACTTCGCCCGCAGGACGTCGGTCTTGTCCAAGCCTGCCAGATTGTTGTCGCGATTGGCGTCGTTGATCTCTTCGTCGCGGTCGATGAAGACCAGCAGCTTCGAGAACTGTGTCGGACGACCTTCCGTCTCGCCGGTCATGTTGAACACGGTCGGCGGCAGACGCATGTCGACAAACTTCGTTTGGCCGGTCGGAATCGAACCGACGCGGACCAACGTCTGGGGCAGACCCTCTTCGATCTGCATCTCGGTCGAAGCCATCATCGTGATGTTGAACGGCTGGTCGATCGCCGTCGAACCGTTGTTGCGGAAGCTAACGCGATAGCGCGGGCCTTGCTCGCTTGGCTTGCCGGCGTCGAGCATTCGGACATCGATCAGCTCGAGGTCGATGCCCTTGGCCAACTCGACGACCTCGGCGGGCGATTCCTCTTCCGCCGCCGCCACTTGAGGTGGGGCCTGCTGCACAACTACCGGCTCAGAAACGTAAACGGTCTGCACCGAGCCACCGCCACCACCGATGAACTCCGATTGTTGGTTGAAGCCGCGGCTTGCGATCACCTGAGGCAATATCGTGGCGACCGTTGTCCAGAAGTCCTGCTGTGGTGTTACAGGGGGCGTTGCCGGCGGAGTCGCGGGCGGAGTTGCTGGAGGCGTGCCCGGAGGAGTCGCTGGCGGTGCGCCCGGTGGGGTTGCCGGTGGGGCGCCAGGGGGCGTCGCTGGCGGAGCGCCAGGAGGAGTGCCCGGTGGCGTTGCTGGTGGAGTTTGCTCAGCCTGCTTCTTCGCCTCGTCAGCGATCGCCTTGTCGATTGTCTCTTGCGTAATGCCGCCAAGATCAGCGCCAATGTCAACACCTAAGATGTTCCGCTGTGGGCCAACCACGCCGACGTTGTTTGGGGCCAACGCGTCGGTCGGATTCGGAGTCGTCGTGTTGCCGGCGCCGAGCAACTTGTTCTTGAGGTTCTGTTTGTGCAACAGAGCGCTGTCGCGGACTTCCGCCAGCTTGTTGCTCATCCCAATGTTGCTGGTGGACAATTGCTTGAACTCTTGCGCCGTGGTCGAAAGCTTGCTGCTGATATTGCCCACGTGCAGCTTGTTGGAAACGCCAGCCATTTTGTTGCTGAGGTTGATATTCGAGAGGGACTTGTTGAAACCCTGGGCCTTCTCGGAAAGCTGGCTGCTGATATTGCCGGTTTGGAACTTGTTGGAGACGCCGGCTGCATTGCTGCTGGAGAGCGATTTATTGAAGTTCTGAGCCTTGTTGGACAGCGAGCTCGTGATGTTGCCAGTCTTGAGTTTGCTGACCGTGCTGGACTGTTTCACGCTGCCCAGCGCGCCAGAGACGCTCTTGCTAAGCCTGCCGCCACTACCCTGCAGGTTTGATGCGCCTTGTAGGCTGTTCGAGAACGAACCACCGGCGCTCTTCACGCTGCTGCGGACCTGGCTGCTCGAAACTTTGTTTGCAATGCCCGATAGCGCCGACTTGCCGCCGCCGCTACTGGCGCGACTCATCGCGCCTCCGGCGGCCGACTTGATCGCTCCGCTGAGAGCGTTGAACCCGGCCCCAGCCATCGCCACTTGACTCATCGTCGACGCGGCCGCCAGCGACGCAATCGCCGTGGCCAGCACTGCTTTCCACTTTTTTCCAGTCATTTCCATTTCCCTATGATGTTAGAGGGTCCCAAAAATCGCCACCCACGCCACAGGCGCAGCCGGGCGAGAATTGTTACCAAGGCGTCGAAAAGAATTTTGGAATCGGCCGGAAAGGCCGCTGGGCAGCCCGAGATTGTAGGAAGAGAGACCGTGTTGACCGCGCGTTCTCCGGTAGAGGCGTGATCGACAAAAAAAGGCGTCGAGCGAATATTCGCTCGACGCCTTTGAGTCAAAGTGGACAGCGTGTGTTGCGGCCTTTTCGCCGGGGTCACGTCCGGCGTTTGACGGCCGAGCCCAGAGCAATCTGCCAGCCATCCGTCATCTAGCCCCGCACGAATGCCGTAAGTCCCTCGTGATCGAGATTTCTCTGGTCTTTTGTCCCAGGCAATTTTTCAGCAGTTACCCAGCGTGCGGCACGATCGGCCCGGTTCGGATCCTCGCAAGAGTCCCACCTCGAGCCATTCAAATCGGTCACCAAGAGACGGTCGCCGCGCCTCGCGCGCGGCACTCATAATCTGTCACACGGGTGTCACAGTCTGGGACGATAGAACCGAGCGGCAATTTGGACGTGGATACTGGCTGGCAATACCCAATTCTGAGCAGTCTGGGTAAATGGCATCGATCCGCTGAAAACCGCCACTATATCACCGACTTGCATGCCACAATTCTCAATCAACTGGGGCTCGATTCACGGCAGCTCGAAGTTCCTGGAAGAAAACGCCTTGAGATCGACCATGGAACACCGATTGCCGAGATCATCGCATGAGCGGTGCAGGCAATTCTTGGATTCGGCACCACGCGCGCCCGTCACGTCGAAGCCGCCACGTCCTTTACATCAATGAGGCGATTTTTGCTTTGTGCTTCATCCTCACCTACGCCGTCGAAAGCGCCGCGCCAGGATTTGCAGACAAAACGTTCAATTTACGACCCTGCGGGACAATATAGCAATCGCGAAAGTTCAAAATTGAAATGCGACGTGACGCACGTCGTGACTACACTGCGGATCGGGCGCAGCTCGCATGGATTTGACCCGCGCGAGCGGCTGCAGGCAGTCTGGAGCCGGAGTCGTTCCATGAATTTGTCCAACCAGGATCTGACGTGGAGGTAGCGGCGGACGGGCGCAACAGCGATTGCCCGCGCAACCGAGAATAAGCGTTTCCTCGCAGGAGGCAGCTGGACAGGGATCAGGCATGCACTGAAGATGGGGTTGAAGCATCTTCGAACAACTTTCGTCCTCTGGAGGTACTCATGCAATTGGTCTCATTGAATAATGCATTTTCGTTAGCCTTGGCGACCGCGGCCTGTTTTCTAAATGCGCAACCGGCTGGGGCGACGATCCTTACCTTCTTGAATGCGACAGGGCGGAGCCCCGACAACTACGGTACGTTGGGAAACATCGGCGATATCGGCTACGGCGACCGGGTCAACTTCGGCGCAGAGACTACCGGAAGTGACGCCAATGGCGGCTACCTGCGTGGTCCAGGCGGTTGGACTCCAAACGTCCGGGCCGACTACCGAACGGGTGACGCCGCGACCGGCTATGGCGGCGTGGGACTCAGTTGGGGCGCGACCTTGGATCGCTTGGACGAAACGTCCGAGACCGGAGCAGGCGGCAACGGCAACGACGCCAACGGCACGCCGATCATCGAATACCAATCGCTCTGGCCAATCGAACCAGGTGGAACGAACGCGGTCGACCCCTTCACTCGCGCCGAAGTCATTCTCACGCCAGACCAGAACTACAATGTTGTCTTGCGCAACTTCTTGTCGCAGGCCTACGACGCTTCCAACCATCTCGTCGATAACCAGACCTATCAGGTGAAAGCCGCCGACGGCGCCGTCTTGTTCACCGATACGGTGCCTGACATGGTCGGATACTGGTGGCAGTATTACGGAGTCAATGGCTACGTCCACTTCAACGCTGGCAATCAACCGATCTACTCTTCGCAACCCATACGAATCATCGGCGCCGATTCGTATTGGTACGCTCTTTCGGCGATCGACTTCGCGCAGGAGTTGATTGGCGATGCCAATGGCGACAACACGGTCAACATTTTCGATATCAATCTGGTGTCGTCAAATTGGAGTACCGCGGGACCAACGGGGGACGCCAATCACGATGGGACGGTCAACATCTTCGACATCAACTTGATCTCCGCCAACTGGGGTCATGGAAATGGCGGCGCGACTGCGGTGCCCGAACCGTCGACGCTTGTGACAGCCGGGCTGGCCGCGTTAGCTCTCTTGGGGGTCACTCGTCGACGGCGCGGCTAACGTGACTAGATTCCGAACGTGCATGCATTTCGTAGGTTGTGTTCAGCGGAAGTTATCATTCTCCAACATGTATCGCCTCCGAAGGTTGCCTTCGATGTCAAGTCGCCAGTGTCCTTGCGTGCGTTCTCGTGCGGCCAGACGCACAATGGTTGCGGCCATCGTTGGGTTTTCGCTTGTGGCCGTCGGTGAAGCGGCGCAAGCGGCCGGGTTACAAGCCAGTTCGTCGTCGAGCGACGGCACGTGGATGCCTGTCGGTGCAACCGATGGTCGGCGGTTTGAAACGCATGCGCCGCATGCCTGGCGTGGAAAATCGGGCGAGAAATCCTGGTGGTGGCAAGTGAGGTTCGATAAAGCCCGGCCTGTCGGCGCCATACTGCAAATCGTCGGCGACGATTCGATTTTGTTCCACGGCGCTCCGCGGCAGTATGTCTGGCAAGGCAGCCTCGACGGCCAAAGCTGGACCGATCTGGAAGAGACCAGAACCGATCACGAACGGCGCACATTTCGAATTCACCGGCTGGCCAAACCGCAAACTTGGCAATACTTGCGAATGAACATTGCCAAATCCGAGGGTCCGGCGCCCACCCTACGCGAAGTTGAGATTTACGATACGACCAATTCCAAGATCGATTTCCCTGCTTGGATCATCCCTGTGAGCACGGAGGAATCGCAAACCCTTCCGTTCCAGGGTCCGGAGTTCATCGCCTTAGTCCGCCAGTGTGCGGGCTATCAAGACGTGCAAGCACAGCACGTCTGGCTCGACAACTTCGACGCGGCGTTCGTTGCGGTCGAACCGCGGCCGCTGTGCGCATTCCTCAGCGGCAATCTGGCCGAGTGGTGCCAGCGAACTCGCGAACCCTGGCGCGGGACGCAAGAAATACTTCGCGATGGCAGGCTGCCGATGTGGGCGTCCTGCGGAGGAGCGCAAGGTCTGGCGATCCTTACCGCCGTGGGCGTCGACAAGCCTTGGGACTGTCCTCGTTGCCGCGATCCGAAGCATCCGAAACTGCCGGTCTACACTCACATCGGGCACACCGGACCGGGAAAGTGCGGCGAGTATGGCGCTTGTATCTTTGAGACCGGCCCCAAGTTCGTGAGGCAGGTCGCCAAGGATCCCGCCTTCGAGGGGCTACCTGCCGAATTTGAAACAATGGAAAGCCATTGTGGGCAGATCGAGTATGTACCCGAAGGCTGGACCTTGGTCGTGACTAATGGTCGGAACGGAAAGACGAAAACGCAGTGCATTCGGATCAACGATCGACCCATTTACGCGGCGCAATTTCATATCGAGATGTTGGGCACACCGGATAGCTCGCGCAAGATCATGTCGAACTTTCTGACGCTCGCCAAAAGCTGGGGTGGATACAACGAGCATGGCCGGCGATTGCCGCCGCCGCTGCCCTTGGAAACGAAATGACCGCCTGACACTTCTTGGCTCGATGGCGCGATCAAAGTCGATTGTGAACCGATTCGGGGCGCCATCGACTGGTATGAGACGCTGCGCATCTTAATTGATTAAACAAATAGTCCTGCGTTAGAACCGTGCCATTTTCGGAGTCTCGCGAATGAAGCTCTGCTTCAAGGTGCATCGCGTTTTGGCTTGCGCGATCTTGGCCGCGTGTGCACCGACCGTCGGTTGCCGCCCCAGCACCTCACTCTCGCTCGCGCCGGTTACAGGAACCGTCAAACACAAAGGCCAACCTCTCGTTCGCGGCACGGTTGTGTTCACTCCGATGCCAGGCACTCTCGGCCCGCAGGCCGTAGGCAACATTGGTTCCGACGGATCGTTTCAGATGCAGACGGCGGGCGTTGACGGGGCCGCCGTCGGCGAACACAAAGTGACCGTCCACAGCCGCCGCGAACACACACCCGAGGAGAGCGCCAAATTGGTCATTCCACCATCGCTCATTCCCGAGAAATACGGCAAAGAAGACCAATCGGGGCTGAGTATCAATGTGCAGAAGGGTTCCAATGAGTATCCCATCGAATTGCCCTGACTCTCGGCGCCGCGCCTTCACGCTGGTTGAGCTGTTGGTGGTGATTGCCATCATCGGCATCTTGATCGGCCTGTTGCTGCCCGCGGTGCAAGCTGCGCGCGAAACCGCGCGGCGCACACATTGCAAGAACAACCTGAAGCAGATCGTGCTCGGTATTCTCACGTATACGGACTCCAGCAACGGTGTGATCCCCGTCAATATCCCGAATTACGATCTTCCGAACGCGCCGCAGGTGATGGGATCGGGCATGGGGTGGATGGTGAGCATTCTGCCGTTCATCGAGCAGCAGCCGCTCTTTAACTCATTCAATTTCAACGGCCGCGCTTTGGGCAACAAGGGCATTAGAAACGCAGAGAATCGGGAGCTGATGAAGACCTGGTTGCCCGTGTATCTTTGCCCAGCCGATACGTATCGAGAGTATCAACTCAAAGTGTATCTGCTCGAAGGCCAGCCAATCGCGGGCACTAACTACGCCGGTGTGATCGGGCCGCACAGCGTCGCGGGCTCGCTGTTCAGCGGGCTTGTCGATTGCAACAACTACGCAAGCTACGCGGGTGACGACTCGAAGTTTCTTAAGGAATGCAGCGGGATGTTTTGGACCACTAGCATTGTCGCACCGGTCACTCTGGCCAGCATCACTGACGGCACCAGCAACACGTTGGCCGTGGGCGAAGTCGTCTTTGAGTACAACTGGTTCATGGCCTGGCCGGTGTCGAACGGAAACTGTGCCCGCACGCACGCGCCGCTGAACTACTTGAAGCCCGGCGTCGACCCCACCTCGCAGGCGGCGGCCTACGATGATTGGCCCAATGCGGCATTCCTCAGCCGGCACGGGGGAGGCGTCCACTTCGGCGCGGCGGACGGCCATGTAGTCTGGGTGAACAACGACGTTGACCGCGTTGTATTTCAGGCGATGTCGACTCGCAATCGAGGCGAATCGTCCGCGTTGCCGCCCTAACTATTGCGAGACAACGGACTGGCTGCACGAGCACATTGAACGGCGTTTCCCTCGAAGCAGAAGGCCCCAAAAAAAAGCGGGCTATTGGCGCGAGGCAGCACGATTTCGCAGCGAGTCGAGTACGATTGACAAACTGGCCCAGTCGCGATTAAGGCTCCTCGATCACGGCCTGCTCGCCCGGACGCACGACGCTGGCGGCATACGGAAACCATCCCACGGTCAATGCCGAGACGGCGACGCAAACTAATGCGGCGAGTACTAGCACGACTGCCGGCAAGACGATAATTCCTCGAGCTACGAGTGAGGGCAATATCACTAAGAGCGCAATATCGATCGGCGCGATCGCCACGTACGCCAGTCCGTAGTCCTCGAGCGTCTTACTTTTCAGCCGGGGGTCGATCACTCGCAATAACGTGATCGCGCTAGCGACCACACCGGTATTCCAACCATAAACGAAAAGACTGCGTTCAAACCAGAAATCTTGGTAGACTTTGCGTCCCACGATCCACAGCACCGCCATGGAATAGGCCACGCCAAAGCAGCACATGATCGCCAGCGGCGCAGCATGGTCGACGACGACGCTCAACTTGATCGACGCGATGCCGCACGCGATAAGATAGTCGGAAACGGTCGATCCGATCCGGCTAATAGTTTGCCGATCGACATACTGCCCCAGATTCGCTGAATCGAGAAGCCACTGCACGCCGCCTCCCGCCAAGACGGTCAAAGCGTACAGTGGTATCTCGTATGCGCCGGGCAAAGCGCGCTTCAAGCCTTCGCGACCGAGAAACGCCAATGCAAACGAACCCAATACGAGCGCGACGTGCCAACCTAATGGATCGAGTGCGATGTGACTGACCGTTTCTTGTCCTAGTGGCACACGTTCTGCTTCCGACAGCAGGCCGCGGCGAACGCCTTCGGGTAGGTCTTGCGCGGATGCAACAAAGCGCGTCCAGCCGAGACGCGTGCCAATATTGATCAGCAGCATGCCGCCGAGTACTGCCGAGAGCAAACCAACCGTCGCGAACGTGAAGCCCACGCTTTTAGCCTCGGCCCAACCGTGGGCTTCGAGCACCGTGCTAATAGCAGTCGCCGTACCATGTCCACCGGCGAAGCCGCCTGGCAGCATGAGTGCAAACCCACCAGGTAGGCCTGGAAAGAGCGGGGTGAGCAAGAACACACCGATCAGCAATGCCAGCCCATACTGACCGAATTCAGTCGCGATGTTGTACAAGAACGTGTCGCCGACGCGGCGAACGACCGAGTGCAAGTCGGGCTGACGCTTTCTAGCGCCCATGAACAGTGTTGCAAACAGGATAGCGACCAAAAAGCTCGGGTACGTACTCAAGAGCGGCTGGTTCTCGGCATCGCGCGCCAAGGGCAGCCAGTTAAGCAATTGCGGGCCCAAGAGCAGTCCCAAAAACCCGGCAATCATCGGAGTCGGCACATAAAGCACCTGCAGCCAGCGAATGTTTGCCCGCAACAAGTGCCCGACAACAAGCAACAACGAAAGCAATCCGAAATCGAGAAACATCGGACCTCGCACGATTCTTGGGCGATCGTTGCCTCGGACGGCTTGGCTGAGTTGCACCGAGCCTGCAACATGATAATCACTCGGGGTCATCGATGTAAGTCAGGGCGCATCGGGCGAACGGCGGGCGGGCACATCAGCGTTATCTGCCAACGGAATCGAAGGGCGTCTTGATCAATGGACATCGTCAGTTTCATCCATGAGATGACTTGGGATTGCCTTTCCCCGCGGGTCAGACGACAGGCAGTGCGATGCCTGCTCGATTCGCTGGGCGCCAGCATCGGCGGCCGAGCAACGGAATTGTCGCGGATCATCCACGACTTCGCGGCGGCGGCGTTCGGCGGGCGGGGGGCGCGTTTGTGGCAGGACGGACGCGAAGTGTCGCCTCCTGGTGCAGCGCTGGCCAATGGCATGACGATCGACGCACTCGATATTCACGACGGACACTCGCTCACCAAGGGACATGCCGGCGCGGCGATCGTACCGGCCACGCTGGCCATGCTGGCCAGCGGCGGGCAACCGGTTTCAGGCCAAGAATGCCTCATGCTCATCGCCATCGGCTACGAAGTCGCGATTCGAGCTGGGATCGCGTTGCATGCGTCGGCTTCGGACTATCATTCGTCCGGGTCGTGGAATGCATTGGGAGCGGCAGCCGTCGTCGCCCGCCGACTTGAATTGAACCAGGAACAGACGCTCCACGCGCTTGGCGTGGCTGAATATCATGGCCCCCGATCGCAGATGATGCGCTGTATCGATGATCCGACAATGGTTAAGGACGGCTCGGGTTGGGGTGCTATGGCAGGCGTCAGCGCGGCACTGCTGGCAGCCGCGGGCTTCACGGGCGCTCCGGCGGTGACCGCCGACGCTTCGGCCCTGGGCAAGCAATGGGACGATCTCGGCGAGCGGTGGGAGATTTTATCGCAATACTTCAAGCCACATGCGGTATGCCGCTGGGCGCAGCCGGCCGTCGAAGGCGCGGTCCTGTTGCAGCGCCGCCACGATCTCCGTCACGACGAAATCACCGCGATTCATATCGACACGTTTCACGAGGCCACCAGGCTGACCAACCGCGCTCCCACGAGTACCGAAGAGGCTCAATATAGTTTGTCGTTTCCCGTAGCCGCGGTTCTCGTTCACGGTGAAATGGGCGCCGCGGCATTGATGGGCGCCGCCCTTTCTGATCCGCGCGTGTTGCGTCTCGCTGCGAGCGTTAAGGTAGTCCAATCTCGTGAATTCGATCGGGAGTTTCCTGCGAGGCGACTTGCGAACGTCACCATAGAAACGACGGATGGGCGGCGATTGGAAGTTCATCGCGTCGAGCCCCGTTGGGACGGCGCATCTCCGCCCGCCGATGAAGAACTGATCGCGAAATTCCGCGGTCTGACGGCTTCTCTGCCTTTGGACCAGTCGCAGTCGATTGAAAAGACCGTGCTCAACCTGGCCGAGCTGCCCGACGCACGAGTCCTCGCCGACCTCATGGCGACGCCGTGCGGTTGAATCGCGAGCGATTGGCCGACGACTACTCCTTGGGCCGGTAGATTGCGCGGTAATCGCCCGCGGTCATGCCCAGTTCTCGCTTGAACGCAACGCAGAAGTACGACGCTCGGCTGAAGCCGGTCATTTGTGCGATTTCTTCCAAGGTGTGGGTTGTCTGCGCCAACAGAGCCTTGGCACGCTCCAATTGCACGCGAAGGATCTCGTCGTTGGGTGACCGTCCAAGCGCCTCCTGAAACAGCCGGTACAACGTCGTTCGCGAGCGATCGATGGCCCGAGAAACATCCTTAGCCTGAATCCGGTCGCAGGCGTTCTTGCGAATGAACGATACGGCCTCGGCGACTTGCTTGTCTTCGATGGCGGTGATTTCGGTCGACATGCGCGTGGCGACTCGCAGCGGCGAGACCAGCACCGGCTCGACGGCCGACGCGCGCAACTCGCCGCACATCAGGCCCTGCAGCATCCTGGCCCCTTCGTATCCGATCCGCCGCGGATTGACCACGACGCTCGACAGCGGCGGATCGCACAATCGGCACAGGTCTTCGTCGTTGTCGACGCCGATCACGGCGATCTCTTCCGGCACCGCAACGCGGGCCCGGTGGCAAGCATCGAGCACCTGCCGCGCCAAGGGATCGGTCGAGCCCATGATGCCGATCGGCTTCGGCAATTGCCCAATCCACTGTGACAGCGCCTGCTGACCGCTTTCCCAGGCCCGCGGCGTGCGTTTGTCGATCATGGTGTCGTAGCAAAGGCAGGGAAAGCCGGCCGCTTTCACTGCATCGGAAAAACCATGAAAGCGATTTTCCGACCACCATCGGCCGGCGATTCCGCAAAATGCGAACCGTTTGAATTCTCGTTCCAAAAGATGCTCGGCGGCCAATCGGCCGACCGCCACCTCGTCATTACCGACGCGAGGCAGTGAGTCGACGCGAATCCGACCGTATACGTCGACCGTCGGAATCCGCGAACGGATCAAGCGCTGTGCGACGCTGACGTCGCCGACATCGGCAAGAATCCCGTCCCCCTTCCAGCGGCGCAGCCACTGAGGATCGAGGTGGCCGTTAGAATACGCGTCGACGAAAATCGACCATGGGCCATACAGTTCAACGTAATCGGCGACCCCGTGCAGCAGACCGCGGCCATAGGCGCGAGCCTTGTCGACGCAAATCGCGACATGCCGTCCCGATCGCGGTTTTGAGCGGTTGGTGGGCATGAGGAAGGACTTGGGAACGTAGGTTGCGTAAGCGGCGGAAATCGTTGAACCGGATGCGCTCCCATAATATCCTGTTATCGGTCGCGCGCCACGACTTTTGGTTTCGCCGAATCGATTTCTGGCAATGTGGCGTCCGTTTCGAGACGTTATGACACGTCGGACGCAGGATCCATCAGACACAATATCGAAACGTCAAAGGTGGGATTTTGAAATGACTGGCCATGGCGCCGTGTCGATAATGAACCACGAGGCCTAGGCACGATCGATCCTCGAATACGGAATCTCGCCGTCGAGTCGACGATGCCCTACTACGCCCATTTCATTCGAACTGATCGCGCCGAGGCAAGAGTCGATCGCATGACCAAGGAATCCAAACTGGATCAATTGATTGCCAGCCGTCGGCCGGGCTTCACCCTGCCTCAGGCTTTCTACACGGACGAAGACGTATTCGAGGCAGATCTGGAGCGAGTCTACTTTCCCCGCTGGCTGCTCGCAGGGCATACCTCGCAGGTTGCCAACCCGGGAGACTACTTCGTCTTCAATCTCGGACGTGAATCGTTGATTGTCATTCGCGGCGACAACGGTCAACTGCAAGCCCTGTTCAACACGTGTCGACATCGCGGCTCGCGGATTTGCCTCGATTCGCAAGGTCACGTCGGCAAGCTCGTCTGCCCTTACCACCAGTGGGCTTACGAGCGCGATGGCCGGCTGGCCGGCGCACGGAGCATGGGCGCCGACTTCGATAAGTCGCGGTATCCATTGCATCGCGCGCATGTCCGTGTCGCCGAGGGGCTGGTTTACGTCTGTTTGGCCGACTCGCCTCCCGAATTCAACGAAGCGCACGAGGTCCTGTCTCGCTTCTTGCGGCCGCACGGACTCGATCGAACGAAAATCTGCTTTTCGCAGGATTACGTCGTTCACGCCAACTGGAAGTTGCTTTTCGAGAATAATCGCGAGTGCTATCACTGCGCCGTTGGGCATCCTGAGTTCTGCAAGACAAACTACGACTTGGGAATGCCGGGAGATCAGCGAACGAACGCCGAATACGACGCCGTCATGGATCGAATGCGGAGGCATTGGGAAACCAATGGCCTGGCGGTCGGCCCGGTTAACTTTCCAAATGGCTCGTGGTACCGCTGCGCGAGGGTGCCGTTGCGCGAGGGATACGTGACTGAGAGCCTGGACGGTCAGCCGCTTGCGCCAGTGATGGGCGACCTGAAGATCCGTGATGCTGGCAGCCTGCGGGTGATTACCTTCCCGAACGCTTGGTGCCATGTGAACAGCGATAACGCCAATCTGACGCAACTGCTTCCGATGGGGCCGCGGCTGACGCACGCCCGCATAACGTGGTTGGTGCGCGACGACGCGGTCGAAGGCGAGGATTATGACCCGCGCCGTGTAGTTGAATTGTGGAAGATCACCACCGAGCAGGATTGGAAGCTGTGCGAAAGTAATCAATTAGGCATCAATTCGTCGCGGTACGAACCCGGTCCGCTCTCGACAGTAACCGAACACGGTGTCGACTTCTTCACGAGCTGGTACCTCGTACAGCTCTCCGCGACGAACCCGGCACTCAAGGCAAAGTTTCCCGACCTGACGCGCACGCTGACGATTTGACTCGACGCGCGTGACCGTCAGTTTCTCCGAAGCCGATCGGCGATTTCCATGACTGGATATTGCGCACGGCGGCATTGTCAACGGTGATCAACACGACGGGCCCATCCGCGTCGCTGCCGACCGCCAGAGCCTTAGCCCAAAGTGCGTGAACAACCTCTTCGCGTACCGTACGGCGACCACCAATGCAGCTAAGTCGAATGGGATATTCTGACGCGATGTCGACTTTGGCGACGTCGACCTGCCGATCAACTTCGCCCGCCGCGAAGGAGATATCGGGATGGTCAGCACTAGGCGGCTATGCAAACCATCAGCATCGACCTGCGCACGACATTTCCCGTATTCATGGTCTTCACTTGCAGTCAATTTGCAATACTCGTCGGTTCCCTATCACATTTGGTTCCGGCTATGCCGGGCTGTGTTCAATCCGTGGAAAATTGAACGGGCTATTCATGTGCGGATACTTACCGTCGTTAATCGTGGTTTCCACATGCTAGCTCGACGGCGCCTGGCGCGATAAGCTCGCGCAGAAACACCTGGAACAAGATACACTATTTTGTATCTTATTTTTTGGTCACTTGAACGGTAGAATGCGAGCGGTGAGTTGTTTCTCACACATCTGCCAAGGGGCGCGTGCCATGCCCAAGCGAGGACGACCGCCGGCGCTGGACGAAGCCGCGCGGCGCGAAATCTGCCTACTGGTCCTCTCGGGCCATAGCCTGGCGGCCGCGTCCCGTTGCGTGGGCTGTGTACCCAATACGGTCCGTAACACGGCCGCCCGCGATGCGAAGTTCCGCTCCGAACTAGAGATTGCCCAGCGCGAAGCCGCGCATTGGCGCTTGTTTGACTTGCGACATAAGGCGAAGCGCGCATTACAGCGTTGCGCCAACGACTTGCACCGACATCGGCGGCTCGACTCGAAGCACGAAACGCGAAACGTCCCGCGACTCGCCGATCCGACTGCCGGCGAGTTTTGAAACGCTACCCCCCCAGTTTTGGCGCGCCAAAGCGACGCAACAAATGCAAGAAATGCAACAAATGGCGGCGGTGTGTAGGCTGGGGCGCTAGCCCCACCTGCAACGAATCTAAGCTCGAAAGGTGGGGCTAGCGCCCCAGCCTACATGGTGTTTTCCCACCTTTCCTGTCGTCGTGCTCCTTTTCATCCGTACTACAAACTTTGAATCTGCATGTGCGTTGCGCGGATTTTGGCGTCCGAGTTTTCACTAGCCCAGGCATTTATGCCTGGGAAATCGGTCGTCAAGGGATTCGTCGTACACGCCCTTCAGGGCGGAATGGCCACGGTGGAGGGCATTGCCCGCTGCCGACGACGACGACGACTTTTTAGGGGTGTCGTAAACCCAGGCATGAATGCCTGGGCTAGGAAAAAGCAGCAATCGATGCACAACCAATCATTTGGGTTGCCCGGGGGTAGCCCGCGCTGGGATTGTTCCGTGGCTAACGAATTGCACAAGTTGTCACTGCGTGAGTCCTAAACTCCGCGCTCACCAGCTATGGCCTGCAGCACCTCAAGCCCCCGCTCAATCGTCCGATCGTCGGCCGCATAGGAGATACGAAAATGCGTGTCGTTTCGGCTGAACACGTGCCCGGGAATGACGAGCAGCCCGCGTTCGACGGCCCGCTGCGCGAACTCCGTCGCGGTGCCTGCGCCCTTGGGCACGCGTGGAAAGACGTAGAACGCGCCGCCGGGCCGCACGACTTCGTAGTGCCCAGCAAGTCCCTGCACCATCTTGTCGCGCTTGGCGCGGTAAGTCGAAATGTACGGACTCATGTCAACGTCCAAGGCCGCGGCGCCGGCCCATTGAAACGGCTGCGGCGCACACACGAAGGTGTATTGCTGGAGCTTCGTGAGCTCATTGACGATTTCCGCCGGACCGTGGACGAAGCCCAATCGCCAGCCGGTCATCGCATAGCTCTTGCTGAATCCGTCGACCACCAGCGTATGGGGGTTGTCGTGGGCCGGCGAATGAAACGGCCCGTCGTAGCAGAATTCGCGATAGATTTCGTCGCTCACCAGCAAGATGTTTCGGTCATGCGCGAGCTTGGCCAGCTCGCGGGTTTCGTCCGCGCCGGCCACGACGCCCGTGGGATTGGCCGGGCTGTTGAACAGAATGGCCTTGGTCCGTGGCGTGATTGCGGCCCGGACGCGATCCATATCGATGCGAAAGTCCGGATACGTGTCGACCAACACGGGCCGACCGCCGACCACGGCCACCAGGGGCTCGTAGACGACAAAGTAAGGATCGAAAACGATCACCTCGTCGCCGGGGTTGACCAGCGCCATCAGCGCCAGCACCAACCCGCCGCTCGTGCCGCTGGTGATCAGCACGCGGCGGTCGGCGTGCTTGTACTGCGCGTCGACTTGGGCTTGCAGCTTTTCGCGCAGCACGGGCATGCCCTGCGTCATGGCGTAGCCGTTCTTGCCAGCGCGAATGGCCGCGATGGCCGATTCCTTAATTTCGTCAGGCACATCGAAATCGGGCTGGCCGATCGAAAGGTTAATCGGATCCTTCATCGAAGCGGCCAAATCGAACACCTTGCGAATGCCGGAGCTATCGAAGTTGGCCATCCGCGCGGCGATCCAGGGGTGCGTCATGACGACTCATCGCAATCGAGGAATTTGATGGAAACGGAACCGACGATGATAGTCGAAAGGCATGGCCCCGGCGAGCGGGTGCATCGCGGGCCGGCATACGGCGAGCCCAAATGTGGGTGGCACGCCCTGAGCGCAGCGAAGGGCGTGGAGCGCCAGAAAAAAACGCCGCGCGACCGCCAACTTGCGAGTCCTTCGCCCAGGTCCCAGACAATGTCAAACGCCCAATGGTTCGATCTCTCGCCCGGCAATGAACACGCGCTGGACTTCCAGATCGCGGCTGAGCACCAGCACGTCGGCCCGCTTGCCCGGCGTAAGGCTGCCGATCTCTTGGTCCAGGCCGACGCGTTCGGCCGGCGTCAGGCTGGCCATCCGCACGGCTTGCTCCAGCGGGCAGCCGGCGGCGCGGTGCATGTGCCGCACCATGTGATCCAGCCCCTTGACCGTGCTGGCCAGTGCGCCCTCTACGAAGCCAACGCGGCCGTCGCTCTCGAACCACGTGCCGTCGGACTCGGGACCAAAGCGATACCGGCCCACGGGCATGTCGACCGCGCGATTCGCATCGGTCACCAGGCAGAGCCGCTCGGGGCCTTTGATCGACCAGGCAAATCGCAGGAGCTCGGGCGAGAGGTGCATGCCGTCGGCGATCACCTCGGTGCTCATGTCGCGATTCGCCAGCACAAACTGCTCCATACTGGCTTGCATGGGCGTGCCGAATCGCTGTCGCAGACTGGCCACGGAGCTCATCGCGCACCAGAAATGATCGACGTGCCGCATGCCACAGTCAAACGCCGATTGCATCTCGGACCAACTGGCATTCGAGTGGCCGCAGGTACACAGGTAGCCGCGCTCGTAAGCCTCGCGGTAGAAAGCGTCCGCGCCCGGCAGCTCGGCGGCGCAAGTGGCGATGCGAATGATGCCCAGGTCGAAGGCATCGCGGTACTCGGCCACGTTCGGGTCGCGTCGTCCCTCACGGCTATGGCAGCCGACTTTGTCCGGTGCGAAATAGGGCCCGTAGTAATGAACCCCGCCGATCCAAGCACCATCAGCCGCGTTCAAGCCGTCGGAACCGTTCCAGCTGTCGCGCACCGCGCGGCAGGCCAGCAACATGGCCCGCAGTTGATCGGGCGAGCCCGTGGTCGTTGTCGGAAAGATCGTGGTCGTGCCGTGCCGGGCGTGGCATCGATTGGCGATCCGCACGGCCGCGGGTGTGCCATCCATGTAGTCGGTGCCTTGCCCGCCATGCACGTGCAGATCGATGAAGCCGGGGCAAATGTAGCCGCCGCCGGCGTCGATGATAGTTACCTCTTGCGCAGACCTCGGATCGACTGGCTTCGGCAAAACAGCAGCTGCCAAGCCGACACGGACAATCCTGTCCGCTACAATGACAACCTCGCCATGATCCAAGAGCCGATCGGGCAGTATCACGGTGCCGTTGTGAATGATCGAGTGCGCCATAGGCCGCTATTGTAGCCGACCTGCGACGTACAGCGGAACCGTTTGCCTTGCACAAGTAAGGGTGGCACACTTGAAGGATTCCTCACTTCTTCTCGACGGCGTGATTTGGAGTATGCAATGCAACGCGCTCTGACAACGATATTGACCACGTGGATTTTGGCCACGTGTATGACCACGACTTTCTTGTCCGCAGCCCCGCCGGCCGCCAAAGAGATTGTTCCGCCTGGCGCCGAGTTAGTGGCCGTCTACACAAGGGTATCCCCAAATGCTGGCGACATGACCGAAGGGCCGGCCGTCGCCCCTGATGGAAGCATTTACTTTAGCTTCATCCCGTCGGGCGAAGTGAAGGGGCAGATTCTACGATACGATCCCACCACGGGTAAGACTGGCGTTTTCGCTGCCGACAGTCACAAGTCGAATGGACTGGCCTTCGACGCCCGAGGCGATCTGATTGCTTGCGAAGGCGCCGACCACGGCGGGCGGTGTATTTCTCGCTGGAACGCAAAGACCGGCCAGCGCACGGTACTCGTCGAGCGCTTCGAGGGCAAACGCTTCAACGCCCCCAACGATGTGGCGATTGACGCCAAAGGCCGCATCTATTTCACTGACCCCAAGTATGTCGGCAGCGAAGCCCGCGAACTGGAGCGACGGTCCGTCTACGCAATCGACGCCGACGGCAAGACGCGCGAGGTCACGCACGACCTGGAGAAGCCCAATGGCATTGCGATCAGCCCGGATCAGAAAACCCTGTACGTCGCCGACACGAACAACGGCGCCGACGGATCCGACGCAGCGGGAACCGTGCCTCGCAAGGGCGCAATGAAGGTGTACGCCTTTCCGCTGTCTTCCGCGGGTACGATCGATGGGCCGCGACGCACGATGGTCGATTTCGGCAGCGACGACGGTTGCGATGGCATGACGCTCGACGTCCGCGGCAATCTCTACCTGGCCGCTCGGAGCCGCAAGCGACCGGGCGTGATGGTGGTCGACGCGGCGGGTAAAGAGCTGGCGTTCATCTCGACCCGCGTGACGGAACCCGGGCCAAAGCCAGGGGATGAAGCCGCGGGCTTGCCCAGCAACTGCGAATTCGGCATCGGCGACGGCAGCAAGACGCTTTACATCACGATCGACAAGGGCCTGTACAGCATCGATCTCTCGATCGATGGCTACCACATTCCGTGGCAGAAGTAGTGACGCATGTAGACCCGCCGATTTGGGTCATTTCGCGCGCGCGTTGGGCGCCGCGGATGGGCCCGCGTCCAATTCGATGCGGCCCGTGAAGCGACAGCCCACGACGAACCGCGGTTTGGCCTGCGTGCCAACCTGAGTGCAGTGGCAAACGACGGCTGTCAGGTACGTGGCGGCCGGCGGCTCACCCAGCACGACGACCACCGCGTCGCACTCGGCCGGCTTGGACGCGACGTAGGAAAAGCCCTGCTCGGAAATGTCGCGAAACCGCACGGCGGCAAAGTCGCCGCGGACGGGCGGGCGGCCGTCGATGAACGGGGCGACCATTTGCGTGCGCGGAAACGCGCGACGATGGCGCTCGCGTCGTTCGTCGGCAACTTCCTCCTGGGCGCCGGCCAACTGATAGACCAATTGGTAAAAGCTGGCGTCGTCGGTTGCCTGTGGCATGTTATCGTCCCCCCCGCGATGGTGTACGTCCTGACGGGAGCGTGTCCGAGATCCGCGGCCGCCGCGCCACATGACGCGTTCGGTCCAACGAAAAAACCAGACTTTGCGCACACCCCCCGGTTCAGCGCAAGCGTAGAACGCAGCATGCCCCTGGGCAAACCGCAGGGCCAAAAGCAGTACTGGATATGGCGCGCACGACGGTTGCGCCGGCGCGCCACCCATGCGCGACGCGTGGTAGACAACCTGCGACCCGGTTGGTGGAGCGACCCAAGCCTTTAGACTTAGAAGGTTTCCAACTCGATCGGCTAGTTTCTGAGAGGTTCAGCTTCTCAGGCGTTCAGCTTAACGCTGGGGTCGGCGGCCACGTTCACCCACACGTGGACGTGGGGTGAGCCACGGAAGTACCACACGAAGGCCGGGCCTTCCAGCCGCCAGCAGTCCCAGACGCCATCGTTGCCGAGGTCGCCGTCCTGGTAGAACGCCAACGAGCAGCGATCGAGACCGCCCTGCGCCTTGAGGCAGGCAATCACCTCGTCTCGATCCGATTGACGATACGGCTCGACGAGCACTTGCAGGACCTTCTGCACGTGCTCGCGTTGATCGCTCGAGAGCTCCGAAACGGGGATGCCTGGCTGCGAGCCGCCGGTGCCGCGGAAGCCGGAATCTTGCTCGCGAGGCAGCTTGGCGACCAATGCCGACTTGCGCTGCTTGCCATCGAGCATCTCGAACAGCTTGTTGGCCGCCTGGGCTTGTGGCCAAAACACGTTGCCTTCGTGCGCGGGGCCTTCATTGAAGCCGTTGGCGGCATGGCCGTAAAAAATCGGCCCCCCAAACGCCACGTGTTCCGACGAATTGCCGTCACAACGCATTGTCATGTGCCGGCCGGTCATCACGAATTCGAACTTGCCGTCGCCCGGCTGACCAAAGATGGCAATGCTTTGCTGCTCGCCGAATCCGCCAGCGTCGTCCTGTAGTTGACGGTCAATCCGCTTTTGCCAATCGGGCTGAATGATGCCCTCGAAGATCTTCCGGACCACGTCTCGCTGGTCCTTCGTGTAGAAGTCGCCGTTGAGCTCTTCTTTGGTGATGTTCCAGTTGTTGGCCACGCGGGTCCGCAACAGGCCCAGCTTGGGGTCCTGATGGTCCCAGGGGAAGCAGATTTCCTTCTTCTGTGTTGCGCTTAGCCCGTCGAAGAGCACCTTGACCAGCGACTCGGGCGTGCCTGCGGCGGCAGACGCCGCGGCGGCGGCTGGTTCGGCGGCCAAGATTGCCCGAGGTTCGGCCCAGAGCGGAAGCGAGCCCGCAGCCAAGGCGGCGACGCTGGCGGTTTTCAGAAAATCGCGACGGTTGACGCTGCTGATTTCGCCACTAACGCTATCACAATCAAGGCAAGATCTTTGGTTTGCGGGCATGATAGTTCCTCCGCTGGCGGTGAATGGGGCTGCGATTGAACGGTCGGATTGTGCGGTGCAAACTTGCGTGGGCTGGCATTTCGTGCTGCCCAAGATCCACGGCCAAGCGCGGGATGCTTTCAACTCGGTTGGGTAATGGTCGGAACCTCAACTTGCATTAGACCCCAGTTGACCGGCAAGTGCAAGTTTTCTGAATGTACGGGCCGAGCAGGCTGCTGCGGCGCGCGGAGCGAGACCGCTCGTTCCGTCATTTGGTCAGCGCGAACTGCGATTGCAACCTTATCGGCTTGCGAATCCCTCGGCAGCGAGCTGCGTTACTGCTTCCCGCACGACGCGAACAATGTGGTTTGATGCACCCCATTGCGATGGTCTGCACAAGTGTCGCGGTCGGGAGACCGCGACACAACAAGCTGGTGCGGCGACACGACAACTGGCCGCTTGATTCTCGTCAATTTGCCGCTTAGTTCTGGTCAATTTACCGCGTTGAGCGTGCCTTCTTCGTCTGGCACGCGGGACAATAAAACGTCGAGCGCTGGGCCTGCACAATCCGCAGGATGGTGCCCCGGCTGCACGTCGGGCAACTCTCTCCGGCCCTATCGTAGACCAGATGCTGGTTCTGGTATCCGCCGGCCTGGTTCAGTGCGTTGCGGTAAGTGCCGTCCGAGAGGGTCGAGCCTTCGTGCTCGATGGCCGACTCGAGCACGGCCGCCAGCGCGGCGTGTAGGCGCGACCACTGGTCCGTATGCAACCGGTCGCAGCGCGTGGCAGGATGGACGCCGCAGCGGTGCAGCATTTCTGACGCATACAGATTGCCCACGCCTGCCAGGGCCCGCTGATCCAAGAGCGCAACCTTGATGGCACGGCGGCTGCGGAAAAGGCGTTCGCGGAGGATCTCGGGCGTGAGTTCAAGGGCGTCGGGCCCTAGCTTCGTGGGGCCGTAGCGGCGCTCGAATTCACGCGGCGAAACCAATCGAACCGAGCCCAGCCCGCGGCGGTCCCAGTACAGCAACTCGTGAACCGCGCCGCGGCTTTCGCCACGGCGCTTGCCGGCGCGACTGGAAGCGCCCGCAACGACAATTCGCAGCCGCAGATGCTCCTGATTCGGCGGATCGGCCAGCAAGACGAGCCCCGTCATGCGCGGCTCGATGACGATCGCGTCTTCGCTATCCAAACGAACGACGACTCGTTTTCCGGCGCGGTCAATGCGCTCGATTGTGCGGTCTACCGCGCTGCGCCGGAAGGCGGCCAAACCCGGCGTCAGAGCGATCGGCTTGAGCCGGCAAGGGCACGATTGCACGTCCAGAATGCGGCCGCCCACAAGGCCCGCAATGCCGCGTCGCATGGTCTCGACTTCAGGCAGTTCGGGCATGGGGCGCAGAGCTAAATGCGGAAACCAGTTTGACGCACGCTGTTTAGCCGCGAGCCAACGGCGAGCGTATCGCGATACCCTCCGCCGACACAGCAGCGGGCGAAGTTATCGCCGCAACGCGTAGATGTTGTACTGCGTCGAATGACCGGTCTCGCGCATCCGCGCGACACCCGTGCTGCGTGCCGATCGTTGGTTGCCACTATAAGCCGCCAGATTTGGCCCACGTCCCCCGACGCCAGATGGTGCGAATGACCGGCTTCGCGGTTGATACTTCGCACGGGCGGCTGCCGCAGTGCTAGCTCTCGCGGCGTGAGCAGTCGTGCCGCCCAAGACCACGGCGGCCGCGAGGAATGCCAAGGCAAGATAACGCAACATGTTCTTGTGTGCCTCCGGCGCGATTCGCTGACGTTGCCCGACTCGGTTTGGCGTGGACGAGGACGCCAACCAATGGGCTTTCTCAATGCGTGGATTATACAGCAGGCCAGAGCCTCTTCCAACGGAATGGCGAAAAAAACAGCGGCCGCAGGCCGCGATCGCGACTGGTTTTGACCGCGGTTTCGCGTCGTGGTAACCTTTCCTTGTCGCTGTTTCCCCGGGAGCTAGCCATGACCGTCGACATTCCAGCGGAATTCTCGGATTTCGTCCAGAACATTATCAGCCGCGGCGGCTTTGCCAGCGAAGCGGACGTCGTCGGCGCCGGCTTGCGACTGCTCGCCGAGCGCGAGCGGAAGCTGGAGTTGTTGCGGGCCGAGATTCTGCCCGCGCTCGAATCGCTCGATCGGGGGGAGGGGCGACCGTTGGACATCGAAGACGTGATTGCTCGCGGACACAAACGCCTTGCTGGCGAAAAATAGGAGCGACTCATGGCAGTCGCTCATTGGTCGCGCGAAGCGGATGACGATCTCGACGGCATCTGGGACTACATCGCGTTTGATAGTCCCAGCAGTGCGGCGCGCGTGCTACGCTCGATCGCAGCAAAATGCGATCTGCTCGCCACGCAACCCGAAATGGGGGAGCTTCGTCCCGACGTAGCGCGCGAGCTGCGCAGCTTTTCCGTGGGCAACTATGTGATCTACTACCGACCCATCTCAGGCGGAATCGAAGTCGCTCGTGTTCTGCACGGAGCGCGGGAAATCGAAGGGCAATTCTGAGCCCAGGTACCGTCCAATGGCTGGTACCTACATTGAGCCGGAGTTAAGGCAGGTTCGAGGGACCGAACCAGAACCCTTGCCAGGTGTCCACTCGGATAGTGGGACCTACCGCGCCCTTGACCATCGCGCGATGGCGGTCGAGAATCGGAGGTTTGCTCCCAGTTCGCCACGCTTGTCAGGGCAAGCCCCAGCCCTTTCAAGCTGTCATTGAGAGCAATACTGGCGCGCTCACTTGAAACCCTGGAATTTGCGGCAAATCCATATGATTCACGGACCGCTCGAATGTCGTCGACA
>Ga0163150_10003053_pt1 | contig 24233 bp, 19 predicted proteins | sample OliLakLV19P2IB_FD_148628 | JGI IMG/M metagenome (GOLD analysis project Ga0163150, IMG submission 148628) | Freshwater microbial mat bacterial communities from Lake Vanda, McMurdo Dry Valleys, Antarctica - Oligotrophic Lake LV.19.P2.IB | ecosystem: Environmental > Aquatic > Freshwater > Lake >...
CCACCAAGCCACCCCCCGCCCCGCCAACTTGCCGGCCCCTGACGTGTACTTCCTATGAGTGACGATGCAGACGCAACGAGGGTCCGGGAGTGCCTGGCAGGCAACCCCCATGCCTTTGCGGCCCTCGTCGAGGCGTACGAAAAGCCGGTTTACAACGTGGCCTTGCGCATGTTGAGCAGCACGGAGGACGCCCGCGACATCGCACAGACTGTCTTCATGAAGGCTTACGAGAACCTGGCGAATTATGACCCGAAGTTCAAGTTTTACAGCTGGATCTACCGGATGGCGATCAACGAATCCCTGAACATCCTGCGCGTGCGCGGCCGCATGGCAGGACCTGTCGACGAGCAACTGCCCGACGGCGGCGCGGGTCCTTCCGACGTGCTCGACGCCGACCAACGGCGCGACGTGCTGCTGGAAGCGGTCGAGCGGCTGAAGCCAGAGTATCGCGCCGTGATTGTGCTGCGGTACTTCGTCGACCGGGACTACGAAGACATGGGCGAGATCCTCGGCATTGACGCCAAGACGGTCAAGTCGCGCCTGTATACGGCGCGGCAACTCCTGAAAGACCAGCTCGCCCCGCGCGGTGCCCTGTGACCCTCGACCACGACACGCTCCAGGACATCATCCAGGCGGACCTCGACGGCGCACTGTCCGCCGCGCAGCGCGCCGATCTTGCGCGCGTTCTGCTGCAGGACCCCGAGGCGCGGCGCTTGCACGACGAATACCGGAAACTGGACCAGATGTTGCGCGACATCCCTGCGGCCGAGCCGCCGCCGGATCTGCAAGCGAAACTACCTCCGCTCGTGACTGCGCGGCAGCAAAGCGACTGGTCGTTCTATCGCATGGCTGCAGTCTTCCTGGGCGGGCTGCTGATCATTGGTCTCAGCTATGTTTTGCTCAACACCGATGTTCGGCAGACGGAGCTCCAGGGATCGATGATCGCGGCGACCACGGCGAAGGACACCTTGTCCTTGCGCGCGGAAGGCGTCGAGCTTGGGGCATCGCTCGATCGTCAGGGCGACACGCTCAGGCTGAGCCTCGACGTGTCGACGACCCTGCCTTATGAGATTGTCGCCCACACCGGCTCGGCGGACGGTCCAGTAGTGATCGAGGTGTCGCCCGGGAGGAATTCCCTGGCACTCGCGGTGACCGGTGATGCGCTGATTCACCTGCAACTGCGTTCCGGCGGACGGGTGCTCGCGGAAGGTACGCTGTCGCCAGTTCATCCCTGAACTCGCGCGATTCAGCGCGGGGATGATCATCTCCCCGACGATATTGTCCCGCTCGCGGTTCCAGAGTCCCTGCCGGTAGTTACCCGCACCTGGAGAACGCCTGGCTGGCGGGTGATGGAGCCGCTGGACCTGATTGCACGCCTCGCCGCGCCTGAAGCGCGTCTTTGGCGCTGCGCGCGCTGCGGCGGGAAGCGCATGATCATTGCCAGCATCGAAGATCCCGCAGTCATCGCGAAGATCCTGGCGCACCTGGAGAAGACGGCCCCGGATCACGATCAAGCCGAGCTGCCGCTCGGCGCACGGGCACCGCCGACCCAGGCGCGGCCCAGCCGGCCGCAACCGGCCAATGGGGGCTCAAGACCGCTGCGCCGGGGGATGAGGATTCGCGGCGAGGATCGCGGGCAGGGCGCCAGGCGCCACCGCGGCAGCTCGCGCAGGCCTGGAGGCCGGATTCTCGGGTGATCCGGGCTGCCGAAAGGCCGGTAGACTTCAGCTGGGCAGGTGGTTTGAATTTCCTATCCGCCACCTCGTGTTCTCTCACCCTATCAGCAGTTGGGCAGCTCGCGGCCTGACTGCTGCGAACTCGCGCCGGGAGAACCAGTTTTCTCTCCGCGAACGATGCAAATCGTCGTGGTCGTCGAAAAGGACGGCTCATCCTTGCCGCCGAACCAGGTCTCTGCATACGTAGCTGTGTATCCCTGCGGCGCTCGAGGTGCCGAGCAGGAATGCACATAGTCCGAGCCAGGGCATTTACGCGACGTCCAGTGTGCCTCGCGAAAATCGAGCGTGGGACTCTTCGCGCTCCAGATCAGCACGCGCTGCACCGGACGATCCGCCTCGACCCGGATCGCGACCGCCTCGGGCGCAACGGAGAAAAACCAACTGGTTTGAGGCAACGGCCGGCCCGCGGCCGCGTATCGATGCGCGGCACTTACGCCTCCGATGACGCGCTTGATATCCCGTAACTCGTGCCCTTGATTCGGGATATACAACACGTGCTTCGGGCCGGGTAGCTCGCGCCAATACAGATTCAGCGCGTCGAGCGGCCAGTAGCGGTCGTTCGTGCTCAGCAGGATGAGCTTGGGTTTGTCGAGCCGCTCCCTGTAGCTGAACGGATCCACCATCGACAGCAGCACTTCGCCGCGCGGAGTCCGAAGCTTTGACGGTAGATCGAGCGCGGCATAGTCCTGTATCTGTTCGGACAGGTCGCCCCAGGTCGACCTTTGATGATCCATCTGCGCAGGAATGTTCAGCAGATCGATAACCATGGGCACGACTGCCATGACACGCGGATCCGTCGCCGCCGTGAGCCATGCAGTCCAGCCTCGCTTGGAGGCTCCCGCCACCGTGAAGTAGTCGATCGGTGCATTCCATCTGTCGCGCGCGGTTCGTTGCATCACGTCCATGGCGCGAACTGCACTCTTTACCATGGGCAGGAGCAGCGGCCAGTCCCGTTCGCCTGTCTGCAGGTACTGCTCGAACGAATACGCGATCAGCGCATCTTCCCGGCGATTGAACAGGGGTTGAAATGGCACTTGCCGCAACACGCCGACGGGTGCGCCGATCTCTTCTGCGAGCCGCACAAAAATCGACGCCTGGCTTGGCAATTGCGCTTTGCGGCCTTCGTCTTCGTACTCGGGCTTCCATCGTCCACTGTGGATGAACAGCAACGCCTGGCGAGCGTCGGGCGGCATATTCTTCGGCCGCAGCACGAACAATTGATGCTTCCAGACGATGCCAAGCCAGGTCTGCGACGTCATCAGATATTCGACGTATTCAGCTGACCCAATGCGTCCGGACGCGACCTCCCGCCATTCAAAGCTCTCGTCGGGCCTCGCAACGTAGTCAGCCAGCCCTGTGTTGTAGGCCGGCTGAACATCGCCGGGCCACGCCGGCCAAGCCCATGCACTGCCCAGCGCTGCGGCGCCCACAAAGAGGTTTCGCAAGAAACTTGCGCAGGCGATCATGGATCGGCTCCCAGGGTGCTGGCCGATGCTATCGTACCGGGGCTGATGCGGCAGCGATGTCAGCACAACAAGCACCGAGGGAAGGCGAGGCGAACAGCCCTGGCAATGAGCGCCCAATGTCGGCAAGAATTCCGCGGGCATTTCGGCTGCCTTGCGTCCGAGGTAGCAGACGCGTCGAGCCACGAAATCCCAAGGATGCCGTGTGTCCTGTGAAGGAGATTCGGGGCCTGTGTGATAGCGGTTCAAAAGCCAATGGGGGCTCAAGACCGCTGCGCCGGGGGATGAGGATTCGCGGCGAGGATCGCGGGCAGGGCGCCAGGCGCCACGGCGGCAGCTCGCGCAGGCCTGGAGGCCGGATTTTCGGGTGATCCGGGCTGCCGAAAGGCCAGTAGACTGTTCGAGATCGCCTACCTGTTGCTGCTCGTGATCATCTTCGCAGTCATGGGCGCGGCCGCCGGCGAAATCATGCACGACCTGTTCGGCCTGCCAAGACTCCTGGGCTCGCTTGGCATGATCGGGGCAACTGGTCTCCTGCTGATTTACGGCAGCGCGACCATTGAGCGGTTTCTCGCGCTCTCGGTTGGCTACCTGTACCTGGTCTACATCGTGTTCGTGTTGTGGAGCATCGTCGTCTTCGGCGACAGGATCGAGGAGGCATTGGCGACCGAGCCGGTCGGCGGGAGTTGGTTCAAGGCGGGAATCACGTATGCAGGCTAAAACGTCGCGACACTGCCGGCAGTGCTGTTCTGCATCCGTCTCCTCACGCGGCCTCGCGAGACGCTCATTGCCGGATTCCTCGCGTCCTCTTCTATATCGTGATGATCGGCTACCATCGTGAACTCGCCGACGTGGCGTTGCCTTCGGCTTTCCTCCTCGGGAAGCTCGACGCTCCCTGGTTCGAGCTGGCTTTCCAGTTCGCCGTGCTGCTGACGCTCGTTGATACCGGCGTCGCGCTGCTGCACGCGATCAACGAGAGAGCGGCGAAGGTCTACGAAGAGAAGTCACGACCCATGCCGAGGGCGCTCCGCCCGGCGTTCGCCGTGGGGATCATGGTCGTATCCGTTTACGCGGCCTCCGCCGTCGGGCTCGTCGACCTGATCGCCAATGGCTACGGATACCTCACGTACGTGTTCATCGCGCTGCTGATCGTGCCAGTGCTAACGATTGGCCTCTGGCGGCTGCTGGGGTCCTGAACGCCGCCGATAGCGCCTTGCGTCGCGCCTGCGACAGAGAATCTGCGTGCCGGTGTGTAACCCCCCGACGATCTGGACTACTTGGCGGTAGAGTCATCCGACAGGAGAAGTCCTGCCACGATTGCCGCTGCTCAGAATGAACCCATGGGCTCTTTGAGAAGCGCGACTTCGTCTGCCGTAGACGCCCGGTTGAGCGTGACGTTGCGATGTGGAAAGCGGCCAAATCGGTCGATAATCAGTTTGTGCGCCATGGCATGGCGCGTCCATTCCTCATCGCCTAGATGCTCGAAAAGTTGGAGCGACATCGCCTGGTCCTCGCAGTCCTCGCTATGCTGGAAGGGAAGGTAGAGAAAAAGCCGATCCTGCTTTTTCATGGCGACGTCAAAACCCTGCTCGAGTGCCGTCCTGGCAAGTCGACGCGCGATGAAGTCGGCAGCAAAAGCCCTTGGAGTTCCCCTGAACAAGTGGCGTGAGAACTGATCCAGAACGATGACTGCGGCGAGCAATGGACGTGGCGCGGCTACACCGGAGCAATTACTTGCAACAAGCTTTTCGTGCAGCGTAAGGAAGCGCTCGCGAATTTGCGCGTCAACGTCGTCGCTCCTTGTAAACCAATTATCTTGCGTCAGCTCCTCGAACCAGTAGCGGATGACTTCGCCGACCCAGGCCGGTTTACAATCGTCGGCATTCGATGGGATGCTGGACATCATTAGTCCGGCAGGCCGGCAATGCGAAGGGACTCGGCCATATGCGCGGCTTCAGCCGGAATCTTGAATGGTTCCTTCGACATGAATCGAGTGATCGAGAAATCGGGCCTGATGGCCAGACATTCGGCCACGCAGTCCTTGGCGCGGTCGACTTCACCCAACCGGGCGTGGCAGCCAGCCATGAGTGCGAGGGTCCGGTACTGGCGAACGGACCCATGGCCAAACATTTCCAGGGCCATCTGATACCGGTGCAAGACCATGTGGGCCTGGCCGAAAGAGCGCCAATACCAAGGCTGATCGAAGTACGGGTCGATCTCCCGAGCGTACTTGAGCGACATCAGTGCCTCTTCAGCCTGGCCGGTGTACCTCAAAACGCCTCCAAGGTCAGCCCTGTTCCACTGGTTGGTCGGATTGAGCTCGATCGCGCGCCGGATGTACCGCAACGCCTGATCAAAGAAACGCCGGTCTAGGCAGACGAAAGCCAGGATTGAAAAGCAGGTGCTCTCGTTTTCATCGAGTTCGACAGCGCGCGTTGCCAAGGCATAAGCCTCCTGCAGCGCGACATCGGAATCACTCGGGTCCTCGCGCCACTCGTTACAGCGCAAAGCGGACAGCAATGCGTGAGCGAAACCATAGCCAGGGTCAGTCTTGATTGCCGCCTCGAGAAGATGTGTTGCTTCCGCTGCGCCAGCCGGATCGTCCCACGGCAATGCATTGGCCTTCAGGACATACTCGTACGCTGCCAGACTCGTCGGCGGCTTCCGGCGCGCTCGTTCAACATCGGAAGCCTGGACCCGACCGACGAGCGTACTGACGATTGTCTGCACAACGTGGTCCTGGACGGAAAACACCTCGGCCAGATCGCGGTCAAACTTATCGCCCCAGATATGGCTGCCGGTTTCGGTGTCTATCAGCTGTGCGGTGATGCGGATGCGATCACCCATGCGCCGTACGCTGCCTTCGACGATATATCGAACACTCAATTCGCGAGCGACCTGCTTCATGTCGACTGCGACGCCACGATAGCGGAACGAGGCCGAGCGAGACCGCACTGCAAGAAGACGCCAACGCGATAGCTCGGTAATGATGTCCTCGGTTATGCCGTCGCTGAAATGATCCTGCTGCGCATCGCCGCTCATATTGGCGAAGGGCAGGACGCAGATGGCGACTCGGGCAGGCCCGGCGGCAGGAGCGGGCGGTAATGGGTCGACCCTGGGCGGCTCAGACTTGCACGTACCCTGACGCGCGAGGACGGCGCCCAGCGCGCGCAGCAATTCTTGGCCCTGCGAGCTCTGGGGATCCTCGTTCCAGTCATCGAAATCGGTCGTATGGAGCGCGCGTACATCGATCGGCAGATTGGCGCTTTCGAAGCGCAGGGGCACGAGGATGCCGCGGTCTGCGCCTTCACGTGCCTCACCGCGCACCCAGCGCGATTCCACCGAAGTTGGCGTCCACACCACCAGGACGGCGGCCGCGGCCTTGAGTTCGGTGGCGATCTGGCGGTCGAACTCCTGGCCCGGATCAATCTCCGGGTCCCACCACACCGACCAACCCTTCGCTTCGATGGCAGCCACTATCGGTACGACGCGTGCCCTGTCGCTGCGAGCGTACGAAACGAAGACGTCGGCCATGCTTTTCAGACCTGAGTGGGGATCGGTCCCCGCGACCTGGCTGCACCTCAGGGTAGCTTAACCCGGCCCAGACAATGCGCGTGTGGGTATAGCCGGAATTTGCTTCGCTGGCATCTGCCGAGAGGCGTGTCTACTATGCTTGGCGTGAAAACCGCCTGTTGCATGCTGACCGCTTGAGCTCCGACCACGCCAGCCTGACGCGATTCGAGCAGGTATTGTCGTATGTCACGCGCGTGGCACCCGGCGAGGGCCGCACCGCGTTCCTGTTCTTCCTTCACGGGTTCCTGCTGCTCGGGTCGTACCAGGTCGTGAAGGCGCTGCGCGAAGCCTTCATGCTCGCCAAGTTTTCGGCCGAAACACGCGCGTATGCGGTGGCAGCCATGGCGCTGGTGCTGATGCTGGTCGTGCCGCTGTACGGCCGGTTGCGACATCACCTCGACGGCGAGCATCTGCTGCGCGCCGTCACGTTGTTCTTCGTGGTGACGCTGCCGCTGTTCGCCGTGCTCGCCCATCATGAAATTCCCATCGCGTTCGCGTTCTTCATCTGGGTCGGCATTTACGGCGTCATGGTCGTGTCGCAGATGTGGGCTTTCGCGGCAGACTCGTTCAACGTCAGGAGCGGCCAGCGACTGTTCGTGGTGATCATGCTGGGCTCGAACCTGGGTGCGCTCGCTGGTTCCAAAGTCACGCAGGTGGCGGTGTCAGCGCTATCGCCCATGGGGTTGATGATCCTCGCGACTTTTACTCTCGGCGCCACGCTGTTCCTCTCTACCCCCGCTCGTGCCGCTATTCCCGACGGATCGCGCGTGATCGAGATCGATCGCTCCCGGCCCGTACCGCGGGTCCTCGGCGGCATCGGTCTAGTGCTGCGCGACCGTTACCTGTTGACGATTGCACTGTTCGTGGTGCTGCTCAACTGGATCAATACCACAGGCGAATTCATCCTTGCCGATTTCGTAAAAGCCGATGCCGTGGCGCGCGTTACGGAAAGCGGCGGTGCACTCGACCTGGGCACGCTCATCACCGAGTTCTACGGCAATTTCAACTTCTGGGTGACGCTGATCAGCCTTGCCATCCAGCTGTTCCTGGTCTCGCGCATCTACCAGCTCGTGGGCGTGCGCGGCGCCCTTCTGGTCCATCCGATCATCGTTGCGCTGGGGTACGCAGCACTGGTGATCGCGCCGTTGATCGGTGGTTTCATTCCGATCTTCTCGCTTATTCGCCGGATCAAGTTTGCCGAGAACGGCCTCGACTATTCGCTGATGAACACCACGCGGCAGGCACTGTTCCTGCCGGTCGACCGCGACTCGAAGTACGATGGAAAGACAGCCATCGATACGTTCTTCTGGCGCTTCGGCGACCTGATTCAGGCGCTCGGGATCTATGTCGGGCTCAATCTGCTTGACTGGAGAATGCACGAATTCGCAGTGCTGAACCTGGCGTTGTCGCTCGTGTGGATTGCGCTCGCGGCCAGGATGGGGCGTGATTACAGCCGCAAGTCGCACGAGAACATGGTGAATATTGCGCCCGAAGCGGTCGACCCGATTCCAGACCTGCTCTATTCTCCGGGCGAGTCATTCACGCACCCGGTTCCGCCGACAGCGTTCTATGACGCAGAACCTGGCGACGTGCTGAAGCTGCGGGCCTGCTGCGACGATGGCCATCGATTGCCGCACTGGTTGCACTTCAACGTCCACCACCAGTCCTTCGTCGGCAAGCCGCCGCGGCATATCGAGATCACGGAACTGCGCATTACCGTCATCGCCAGCAACCTGGACGGCCTCGAAGCGCGCAGCACGTTCATGGTCAGACGCCTAACGAAATGAGGCCTGCGCCACCACCGCGGGCATGGCCAGCAACGCGTCCCGGCGTTGCAGAATCGCCTGGCGTCCGCGCTCGCTGACCAGGTCTCCCAGTGCTGCCTGCAAGCCCGATTCGTCGAGCGCCGCCAGGCGACGCCGGACTTCCGCGCCCGGCGTCGGCGGCCGCGCCTTGAGGTAAGCGGGCAGGTTGCTGGTCGTGCCGAATGCGCGCTCATGCATCGTGACGAAGACGAACCAGTCGTCCGAATCGAAAAGCAACGATTCGCCCGTGCGGCCTTCGTTGCCGATCAGCGCGTCGAACGCATAGACCAACTGGAACTGCGGCGCCGCGTTGCACCAGCCACCGCCGCGCAGCGATTGCTGCTGCACTTCGGCCTGCGTAACCCACTTGAGCGGACGTCCCTGCAGCACGCCGCGCTGGCCCTGCACCTCGCGCTCGACCGTGACCGGCACCAGCCCGAGTCGCAGATGGCGGTCGAGCCGGTAGGCCGCCACTTCATTGCGGATCGAGCGTTCGCCACGAACCTGAAACACGGCCGGAACGCGATTGCCGCCGTGGCTCACCGAGACATTCAGTTGGTTCGGGCCGCGCGGGCCGGTCACGGTCACCTGGCCGTCGCGCAGCGCCGCGAGTACGTCCGCGTCGTCGAGTTCGTTGGGCGCGACGAACAGTCCTTCGGGACTCAGAGGCGTGGCGTCGGGTTGTCCTGCGTAGCGGACACCGAGACCGGCGCGATCAAGGACCAATGCAGCAGCCCGGCCCTTGTATACCGCCCGGTTCATGCCGGCATCGAGTTTGACGACGCGGCCATCGAAGCGGGTGGCCGCGCGGGAACTCCGGGTCGGGGTATGGCCGACAACCAGCCTCGCCACGCCAAACTGCTGCAGCAGCGGCAGCAGCACGTCTGCTTCAGCGGCCTCGTTGCACAATGCCGCCCCCCGGTACCAGTTGGGACCGTCCTGCGAGAGCATGGCGCTGTTGGCAACCTCGTCGAAGCGCTGGGTCGCGACGGTCAATGCCGCATCCGCGGGGCTGCCGTTCGCAGCCGTGATCGCCGCGAGGCGATCCCTGGCGAGTTGTGGCCGGGCGTGGAACTCGTCACCCGCTTGAAGTAGTTGCGCCTTCTCAAGCTGCCCGACAAGCCCGAGATAGTCGATGAGCGCCGTGCGGTAGCGCAGGTCCAGTTCCTGCAGACTCAAGCCCCGCAGGGCGTCCGACGGCCCGGCGTGCATGAAGAGCGTGTCGTTGAGTACGATCGCAACGGGCAGCGCCAGCAGCCACCGGCCGTACTTGCCTTGCGGTGAGAATGCGGCGCGGTGCCCAAAGTATCCAGGCGGGAACTTCTGGTCGAAAGCGGTGCCGGATCCCGCGCCGTGCGTCGTTTCCCACGCCTGGCGAAGTGCCGCGCGCTCGGCAGGCGACTCCATGTCCGTGTAGGAGGAGAATTCGCCGACCTCGACGTAGCGCAAGTCGCCGAGGATATTCATCGCTTCATGGTTGCCAAGCAGGACGTGTACCTGCCCGCCCGCTGCTTGCGCTTCAGCCTGCAGTCGCATCAGCAGGTCCATGACTTTGCGCGAATCGGCGCCGCGATCGAGCAGGTCACCGAGGCCCACGAGATGCGCGTTTCCGGCCGCCCACCGGTCGCGGGTGTCGAGGATGCCGGACTCGCGCAACAACTCGAGCAATTCGGCATGGGCGCCGTGCACGTCGGCGAATGCGACTACGCGATCGATTCCACTCCGCTGCAGCGGCGTGGATTGCGCTCGCGCCCCCTGCGGGCTGCTGAAGGCAATGATAGCGATCAGTATGGCAAGCAGGATTCCAGGTCTCGGTCGGCGTGCGGTGGACATGGATGAACTCTCAGTCGTCTGCCGCGGGCACCAGGGCGATCTCGCCGCGATCGACACGTTCGAGCAGCTTCCTCAGCAATCGGTGTATCGCGCTGATCTCCAACTTGGTAAGGCCCATCTGCAACTGTTTGCCTTCGCGGCGGACGCCGCGGCTTTCCGACAGGTTCATGCCGTTCGCCGCAGGAACATAGCTGCGACCCTCGAGATCCCATTGCGCAAGCACGCCCAGTCGATCTGCAAGCAGTTGCGGTGTGACGAGACGCAGCCGTTCGATGGCGTCTGCCGGAAGCCGGCTTACGCGTACATCCTTCCACAGGTCGCCGCGGTCACTCTCGTCCGACGCGAAAGCGACACCGTGATCGATCGAAAATACGCGCGCGCCAACCTCCGCCTTGCCCAGCAGGAAATTGCCGAGATTCGAGTCTCGATGCTTGATCAGATGCGTGAGGATGTTGAGCTGGCCGATGTGCCGCGCATAGACCGGGTCAGCGGCGAAACGCTCCGGGTCGTAGACATCCGCAACCGCCTTGACGTCGCTCAGCCAATACTGCACCACGGTCAGCACCTGGTCGGCGGTGATAAACGTGCGCGCGACGCCGGGCGCATACCTGGCGATGTCCGCCAGCGGCACCATGCGCAGCGCCGTGGGTGGCACCACGTAGTCGGCGGGTTCGAGGAACAGCTTCTGCAACTCGTACGCCGCGAGGTCGTAGCGTGGGACGTTGTTGAATGAGTCCGCCCCAGATTCGGCCCTGCGCAGCTTTACCCGCAGTGGCGGTGCCCCGCCAAAGGAGACGTCGGCCCGCAAGGTGATGTCGCCCGCGGCAAGCGGTCTGCTGATCTGCGCATGCGTGATCACCAGCGGCTCGGCGGCGAACAGCCGCTCGAGGTCTGCGATCGGCTGACTGATGTTTGCGTCCTGAGCTGCCGCCGTGGCGACCAGTGCCAGCAGCAGCGGTGCGGCGAGCAAGCCCATCAGTCGGCTCATCGGTTGCATCTTTGCATCCTCCAGGAACGGCATCCAGACCGATCCTGCGTGCGGGTCGACGGTCCGTAAAGGCAATCGTAGATGGAAATGGTCAAGGATTGGAAATGCAAGCGGCCTGAGGGTGTCACCGATTGGGCCGGAATCGAGTTTTCGCCTCGAGGATGGGTCAAGCCTCGTGCTCGTACCATGAGTGCAGGATCGCTTTCTGTTCGGGCGTCAGTTGGTCGTAATGCCGTTCGACCGGGATGGGAAATCCCGCACCCTGCGGGCGCAGCAGTATGGAGCCGGTTCGCGGCGCTTCATCCGTCATGACGTACTGCGGCGTTGATAACTGCGCGGATGACTGGCCAACGAAGGCCAGGAGCGCCAAAGACGCCATGAATCGCACCTGGAGAGCGCCTGGCTGGCGGGTGATGGAGCCACTGGACCACTGGATGATCTGATCGGCTACTCCATCAGCTACTGGATCGCGGTGGGTCCGCGCGCCGGGCAGAAGCTGTTCACGCTGCAGACCGTACCGGCCCGGCCGGAGGAGGATCTGCAGGGCGATCATCGCGGCGCAGCCAACGCAGGCGGGTTCTCACTGCACGCCGGTCTCGACCTCGGGCCACAGCAACGCGCCAAGCTCGAACGGCTGTGCCGCTACGTGAGCCGCCCGCCGATTGCAGAGGAGCGATTGGCGCTGACTTCATCCGGCCAGGTGCGCTACCAACTGAAGACCCGGTACCGCGATGGCACGACCCACATCGTGATGGAGCCGCTGGACCCGATTGCACGCCTCGCCGCGCCTGAAGCGCGTCTTTGGCGCTGCGCGCGCTGCGGCGGGAAGCGCATGATCATTGCCAGCATCGAAGATCCCGCAGTCATCGCGAAGATCCTGGCGCACCTGGAGAAGACGGCCCCGGATCACGATCAAGCCGAGCTGCCGCTCGGCGCACGGGCACCGCCGACCCAGGCGCGGCCCAGCCGGCCGCAACCGGCCAATGGGGGCTCAAGACCGCTGCGCCGGGGGATGAGGATTCGCGGCGAGGATCGCGGGCAGGGCACCAGGCGCCACCGCGGCAGCTCGCGCAGGCCTGGAGGCCGGATTCTCAGGTGATCCGGGCTGCCGAAAGGCCGGTAGACTTCAGCTGGGCAGGTGGTTTGAATTTCCTATTCGCTCCTGGGTCCTGATGCTGCAGCACAACAATTACCCGGGTACTGGCTTGCCGCAAAAATGCGGCTTGCGAGCAGCATGGCGACTTTACAAACGACGTCGCCAGCGATTAACTTGCATTGACGAGGCCCTTTTCCAGGAGCTTCAAATCGATTCACTGACTGGGGGGGGTGGGTCATGTACAGGAACCAGAAACTCGCGCGCGCCATTAGTTGCGTTATCGCAACAAGCGCTCTCGGCGCCATGGCCAGCCATGCGCAGGAGCAGCAGGACCAGGAAGCGGTGGCCACCGAGTTGGAAAGCGTGGTTGTCACCGGATCGCGCATCCGGCAGGACTCTTACTCCAGCGCCCAGCCCATCGACGTCGTCGTCCCTGAAAACGCCACCTTGCAGGGCATCACCAGTGTCGGCGGCATGCTGCAGTCGACCACGATCGCCTCCGGCTCGCCGCAGGTGACTTCGGCAACCTCGACCGCGTTCGTACAGGCGGGCGGCGTCGGTGCGGAGACGCTCTCGCTGCGCGGGCTCGGAGCCAACCGAACGCTGGTACTGCTGAACGGCCGTCGCGCGGGACCGTCGGGTACGCGCGGCGAGACGTCGTCGTTTGACTTCAACGTGCTCCCCCTTTCGGTCATCGAACGCGTCGAGATACTCAAGGACGGCGCTTCTTCCATCTATGGCTCGGATGCCGTGGCGGGCGTTGTCAACGTCATCACGCGCAAGGGCGACGGCGCAACGGCCGAGGCCTACATCGGGATGCCGCAGGAAAGCGGCGGCGAGCAGTCGCGTTTCAACTTCTCCTGGGGCAAGGGATTCGAGCGCGGCAACTTCCGCATCACAGCCGATTACCACCTCCAGGAGGAGTTGGCACGGGGTGACCGCGACTACTTCAATTGCGCCCAGCAGAACATCTTCGACGTCGACACCGGCGATCGGGCGGACATCATCGACCCGCGCACGGGCAAGGGTCATTGCAATGACCTGCCCTGGGGCCACGTGTGGCTCTATAACTACCAATACGCCTTTACGGCCGATGGCGGCAACGGCAACGTGCCGGCGCGAACCCGCATCTACGGCCAGTTCGACTACGACGGAGATCTTGGCAACTACATACCCGGGATCGTCACCGATCCCAACCAGCCGTGGAACCTGACGGCTCCCCCCGGCTGGTTCCTGGTGAACTACGACGCCCAGACTGACGCCGTGACGAATTCGGATCACCCGTTCCAGGACCAGCAGTCCCTGATACCGAGAAACGAGCTCGTCACCATTTTCGCCGACGGTGAGGTCGACCTCACGGGCGGCATGCAGCTCTACGGCGAGGTCCTGTTGAACCGCCGCAAGACCAAGGACAACGGCTACCGCCAGTTCTGGGGCTACAAGTACAGCTCGGACTTCGACTTCGTGGATTTCACGCCGGGAGTCGGCGGAGATCCACTCAGCGCGGGCTGGTCTGGTGCACTGTTCCTGAGCCCGCTGTCGATCACCAATCACAGCGACACCCGCGTCGATGTCGAGTACCAGCGCTATGTGGCCGGCCTGCGCGGCGAGGCGGGCGCCGGCTGGAACTGGGACGTGTCGGTGCAGTACAGCAAGTCGGACGGCGACTATACGAACGACCAGGTATTCAACGACTCGATCGTTGAGCAGGATTTCCTGATCGGATCCTGCGTCGGGACCAACACCTCCGTGCGTGGGGTTGCCTGCCAGGATATCCCGTGGCTGGATCCGCAGTTCCTGGCGGGCGACATCTCGCCCGAGATGCAGTCTTTCCTGTTCGGGGTCGAGACCGGCAACACCCAGTACGACCAGATGTCCGTCGAGGCCTTCATGACGGGCGGTCTCTTCGACCTGCCCGCGGGCGAAGTCGGCATCGCGTTTGGCGTCGCCTACCAGGAAGACGAGATCCGCGACGTTCCCGGCGAGATCACGCTCGCCGGCAATGTCTGGGGCTCGTCCACGGCGGGAATCACGGAAGGCGACGACACCACGAAGGCGGTGTTCGCGGAAGTCGAGGTGCCGCTGCTCCGGGACTTGACGATGGTGGACAGCCTGACCTTGACGGCCTCGGGGCGGTACACGGACGTCGATTCCTACGGCAGCGGCGACACCTACAAGGTCGGCATCAACTGGGGAATCACGCCGACTCTGCGCCTGCGCGCAAGCCAGGGCACGTCGTTCCGCGCCCCCGCGCTGTTCGAGCTGTACCTCGCCGACCAGACGAGTTTCATCGGGCAGCGCTTCGTCGACCCCTGCATTTCCTGGGGCGATGCGCTGGCCTCGGGCGCGATCTCGCAGACGACCGCCGACAACTGCGCCGCCGACGGGCTGGCCCCGGACTTCATTGGCGGGTCGGTTTCGGCGACGCTCATTTCGGGCGGCGGATTCGGAGTGCTCGAGGCGGAGACTTCGACTTCGAAGACGATCGGCCTGGTCTGGCAGCCGCAGTTCACGGCACTCAGCGTATCGGTCGACTACTTCGACATCGAAGTACGCGACGAAGTCGACCAGTTCGGGCCGGACAACATCGTATTCGGCTGCTATTCCTCGCAATTCTACCCGGCCGAGCCGCTCTGCGACCTGTTCGAGCGCGATCCGCTGCTCAATGGCGTCACCAACATCAGGGATAGCTTCATCAACATCGCACGGCAGACGAACAAGGGCTGGGACGTGGCTGCCCTCTGGCAGACGGCCACCCCCTGGGGTGAACTGAGCATCGAGACCCAGCACACGTTCCAGGAAGAGGACGAACTCGCGTACTTCACGACGACGCCGGAAGACCTGAACGGCCTGCTCGGCGACCCGGAGTGGGTCGGGCGCCTCAACCTGTCGTTCGACCGCGGGCTGTGGTCCTTCTTCTGGGGGGTCCAGTTCGTCGGCGAGTCCTCGAGCCGGCAGCGTTACCAGGACCTGAACGGGACCGATACCGGCACCTACCGCGGCGAGGAGTTCGCAGTCCTCCTCGAGACCGACATGGTCACGTACCACGCAGCCTCGGTCTCGCGCGATTTCGAGGACATCGGTCTCAAGGTGCTGTTCGGCGTCTCCAACATCTTCGACGAAGGTCCTCCGGAGTTGTCGAACATCGGCGACGTCTCCGGTGAAGTGACTACGGTCGGCAACGCGGCGTTCTATTCGCAGTACGACTGGATCGGACGCAACTTCTTCCTGAACCTCACCAAGACCTTCTAGCGAGGCGGACGGGGCTCAGCCGGCGCCGGGAGCGTGCCGCCTGCGGGCGGCACGTTCGTTTACGCGCCTATACTGCGCATGCGGCCCCAGGAGCAGCGAATGCCGACCATCACGATCCGGCCGGACAACCTGAACGAGTTGAATGCCAGCTACCGGCAGGAACCGCTGGCTGCGCCGGTGTTCCTGAACAGCGTGCCGAAGTCCGGCTCCCACCTCATGCGCAACATCGTCCGCATGTTCGTGCCGGTGGCGCAGCAGTACCACAAGACCTTCATCCAGCACGCCATTCTGCAGCGGCACCTGTCGGCATTCTCCGCGCAGCCGCCGCTCCTGAGCTGGGGCCACCTGCTGTTCTCCGACGGCGCCGCGATTGCGCTGCGCCGCGTGCGCCACATCCTCCTGGTCCGGGATCCCTACGACTGGGTACTCGCGCGCGCGCGGTTCTTCCTCTCGGGTGCGTTTCAGGGCGAGCTCGACAACATCAAGGGCGGGCGGGTGTCGGTCGCGGATGCGCTCAACATGATGATCTTCGGCGTCCACGAGAAGGCGCCGGCCATGCAGGAAATCTTCCTGCACAACGCGGCGAGCTGGCTCGGCACGCAGGCGCGGCTCAAGCGCTACGAGGAACTCATTGCAAACTTGCGGGAGCTCGATTCGCCCGCCGCGGAGGCATTCTTCGCGTCGCTGCTGGAGGACTGCGGGATCAGTCCCTTGCCCGCGGACTGGCGCGAGCGGGTCCGCGTCGGCGCCGACCGCGAGCAGAGCGGCACGGCGCGCGAGAACCTGCAGGGGCAGGCCGCCGACGTGCCCGACGTGCTGCCGGAGACGCAGAAGCGGCTTGTCGATTTCGTCGCGCCGGGGCTGCGACAGCTGCTCGGCTACGCCTGAAAAGCGGCGCAGGTTGTACGGGCCGTCGCCCGTCTACCGCCCGTCGAACACCACCCGACCGCTCACCATGGTGAGGCGGATGCGGCCAGCCAGCAATCGCTCGGGCGCGGTCGCGCCCAGCACCAGCGGATCGACGTCCATCACCGTCAGGTCGGCCTGGCGCCCGACCGCGATGGTGCCGCGGTCGTTCTCGGAGAATTCCGCATAGGCCGCCCACGTGGTGTAGCCGCGCAGTGCCTCTTCCGGCGTTACGCGCTGGTCGGCGTGCCAGCCGCCGTCGGGGGCCAGCGTCTTGTCGCGACGCGTGATCGCCGAGTGCAGCCCGTAGAAGATGCTGTGGTCCGAACCGACCAGATCCGAATTCAAGACCAGCCGCACGCCGGCGCGGCGCATCGTGCGCCACGCATACGCCCCTTTGGCGCGCTCGGGGCCGAGACGGGCCTCGGCCCACGGCTTGTCTTCGACCGCGTGTGGCGGCTGCATGGAGGCAATGACCTGCAGCGACGCGAATCGCGCGAAGTCGTCGGGGTGCACCACCTGCGCGTGCTCGATACGGTTCCGTTGCGCCGCCACTGCCGGATTCGACGCGGCGGCGGTGGCCAGGAAGTCCAGCGTCTCGCGATTGCCTGCATCGCCAATGGCGTGGATGCCCGCCTGAAAGCCCGCGGTCATCAAGTCGTTCACGAGCGCCTGGTCGAACCCATAGCTGCTGCCGCTGACACCGCGGTGGCCAGGGAGGTCGGCGTAGTCCTCCAGCAGGCGAGCGCCGCGTGAGCCGAGCGCCCCATCGTAATACGCCTTGACGGAACGCACCGCCAGCATTCCCGTGGCGTCGGTCTTCGGACCGCGGGCGATCCACGCCCGGCAAAGCGCGGCATCGCGGGCCGAGATCATCGCGTAGACACGGACCGGCAGTTCGCCCGCCGCCTCGAGTGCTTCGAAGGCGGCCATCAGCACGCTGTCGGCGCCGGCTTCATGGACACCGGTGAACCCGTCGCGTGCCATTCGCTGCAGGCCGGAGTGCACGATGGTCCGCAGCTGCTCGGCCGTCGGCGGCGGGATCTTCGACTCGAGCAGCTCCACGGCACGATTCAACAGCACGCCGGTCGGCTCACCCCTGGCGTCGCGCAGGATCTCGCCGCCCGCCGGTGGCGGGGTCGCGCGCGTGATGCCCGCACGGTCGAACGCCAGCCGGTTGCCCCAGACCGCGAACCCATGCAGGCTGTCGAGCATCACCGGGTGGTCGGGCACCCGTTCGCTCAGCCGCTGCCACGTCGGGTACCGACCCGCCCACGCGCCTTCGTCCCAGCCGCGGCCCAGCACCCACTCGCCTTTCGGGATCCTGGCGGCGTAGGCCACCGTGCGCTCGACCGCTTCTTCTTCGGTCTGCACGCCGGTCAGGTCCAGTTGTGACTCGGCTTCGCCCAGCTCGCGAATGTGGACGTGTGAATCGACCAGGCCCGGCAACACCGCGGCGCCATCCACGTCGATCGATCGGGTGGCGGCTCCGCGAAACCGTTCGGCACCGTCGTGACTTCCGACATACACGATGCGTCCGCCGCGGATCGCTACGGCCTCGGCGTCGGGTCGCCAGTCCGAGCCATCATGGGGAGCGGCTGGCGCCGGTGTCCCGTCCGGTCCTGGATCCGGCCAAGTCAGGCTGTACACCCGGCCATTGGTGATGATGACGCCGGCGGGTTCGACGGCCGGCGCCTTGGTGCAGGTGCCCAGGGTGATGGCCGAGCTCACGACGAGGGCCCGGGCCGCCCGGCGCATTGCGCGGGTGTTTCGCATCGGCGGATTGTAGCGATCCACGCACGAGGATCGCGGGCAGGGCGCCAGGCGCCACGGCGGCAGCTCGCGAAGGCCTGGAGGCCGGATTCTCGGGTGATCCGGGCTGCCGAAAGGGCCGGTAGACTTCAGCTGGGCAGGTAGTTTGAATTTCCTATTCGCGGAGCGATCAGGCCGCGTAGTAACCATTGATCGACTTCAACTCCAGGAACTCGTGCAGGCCATACACGCCGCATTCACGGCCGTTGCCCGACTGGCGGTAGCCGCCGAATGGCTCGGCGTAGCCCTGCGCGGTGCCGTTGATGTGCACGCTGCCGGCCCGCAGCCGCCGCGCAACCGCGTGCGCCTTGTGCATGTCACGGGTGTGCAGGTAGGCGGCCAGGCCGTACTGCGTGTCATTGGCAATCTCGACCGCCTCGTCCAGATCCTTGAACCGCAACAGGCACAGTACCGGCCCGAAGATTTCCTCGCGAGCGATGCGCATCTGGTTGTGCACGTCGGCAAAGACGGTCGGGCGCACATAGAACCCGCGCGCAAGACCTGCCGGTCGGCCGAGGCCGCCGGCGATGAGCCTCGCGCCCTCGGCGATGCCTATATCGATGCACTTCTGCACCTTGTCGAACTGCATCCGCGAGGCCAGCGGGCCCAGGTGCCGGCCGGGCGATGCAGGGTCGCCGACCCGCGTGTTCTCGGCGAGACGCGCGGCGATCTGCACCGCCGCCTCGTAGACGGAGTCTTCGACCAGCAGCCGCGTGGGAGCGTTGCAGGACTGGCCCGTGTTGTTGAAGCAGCGGCGCACGCTCTCGGTCATCGCCTGCTCCAGATCGGAATCGGCGAAGACGATGTTCGGCGACTTGCCGCCGAGCTCCTGGGTCACGCGCTTGATGGTCTCCGCGGCGGTCCGAGCGACATCCACACCGGCGCGGGTGGAGCCCGTGAACGACATCATGTCGATGCGCGGATGGGCGCTCATGGCATGGCCGACGCCCGGGCCGGTGCCATGGACCAGGTTGAACACGCCTTCGGGCAGGCGCGCTTCGTCGATGAACTCGGCGACCAGCTGCGCCGACAGCGGCGCCTGCTCGCTGGGCTTGAGGACGACGGTGCAGCCGGCCGCCAGTGCCGGTGCGACCTTGGCCATGATTTGGTTGATGGGCCAGTTCCACGGTGTTATCAGGCCGCACACGCCGATGGGCTCGCGTACGACGTTCGATTCCCCGATGCGCGTTTCCCAGTCGATCTGCCCGGCCGCGACGATTGTCGCGTCGATGTGATCCGGGCCGGCTGCCGCTTGTGACTTGCGGGACAGGTCGAGCGGCGCGCCCATCTCGGTCGTGATCGCGTGCACCATTTCATCGAAGCGGCTCACAAAGACCGCCTTGATCCGGCGCAGGGCATCGAGGCGTTCCGCCAGCGGGTCCGTCGCGAACGCGGGAAACGCGCGCCCGGCCGCCGCAACGGCGAGGTCGACGTCGGCCGCCGATCCCATCTGGATCTCCGCGACTTGCTCTTCATCGGCCGGATTGACGACCGCGTAGGTCGACCCGGGTGTCGCCGGCCCGACCCAGCGCCTGTCGATGTAATGTCGCAGCGTTTTCATGATGACTGCGATAGTGCCAGATTCGGCGGCGCGCAGCCCCGGACGCAGGAGGCGAGCGAACCATGCAATGAAAGTTGGTAAGCTTGGAATCCTCTTGAAGTTCGCGGATCCCGGCGATGACCCTGGATGACTACGACTTCGTCATCGTCGGTGCCGGCTCGGCCGGCTGCGTGCTGGCTGACCGGCTGAGCCGGGACCGGCGTCACAGTGTCCTGATTCTGGAGGCCGGGCCGCCGGACAGCCATCCATACATCAAGCTGCCCATCGGCTATGGCCGGCTCTTCCACCACCCCGAGTACAACTGGCGCTACGAGTCCGAGCCGGACCCGAACCTCGGGAATCGCAAGGCCTACTGGCCGCGCGGTCGCGGCGTGGGCGGCTCGAGCTCCATCAACGCGCTCGTCTATTGCCGCGGCATGCCGGGTGACTTCGACGACTGGGCGGCGAACGGCGCGACCGGCTGGGACTGGAACGCCGTGCGGCCGCACTTCGAGCAGATCGAATCGCATGTCGGCCCCGATGGCGCGCGGCGCGGCAACGGGCCGCTGTTCGTCACCGACGTGCGCGAGCGTGTGCATCCGACGAACCGTTACTTCTTCGAAGCGGCGCGCGAAGTCGGGCTGCCCTTCACCGACGACTTCAACGGCCCGGCACCGGAAGGCGTCGGCGCCTATGCGATCACGGTGCGCGGACGGCTGCGCTGTTCCGCGGCCGATGCCTTCCTCCGACCGGCCCTCGCGCGGGGTCGCGTGAAGGTCCTGACGCGCGCGGTGGTCCGGCGCGTGCTGCTGGAAGGCAGGCAGGCTGTCGGTCTCGAGTTCGTCCAGGACGGCGTGATCATGCGGGCGCGGGCCCGGCGCGAGGTGATCGTGAGTGCGGGCGCCGTCGGTAGCCCCCAGGTCCTCCAGCTTTCCGGCATCGGCCCGGGCGAGTTGCTCCGTCGCCTCGGCATTCCGGTGATGGTCGCCAACGACAACGTGGGCGGCAACCTCCAGGATCATCTCGCGGTGACGTATTTTTACCGCGCCAGCGAGCCCACGATGAACAACCAGCTCGCGCCGTGGTGGGGCAAGCTGCGGGAGGGCGCCCGCTACCTGCTCACGGGCAAGGGGCCGATCGGGATCAGCGCCAATCAGTGCGGCGGCTTCGTGCGCTCGACGCCCGCGGCGTCGCGGCCGGACCTCCAGCTCTACTTCGCGCCGGTCACCTTCACGACCACGCAGAAGAAACCGGGCAGGCGCCAGGTCGTCAATCCGGACCCCTGGCCGGGCTACCTGATCTCGTTCCAGCCGGCGCGGCCGACCAGCCGCGGCCGGATCGACATTCGCTCGCCGGACATCAGCGAGGCGCCTGCCATTCATAGCAACGGCCTGGCGACCCAGGGGGACCTCAACAGCGTGGTCGCCGGTGGCCGGCTACTCCAGGCGATGGTGAAGACGCGCGCGCTCAGGGCATTCGCGCTCGAGGCCGTCGCGCCGGATGTCGAAACGCTCGACGCCGCCGGCCTCGTGGAAGACTTCCGCCAGCGCAGCGGCACCGTCTTCCATCCGGTCGCCACCTGCCGCATGGCGCGGAGCGCAGTCGATGGCGTAGTGGACTCGCAGCTCCGTGTATTCGGGGTCGAGCGGCTGCGCGTGGTCGATGCGTCCGCCTTTCCGCACCTGACCAGCGGCAATGTTAACGCGCCGACGCTGATGCTCGCGCACCGGGCTGCTGAAGCCGTCCTCGCCGATGCCCGCTGACCGGTCGATGGACACCCTAAACATCAAGCGGCTGGAGACGTACTGCAACGAGTTCCTCGGGTTCGTGCGCGCGACCGCGGAGGACGGTTCGTACGGCTGGGGACAACTCTCGACCTACAACGCCGACATCACGTCCCAGGTGTTCCACCGGCAAGTCTCGCCCTGGGCGCTCGGCCGCGACGCTTTCGACATCGCGGCGCTAGTCGATGCGATTCCCGAGCGCGAGCACAAGTTCCCTGGATCGTACTTATGCCGCGCGATGTCCGGGCTCGACACGGCACTCTGGGACTGGCGTGCACGGCGCGAAGGCAAGCCCGTCACGGCGCTGATCGGCGGCAGCGCGGGGAGCCTGCGCGCGTATGCGTCCTCGATGCGGCGCGACATCACGCCTGCGGATGAAGCCGCGCGGATGCTGCGCCTGCGCGCCGAGCTTGGCTTTGACGCCTTCAAGTTCCGCGTCGGGTCCGAGTGCGGTCACGACCGGGACGAATGGCCCGGGCGCACGGAAGCCGTGGTCCCGGCCATGCGCAAGGCGCTCGGGCCCGATGTGGCGCTGCTCGTCGATGGCAACTCCTGCTATTCGCCCGCCCGGGCGATAGTGGTCGGGCGGCTGCTCGAGGAACACGGCGTTTGCCACTTCGAGGAGCCCTGCCCGTACTGGGAGTTCGAGCAGACACGGCAGGTGCGCGAGGCGCTCTCGCTCGATGTCACGGGCGGCGAGCAGGACTGGGACATGCAGCACTGGAAGCGGATGATCTCAATGCCCGCGGTGGATGTGATCCAGCCGGACGTCCTCTACATGGGCGGCCTCCTGCGGACGCTGCGGGTCGCGGCGCTCGGCGCGGCGGCGAGCCTGCCTTGCACGCCGCACAGCGCGAACCTGTCGCTCGTCACGCTCTTCACGATGCACCTCCTGCGCGCAATCCCGAACGCCGGGCCGTACCTGGAGCTGTCGATCGAGGGACCCGAATACTATCCGTGGCAGGTTGGCATCTTCACGCGCGATCCCTACACGGTGGAGAACGGCCGGGTAGCCGTCACCGACGAGCCCGGCTGGGGCACGGAACCGAATCCCGCCTGGCTCGAGCGCGCCCGGTACCAGTGCAGCGAGGCCTCGTCGTGAGTGCCGCGATTGTCGCGGCCCGGCCCGAAGCCGAGACGCGCGCGGCGCGCCTGCAGCGCTATGGCCAGTTTGCCGTCATCACGCTGGCGGCCGGTACGCTGTATCCGATCATGTACCTGCGGCAGAACTTCGAGATCAGCGTGCTCGAGGCGCTCCGGATTACGCCAAGCGACCTGGGCGAACTGTACTCGCTGCTCGGATTCGTGTTCGCCGTGGCATACATCCCGAGCGGGCAGCTCGCCGACCGGTACCAGCCGCGCCTGCTGATGTCCTTTTCGCTGATCGCGGTCGGACTGCTCGGCTTCTGGTTCGCGACCTACCCGTCGCTGGCCGAGCTCCGGCTGATCTTCCTCGGCTGGGGCCTGGCGGGCGGCCTCACGTTTTGGTCCTCGCTGATCAAGGCCGTCAAGTTCCTGGCCCGTTCCAACGAGCAAGGCCGCTTCTTCGGCATCCTCGACGGCGGTCGCGGCCTGGTCGAAGCGCTCCTGGCATCGATCGCCATCCTGCTGTTCCGCGTGCTGTCGGATCCGGCGGAAACGGCGGCCATCCGCCTCGCGCCGGTGATCCTCATGTATTCGACTGCGGTGACGCTGTTCGGCGTGCTGGTGTTCTTTCTGGTCTCCGACGCGCCCGGCAGCAACGGCGACGAATCAGAACGCGCCCGCCGCGGCTCGCTGTGGGCCGGCATCCGAACCCTCGCGGCCGTGCCCGAACTGTGGCTCCTCGCCGTCATCATGATGATCAGCCAGATGCTGTTCTGGGTCTCGTACTCGATTTCGGCTTTTCTCCAGGTCAACCTGGGCCTGACGGCTTTTGCCGCAGGTTTCGTGACATTGACCAAGCTCTGGATGCGACCGATCGGGGGAGTCACGATCGGCTTCATCGCGGATCGCATGTCCAAGGAACTGCTGCTCGCCTGGCTGCTTTTCGCAGGGTCGCTGAGCCTCCTTGCGCTCGTTTACATGCCACTAGCTGGGCAGCTGGCCGCGATCGTCGTCGCCGTCGTCGTGATCGGCTACCTGACGTATGCGATCAAGGGCCTCTACTGGGCACTGCTCGACCATTGCCCGGTGCCGCGCGAGCTCACGGGGCTTGCAATCGGACTCGTGAGTTTCATCGGCTACATGCCGGACATGCTGTTGCCGCTCTACGACGGGTGGCTGTCCCGCGAGTACCCGCGCGCGCGCGCCTTCCAGATCTATTTCGCGAGCATCGCTGCCTGCGGCTTCGTGGGCGCCGGTCTCTGCATGGCGTTCCATCGCCGCAGGCGGGCGCAGACGTAGCCGGCTCGGGCGAATCCGCAGTCGGTGACCGGGGGACCGCGGCTCGGGACGGCCGATGCA
>Ga0163150_10003057_pt1 | contig 24200 bp, 19 predicted proteins | sample OliLakLV19P2IB_FD_148628 | JGI IMG/M metagenome (GOLD analysis project Ga0163150, IMG submission 148628) | Freshwater microbial mat bacterial communities from Lake Vanda, McMurdo Dry Valleys, Antarctica - Oligotrophic Lake LV.19.P2.IB | ecosystem: Environmental > Aquatic > Freshwater > Lake >...
CTTCGCATCAAAATAGCCGCGAATGTTTTCGATTCCAATCTTGTGTAACACCCGGATTCCTTCAGCTCGATCGGCTTCCGAAGTCAGCAGGCAAACAGGTTGGTCATAATCAACCAGCCAGCCAGCCCACGCGGCAAGGTATTTCAATGGTATGTTGATGGACCCCTGAACGTGCCCCTTTGCATAGTCCTCCTGCTTGCGAATGTCGATCAGCATGCCTTCCCTGACAACTTGTCCGATCGAAGCGGATGGGATCTCGCCAGGGGTTTCAAGGCTGGCAAGGACGGTCGGACCTTCCTTGTTGACCCTTTTCATCACAGCAAAATATTTCGGGGCTTCGGGCTGTTCCGAAAGAATGTAATCCACGAATTCCTGCTCATTGACGAACTGCAACGCAGGATTGAACGCCATTTCGTACCCGACAGTACTCGACGGAATCGATCCAAGTCCCTTCCCACAGGCACTTCCTGCTCCATGTGCCGGCCAAACCTGCAGGTATTCCGGCAATTCCCTGAATTGCGCAATCGAGCGGAAAAGGTCGCGCGCCCCTGGTTCAGCCGTCCCGGCGATTCCGGCGGCCTTTTCCAGCAAGTCCGGGCGGCCAATCGAGCCGACAAACACAAAATCACCGGTGAAGATCCCCATGGGTTTGTCGGCTCCACCACCTTTGTCCGTCAGCACGAACGAAATACTCTCTGGCGTATGCCCGGGGGTATGCAGAACCCTGAATTCAATCTTCCCAATGGAAAACGTGTCACCATCCTTCAACAACTGGTGGTCGTATGCCCCAGCGAACAAATACCTCCATTCACCGGGGCCTTCGTCCGACAGGTAAAGCTTGGACCCATGTTGATCGGCCAATTCGCGCGCTCCGGATATGTAGTCAGCGTGAATATGGGTGTCTGCGGCGGCGACAATTCGCAGGCCCTCACTGGCTGCAGCATCCAGATATTGCTGAATATCACGTCCAGCGTCAATAATGACCGCTTCACCCGTTTTTTGGCACCCCACCAGGTACGAAGCATGGGCCAGAGCGGTATCGTAGAAATATTTGAGGAGCATACGGGCGTTTCCTGTTTGAGTATCTGTTGAGGCAGTGACTTGCGCGGCAAGACGATCCGGCGAAACCGCTGAAGCCAGCCCGGTACAAGCCGCATGCAAGCGACATTCCAATCGGGTTTGACGGGCCGTCACTGCGCCAGACCGGAATCGCGAAACAATTCAGTTGAGGCATGAAGTTGCAATTGACGGTCTGTTTTCGGTGAAACATCCTTCTTCGAAACCAGGCGATTGCCGGAGATCGGCTCGCACAAACTGCGGACAGGTCAGCATGCTGACCTGTTCAATATCTCCGCTTTTCGACATATCGGTGGCAGTCGAGGCAATTCAATGTCAGATCGAAATATCGCAAGGCTGCTCCGTCCATGTTTTTGGCTTTGGCAGCCTCATACAGTTGAGTCGCGGCAAGTTCCATTTCTGCACTAAACCGTTTGTACTCGGGAGTGTCCACCACGAACCAGTGCTGTCCCTTGACCAGCAGATTTACACTTGCTGCCCCGTCGGCAATCAACTCGTAATTGCTGGTCGCGAGGCCCTCGACGATCTTTTGATTGCTCAACAGTTTTCCCCGCATGAACACCTTCCTGGCCGTTTCCTTGACGGCCTCCTGACCGTCCTGCAGGTCCGGGTCCTGCCTGCCCGCCTGTATTCCTGTTGGCGTACTGGCCCCGGGAGTGTGGCTGGTGCCGACAAGCAAAAGGCCAATACTGAATGCAATACCCATCGTTAACAGAATTCTCATGTTCATTCTCCACAAAACGGACAACAGCTTTGCCAATGCAATGCATGCAAATGCAAGGCCAATCGCCGATCCGTTTCGCAAACCGGTATCTTTTTCCCTGAAATGCCAGTCCGATAGAGCCTCAACGAGAAGTTCATCCGACTGCCAAGCCAAAGAGCGTGCCAATTCGCCCCTGGCACTGTGTTCTACCGGTTCAACCAGAACTGCTGCGGGATTTGGTCAAATCGAGTCCGGTGATGATTAAAAGGCCGATCAGAAAAAACACTACGAGGCCTACGATGGCAAACCGTGAGCTTCCGGTGGTCGCTACGACCAGCCCAAAAACAAATGTGCCCATGAAACTTGTGGCCTTGCCGGACAAATTAAAAAAGCCAAAGTACCTGGCCTCCTGCTGCTTCGGCGTCAAGGAGCCCATGATGGCCCGACTGACCGCCTGGGTTCCCCCCAAAACCAGCGCAACGCCGGCCGACAGCGCCCACCAGGCCGTTTTGGAATTCACAAACCAGGCCGAAGTCAATAACAGGATCCAGATTAACAGGCAGATTTCGAGGGTTCTTTTGCGACCCAGTTTGTCGGCAAACCAGCCTGTCAAAACAGCTCCCGGCGTCGCGATAAACTGCACCATCAGGATGACGGCAACCAGTTCGCGGTCAGTGAAACTCAATTCCTGGATGGCAAACGTCGAGGCCTGGCTGATTACCGTCTGGACTCCGTCGTTGTAAAACAAAAAAGCAATCAGAAAAATGGCCAGCGTTCGATGATGCCGGAGGTCTTTCAATGTCTGGACCACATCACCGATAGCCCTGGATCCGGACCTGCAGATACCTGTTTTGGTGACCGTCCTGGGACTGTCCCGAAGGACCAGGACGGTGGGGATCGTAAACAGAATCCACCAAACGCCTGTGGCAAACACACAAACCCTCAGCAAATATGATGGATCATGGAATCCAAAACCGGGACCAAAATTCAGGCACAGCATCGCCAAAAGTAAAGCCAGCCCACCCCCCACGTAACCCCACGCCATTCCGGCGGAAGAGACCCGGTTCAATTCATGTTCTTCGGCAATCTCGGGGAGGAAGCCGTTGTAGAATGTCAAGGACAATTCAAGACAAAGATTGGCCGCCACAAAACAGGCAGTGACCAGCCAGGGTTGCCCAGGCGGAACGACAGCCATCAACACGCATGCGGCGCCCCCTCCCAGGGCGGACACACCGAGTCCCAACCGTTTGGCGCCTCGCGCGTCGGCCCACGCTCCAAGAATTGGCGAAAGCAGGGCTCCCATTAACATCGAGACCGCAACGCTCCAGGCCCAGACAACTGCACCCGTCATTCCAGAGGTCTCCGCCGAAAACACGGTTCGCTGCATATAGACCGCGAATACCGTGATCATCAGCGTCGTGTAACCGCTGTTTGCCCAGTCGTACCAACACCAGGCCAAAACATTGGGTCGCCAGGAAGGACTGGCAGGTTGGTCATTAATCATCAGTTGCCGATGACCTTTCATTCAATCGAACCCGAAACGGTAATGGGTTTGGGAAGCAGAACCCCTGGCTGCATTTGTTTTTCAAGAAATTCGGCTGGCCCGTGCGAATCGGCGCGCCAACGTGCGAATAGAGGTCGTGCGAATTGGCCTGGCTTACCGGCTTGCCAGTGCTTTGGGAATATTGCCCCGCAAGTGTGCAATAAAGAGCCCTGGCATCCGGTTTGCTTTTCTGGTGAACAGCAAATTTTTGACTTTACCTTACAAGATCCCATGAATTATTTTGAAAACAAGACGGTCGTCGTGCCGATCGATTTTTCCGACCACTCCATGGAGGCTGTCGATACCGCACTCGAAATGACGGATGATTCCAATACAGTGCATTTGATTTACGTGATCCAAATGGCCTCCACGCTCGTTTCATTTGATCCGTCGATGCCAGTTCCGCCGGTCGATGATCAGGAACTTCACAATCGGGCAGTTGCACGGATGGAAAAACTGTTTGGCAGTGGAAAATACGCCAGGTTCGAACGGCATTGCAGAATCGGCGACCCGGGAACGGAGATCGTGGAATTTGCGAAAACTGTTGAAGCGGACCTGATCGTCATGTCGTCCCATGGGCGCACCGGACTGAAAAGACTTCTGATGGGTTCCGTGGCCGAGCGGGTGCTGCGTCATGCGAACTGCGCGGTATTGATTTTGCGTGGCAAGGACTGATCCCAATCCCGAATTACAGCCAACTTCAGCTTTGGGCCATCCCGGTGGGAGGCTGCGGTAACGAGCTCCAAACCCGTCAATCGGCCAAATAATGCAATCGGGCAAGCTTCCAGTCAAGACAAAACTGCTTTTCAGCACAGGTGATTTGTCCAGCACGCTGACACTGGCGATTCAGACGTTTTTTCAGCTTTATTTTCTCACTGATATCGCCCGCATTCCACCAGCCACGGTTGGCTGGATCATCGGGATTACTCGCATGTGGGATGCCTTCAACGATCCAATCGTGGGGATGCTCTCGGACCGGATCCGTTCGCGAATGGGGCGGCGGCGAGTTTTACTGGCATACGGCTCGATACCGCTGGGCCTGGCGTTTGCTTTCTGCTGGATCATTCCACCGTTCAGCGAACTGGGCAATTCCATCTACTTCATCCTGATTATCATCGCCTTTGACACGGCATTCACGATCGTCCACGTAGGATACAACGCTCTCACTCCCCGCATGACGTCTGACTATGACGAACGAAGCAGCTTGAACGGCTACCGGATGGTGTTTTCGCTGGGTGGGACACTTGCCGCGATCATTTTTTCAACCGTCATGGCCGGGATTGTCCAGGATGAGGCAACCCGGTTTGCCGTTGTTGGATTCACTTTGGGCGGAATAGCCATGATTCCGCCATGGATTGTTTTCGTTGTGACGCGGGACGTGGATATTGCCGGTGAAACGAGCCGGATGCAGTTTCGTCAGGCACTCAAGACGACTTTCTCCAACCGCGCCTTTATGATGTTGGCCTGTATGTATTTGGCCAGTTGGACCGCAACCTGCGTCATCGCGGCCATGCTGGTCTATTACGCAAGCTATTACTTGCAGGTTCCCGGTCAGGCAAACTACTTCGTGCTGGTTGCCCAATCATCGTCGGTGTTGAGCATTCCGCTCTGTGTCTGGCTGGCGAGAGTCTGGGACAAGCCCAAGGCATTTATCGCGGGTATCGGATTCTGGTGTGTGGTGCTGACCGGATTTCTTGCCCTTCCCCAATCAGCGGTTTCCGTCGCCTATCTGATAGCACTGCTTTGTGGGCCCGGAATTGCGACCGCAGCAGTGATTCCCTGGTCGATGTTGCCGGATGTGATCGAAGTCGAACAACAGCAGTCGGGCGAACGGCGTGAAGGTACATACTACGCATTCATTTCGTTCTTCCAGAAACTGGGGACAGGTTTCGCATTGTGGGGCATTGGTCAGGCATTGGGCTTGTCAGGATACCTGACGCCAACGACGGATCAGCAGTTTCCGGTCCAGCCGGAATCAGCCCTGAACATGATCCGGCTGATCATTGGTCCGGCGACAATTGTGTTGTTATTGATGTCATTGCCGTTTGCCTGGCGGTACCCCATCACCCGAACCAGCCACACGAATACGCTGGAACAAATCCGGCGTACAGCCGACCCTGCCGGGCAACCGTAGCCATCGGCACCTGATCCATTGCGGCCAGTTTCAAGACCCGGCCGTTCATGTTCGCCAAAGGCAGATCTCAAGCAGAAAGAGGGCCGCCAACCGATTTTGCCCATTCCACGATCTGCTCCTGGCTCATCACACCAGTTCGCCTCGCGACCTCTTTGCCATTCCGAAATGCAATCAGGCAAGGGATGCTGGCAATATTGAAGCTTGATGCCGCGCGGCTGGAATCGTCCGTGTTCAGTTTGGCAAGCAGGATGCCTGGCGAGAGCATTTTCGATGCTGCGGCAAACGCGGGAGCCATCATTCGACAGGGGCCACACCATTCTGCCCAGAAATCCACGATCACCGGGACGCCCGTTCGCGAGACGAATTTATGAAAACTGGCTTCCGTCAGATCGACTGGATGGTCGGGAACCAGTGAACGCCTGCAATTTCCACAAACCGGTCTGTCGGCCAGCCGATTGTCGGGTATCCGGTTCACGGCAGTGCAACCTGGACAAACCAGATTGACCGTTACCTGGGATTGAGACATATGATTTCCTCTTCCTGCCCAGGTGCCCGGCAGGGTTCAACTTTTGGACAAATCCGGTTCCCGATTCAAACTCGGGCACGCCTGTGGGCTTTTGGCTTGGAGCCCCCCTCGCCACCGAAAATCAGTCCCAAAGTTGCCGGAGAGGCTCTGGCAATGTTGCAATAATGTCCTTGATCTCTCCTGCCGAAACATGACCTGACAGCACTTGCAACACTGCACGGGTGATGTCGTCCGGGTCGTACAAGTCTACCAGATCCTGGTCCGAAAAATGGTCATTGACCATGTCGACAAACTCATCAACATGGCGGATGCGAACAGGTTTTCCAGCCGGAGTCCATCCTTCGAAGTACAACCCCCGAATCAGCATGGGAAGCTGTGCGGCCAGATCAGCGGCTTCCTGCACGGTCAATCGGTCACGCAGGGTGTGCAGTACCGCACGTAATGCCTTGTAGGCGTGCTTTGGATCGTCCCAACCAAGGATGTCCATGACCTCGTGAAGCCACTCTTCAGATTTCTGAATTGCTTTCTGAAACGCGGGTAAAGTGGTCCTGCTCATAGAGGTTTCTCCTTTTTGATGTCAACTTGGGGGACGGAGCTCGACTCTTGCAGGACAGCAGATTGCAATTTTGATGCCAAAAACCTGCGTTGGCTTCCATTTGAAACAGTGGACTGACGTGTATTTTTTTGTGACCGGCTGAGAATTCGTGCCTGGCGCACGAGTTGCGTTTGCCAGACCTGCCACAAGGATCAATCAGATAAACCCGAAACCGGTTAACCATGCCAGCAGCTGTGCCCGAAACACTGGAAATTGGCGCGATTGTCACCGGATTGGGTGGTGGTTTGGCGCTGTTTCTTTTCGGTATGCGCCAGATGACGGAAGGGCTAAAGACGGTGGCCGGTCCCAGCATGAAACGGCTGTTGGCCCGGTTGACGGCAAACCGGTTCACGGCCGCGCTTGCCGGGACCATTATTACTGCGATTATCCAGTCGTCTTCGGTGACAACAGTCTTGCTGGTCGGGTTTGTATCGGCTGGAGTGTTGACCCTGAACCAGTCGATCGGTGTCATTATTGGAGCCAACATTGGCACCACGATCACCGCCCAAATCATCGCCTTCAACGTCTACAAGTATGGCCTGGTCCTGATTGCGATCGGGTTCTTTACGGAGGTCCTCGCACAAACCGAGCGAATCCGGCAATGGGGAATCGTTTTGATGGGGCTGGGACTGGTGTTTTTTGGCATGGAGCTGATGAGTAACGCTGCTGTACCGCTTCGCGAGTGGCCCCCATTCGTCAGTCTCATGCAGCAGACCCGAAGCCCTCTTTTTGCGGTTTTGGCCGGAACTGTCTTTACGGCCATTATCCAAAGTTCCTCCGCAACAACGGGCATTGTGATTGTGCTTGCAGGCCAGGGCATGATCTCACTCGAAACGGGAATTGGGCTGATTTTGGGAGCCAACATCGGAACCTGTGTTACGGCAATATTGTCGGCTTATGGAAAACCTCGCGAAGCAGTTCAGGCCGCGCTGGTACATGTGTTGTTCAATGCTTGTGGTGCCCTGTTCTGGCTGCTTTTCATCAACCATTTCGCCGATCTGGTCCGCCAGGTTTCGCCGTCGCTGCATGCGACTACCGGGGGCCGGCAGTTGGCCGCGGAAATGCCTCGACAAATTGCCAACGCGCATACGATGTTCAATATCGTTAATGCGTTCATTTTTATTTGGTTTACCGGTCCGGTGGCAAGACTGGCGAACTGGCTGGTTCCCGCGCGGCCGGTTCCTGTGGGCGTTCACACGATGTACCTGGATGAAATGTTCATTGAGCAGCCATCGGTGGCGCTCGACCTCGTTCGCCGTGAACTGGTCCGGTTGGCAGAGATGACAGGCGTCATGATCGAAAAGTCGCTGCAGGTGGCGACCAGCGGTGACACCGACGACGTGAAGTCTCTTGCCTCGGCCGACGATGATATCGACAAACTGCATGGGGCGATTGTTACTTTCCTTGCGAAGTTGTCACAAAAGAACCTGATCAATCCCCAGCCGCAACAGCTGCATGAGTTGCTGGCAATTGCCAATTACCTCGAGAATATTGGCGATGTAATCGACAAAAGTCTCCTGGAGAATGCACGCAAACGGCTCAAACTTGGCGTGGCGGTCAGCGGACCGACCACGGCTGTCCTTAGGCCAATCCACGAAAAGGTCCACGAAGCGTTTCAGCGCCTGATTGATGCAGTGCGAACATCCGATCGAAAGGCGGCACTGGACGCGATCGAAAGCAAGGAATCGGTGAATCAATCGGCTGCGGATGCAACGGCCCACCTGGCGCGCAGACTGGTCGCAAGCGAGCCGAACCGGCTGGCAGCCTTTCAGGTAGAGACAGACATTATTGAAAACCTGCGACACATCAACACTTTGACGCGGCGAATCGCAAAGACTGTTCTGACCGGGGAAAACGATCACCCCCGCTCCGAAGAACAGTCAATTGCTGGACAAGCACAGCCACTTTCTGGCGTTGAATTGTCTGACGAATCCGGTCTGGAAATGTCCAGTCCAAATGTGCCGAATCAGGAATGACCAATTCAATCTGAACCTCCCTGGTTGCACTTTCAGGAAAGCAACGGTCCATTGTCCCAGTCCCGAAACCCGGCGGAACAAGGTAACACATTTTCGATGTCGTCCAGTCAGGTCGTCGCGGGTTTGGAATCCAGCGTCGAGCGGGGGCTGGATGACCAACAGGTGGCACTGCACCGACAGCGAATTGGATGGAACCAGTTGATAGAGGCCGCCCCACCTCCGATGTGGAAAAAGGTCATTGCCCAGTTCCGTGAACTATTGTTCCCGGAGACATTATCCTCCTGGAGGCAGGTGATCATGTGCCCGCCGACTCGCGATTGATCGATGCGTATGGGGTTTCGGTGCAGGAAGCGTCGCTGACGGGCGATTCGGTTCCTGCAAGCAAAGATGCAGCACAGGTACTGCCTGCCGATACGTCACTGGGCGATCGGCGAAATTCTGTCTTTATGGGAACCATTGTTTCCAGCGGCAAGGCGACCGCCGTCGTCACAGCTACGGGCATGAAAACCGAACTCGGACGAATTGCAGGAATGTTGGACCCGTAACGAAATGACGGTCCGGGAGATCTGCGTTGGCAGCGAATGTTACCACGTGTCCGGGGCCGGGTATGAACCGAAGGGCGAGTTCTATTCGGAAAACCTGAAGCGTGCCGTTGAAGCCCGGCAGCATCCGGATCTGTCGATAGCACTGGAAATTGCGGCATATTGCAATAGTGCGAGCGTAGTCACGGACGCAGTTGGAAAATCCTGGCAGGTGATTGGCGACCCCACAGAAGGCGCGTTGATCGTCCTGGCGCTCAAAGCAGGAATCAATCTGGACGATGTTCCCCGCCGGGTCGAATTTGAGATACCTTTCGACTCCGAACGAAAGGCGATGTCAGTCATCCTGCATCGTCCGGGCGGTAACGTGATGTACACAAAAGGAGCTCCGGAAGTCATTCTGGAAAAATGCACGAAAGAACTTGGTGACGGACAGATTCATCAACTGACCGACGTACGCAAACTGGCGATCCAGCAGCAAAACTCAAATATGGCTAGCCGCGCGCGTCGAGTTTTGGCGTTTGCATGGAGGGATTCTACCGAACCGGTCGCGGGGCAATACCCGGAGTCTGATCTGGTGTTTGTTGGTGTTGTTGGAATGATCGATCCGCCTCGTGAAGAAGTGAAAACAGCTGTTGCGGAATGCAAACTGGCGGGAATCCCTCCGGTAATGATTACGGGCGACCACCCGGCCACGGCGCTCGCTATCGGCCGCGAACTTGAAATTGCCAATGCGAAAACCCGTGCTGTTACCGGCGCAGAGCTCGATTCAATGACTGACGAAGAACTGGTCGGCCAGGTCAATGGAATAGCCGTTTACGCGAGTGTTTCTGCGGCGCACAAAATGCGGGTCATCAAGGCGTGGGGAAGTTGCGGACATGTTGTGGCCATGACGGGCGATGGAGTCAACGATGCTCCAGCATCGAAGGCCGCCGACATCGGGATCGCGATGGGTATTACTGGCACCGATGTCACCAGGGAGGCTGCCGACATCGTTTTGACCGACGACAATTTTGCGTCAATCGTCAATGCGGTCAAAGAGAGACGGGGGACCTTTGACAACATCCAGAAATTTGTTCATTACCTGCTTTCGTGCAATGCGGGTGAAGTAATGCTGATGGTCACCGCCGCATTACTGGGGATGCCGTTGCCCCTGATCGCGATACAAATCCTGTGGATCAATCTGGTAACCGACGGATTGCCCGCGCTGGCCCTTGCGATGGAGCCTCCCGAGCGTGACATCATGAAACGCCAGCCGCGTCCCCCGCATGATCCTGTCATAACCTGGCAGCACGGCAGGCTGATTTTGTTCCACGGTTCGCTGGTAGCAGCGGTTGCACTGTTTGGATTCTGGTGGACTTATGCCAATGAACCGGCGAACACAGAAGTCGCCAGAACCGCGACCTTTGCCATTGTGGCGTTTTCGCAACTCGCTTTTGCCATGGTCTGCAGGAGCCATCAGTTCACACTTCCGCAGCTCGGGCTGTTTTCGAATTACTGGCTCTTCGTGGCTTTCGCTGCCTCGGGTTTGCTTCAGTTGGCCGTTTTGGCCCTGCCGTTTTCCCGGCATGTTTTCGAAGTGCTTCCCATGCCGGCTTCTGCCTGGCTGCTCGCTATCGGGTTGTCGTTATTGCCGGCAACATCGAACTGGCAAAAATTTCCTTCCGTTTCATTTGCAACCGGCAAGCAAGGGAGGCGAATGTCGCAGCATGGGGAACAGATATTGGCCGAACATCATCACGAGGTTGTTCCAGAGGGACTGGTGATACCATCCCTCATGAAAATTCTCGAAGATGCCCCAGAAGGACCAGAAACATGCTGCGAAGGTCGTCAGCCCCACAGCCAGCCAACCCAAAACCTGTTGTGTCCTGGAACCCATTTCTAAATTATTCAAACGACTGGCCATCCAAGGGCAAAATCCGTGCAACTCCCGCCTGTTGTACAGGAATCAGGCGGCGGCTCGATTTCCGGGACTCTCCCCGGTGCGATTTCCGGCATTTAGTCTGGCACAATCTCCGGAGGGGCAAACGGTTCAATTTCCGGCAATTTGGATGGTTCGATTTCGGGTCTTCTGTCCGGTACGATCTCGGGCTTGGGCTTTTTCGGGATCGACAAACCTTCTAGCGATCCTGCCGGTATCGGGGGACCGGTCCGGAAATGATTTGGCGTGGGCAGTTCTGGTTTTTGTAACAGCGTCATTGTCATGTCCAGTAGCCTTTAGATGAACGACTCTGAGACCTGTTTGCCACACCCGTCATAACAGGGTACTTCCCAAACGCCACAACCTACTGAAGTGCTTTGTGAATGCGGCAGAAGCCATCCTCAATTTCACCGCCCAACTGGTTCAGCGAGTCCAACAGTCTTCTCGCGGTGGTGTTTACGGCATTGGTGATTGGAACGTAGCAGGTATTGAGTTGTGCAAGTTTGTCATCGAGCATTTGAAATTCGTCTTGCAGTTCCCGACCGCCCAGGTGGATTTTGAGCCGAAGATGATCGCGTTGCTGCTTCAAGTCATCCGTCAATTCGTTCAAAAATGATTTGTCAGTCTTCAGCATCGAAACCCCCGGCTCAAAAATGTGAATGATTCCAAACAATCACGCAGGTTTGCTACCAGCAGTTTCTGTTCCACAACGTAATTCATTGTAAAAAACGGGGTGGGCACCCTGGGCAAGGTGCAGTCAGGCACGGGAAACACGGAATCGGGCGAAATGGCGCGCAAACGACTGTGTGCGGCACATTACCAGATCTGCAAAATGCCAGACCCTTCGGTCCTTGCGGGTTGGCACCGAAGTTGCACTATTTTGTGCAATGCCGCCCGCTTCGACCCGCACATTCCCAGCCGGAAATTCCGATGTCAGTCCTAATGCCCGATCGACAATTGAACGCGGAACGGTTGCTCCAATCGTCTGTTTTTCCGCATGAAGTTTGGGACGTCGAGGTACTGGAGACACATATTTCGTGGGTCGTTCTGACCGGACCCTTCGCCTACAAAATCAAAAAGCCGGTCAAATTTGATTTTGTGGATTACTCTACGCTCGAGCGAAGATTGGCGTTTTGCGAGAAGGAACTGGAGTTGAACCGACGATATGCGCCCGACCTTTATTTGGGGGTTGTTCCAATATTCGAATCCGCGGGGAAGCTGGTTTTCGCCGCCACTCCACTGAGACCGGCTGTGCCCAAAGTGCGTGCGCAAGTTGCCATCGAAACGGATGACAGCGCTGATCCTGTCGAGTTCGCGGTCAAGATGAAACAGTTTTCCCAGGGCACGATTGTCGCCGCACGACTGGGGCAGGTTGAACTGACAGGGAACCCGGTTGAGCAATTCGGAGTTGACGTCGCGGGCTTTCACGATTCGATCGAATGCGCAGTTCCAGTTCTGGATAGCGTACAGCCTGAAGTCCTTCTGGAACACGCGATGGACAACTTTGCATTGCTTCAAAGCGAATTTGAAGACGCTGGCAAACAGGCAATGCTGTCCGACTTGAGGCAATGGACGGTGGAGCAGTACCACAATCTGAAGCCGTTCTTTGAGAGTCGCCTAAAGGCCGGAAAGGTGCGGCGTTGCCATGGCGATTTGCACCTGAAAAACATTATCCAGGTGAATGGGCGACTGGTTCCATTTGACGGAATCGAATTCAATGAAAGACTGCAGTGGATCGACGTGATTGGCGAGATCGCTTTTCCAGTGATGGATTTTGTAGCGCGGGGCCGGGCTGATCTGGGGTGGCGACTGCTGACATCTTACCTGGAGACAACTGGAGATTATGACGGCCTTCGCGTGTTGAGGTTCTATATGGTCTATCTCGCCATGGTTCGGGCCAAAGTCACCTGGCTGAATCCCCGGAACAGAATGAAGGCTGCAAACGCCGAAAACCTCGAAGATGCTGCCCGGCCGGATACCTTTGCCGGACCCTGGGACAAGTACCTAGCCACCGCCCGGTTTCTTGCTTTCGACCTGAAACCTTCGTTGTCGATTACGCATGGATTCTCCGGAAGTGGGAAATCGACCAGGGCAATGGAGTCGGTCGCCAGAACCGGTGGAGTCCGAATCCGTTCCGATGTCGAGCGGCATCGACTGGCCCGGAAACTCAACGTACAAGACGAGTACGCTGCGGAGATGGGTAATCGTGTCTACACCCGCCTGGCCGAAATGGCCAGCATTGCAATTGAGTCGGGCCTGCCTGTAGTTATCGACGCGACTTTTCTCCAGCGAAAACGTCGGGCGATTTTTGAGACGCTGGCAGCCCAAATGAAAGTCTCCTACGCAATCATTGCCTGCGTTGCCCCCGTTGCAGAACTTCGCCGGCGAATCGAGAATCGCGGACCAGATCCTTCCGAAGCGACGGTCGATGTATTGAAATTGCAGCTGGAAAATCACGACCCCCTGACGGCTGCCGAATTGCGGTTCGTGTCGAAGCGGACATCCTGATTCGCAACAACATTCATGAAGAACGGGAATCAGGTGTCGAAGCATTCTACAACTGTACTGGCGTACACAAGTTTGGTGGCAGCAGTGACCTTTATGGTCTGGGCTCTTTTTCAAGGACCGCCGGAGAAGGTCAGTGTGGCACCTGATACTGGAACCGTTTCTGCGAGCACGGAAGAAAGGCCGGCCGACAGCATACATTTTCTTGCTTCCACCAATTGTGCACTTTGTCATTCCAGTTCAGACAACGCCAATGCAATGCGCGATGCGAAACAGCGACCGGTGGCACCGTATGATTTGTGGCAGGCGTCGATGATGGCCAACTCGGCGCGCGATCCGTTTTGGCGGGCTGTTTTGTCGGCCGAAGTGCTTGCGACTCCGTCCAAAAAAGCCTTGATTGAGGAGAAATGCACGCGCTGCCACGCCCCGATGGCGGCACCGGCACCGGAAAGTCCACCTGGCCAAGTGCTTGCCCACCTGAAGCAGGCGGATCAACGCTCGCATCTGGGGCTGGATGGTGTTTCCTGCACGGTTTGCCATCAAATCACGGACAAGGGGTTGGGGACCGCAGAGTCGTTTACCGGGCGCTTCGAGATCAACCGGGAATCCAAAATCTTTGGCCCCCACGCCGATCCGTTTACCATGCCGATGCAACGATTCGTTGGTTATACGCCAACCCACAGCCCCCACATTTTGAAATCGGGGCTCTGTGCAACCTGCCATACGGTAATCACAACCAGCGTCGATGCTGCAGGAGTTCCCAGTGCCGGCGAGTTTCACGAGCAGAGCCCCTATCTGGAATGGCGGAACTCCGTCTTTAATGACGAGATCAAAAAACCCGATCCGCAAGCAAGGAGTTGCCAGGCCTGCCACATGCCAACGACCGATGTTGATGGCAACCCGATAGCAACCAGGCTTGCCCACAATCCGGGAGGGAGGGACTTTCCATTCCTTGCGCCCCGCACGCCTTTTGGGCGTCACACATTTCCGGGTGCCAATACTCTGATGAAGCAAATCCTGCGGGACAACGCGGAAGAGCTTGGTGTCACGGCACCTGCCGGAGCATTTGACGAATCCATTGAACAGACCAGACAATTCCTGCAAACTGAAACGGCAACGATTGCACTGCTTCAGACTGCGATGGACCAGAACGAACTGTCGCTCAACGTCGTTGTGAATAACCTTGCCGGACACAAGCTTCCCACTGCCTATCCCAGTCGCAGGGTTTGGGTCATGTTGACCGTAAAGGATGCGGCTGGAAATCTGGTGTTTGCATCTGGCCAGTACAACCCGAGAGGTGAGTTGATCGATACCGCCGGAAAGGTTCTCGCCAGTGAACTTGCTGGCGGACCAGTCAGTCCCCACCTGGACATAATCAATCAACCGGACCAGGTGCAAGTCTACGAAACGGTCATGTCGGATGCGGACGGCAATCCGACGTTTACACTGTTGCGTGGTGCCAGCTACGTCAAAGACAACCGGCTTTTGCCGCGTGGCTGGGACTCTGGTCACGCCGACGGCACTTCAACCCGACCCTTTGGAATTGATGGCGATGGGAACTTTGTCGGCGGAAGCGACACCATCAATTATAGAATTTCCCTTCCGGAACCGGGCGAATATGTTGTCAGCGCCAAATTGTTGTTTCAGGTAATCGCGCCACGACATGCAAATGAACTGTTCCGGTGGCAGACCACGGAAGTGAGTGTGTTCCGTGAAATGTTTGACCGGGCCGATCGAAATCCGCAGGAACTGGCCTCGGCGTCAATCCAGGTAGTAGCGGCAGGAGTTGGGCGTGATTGAACGGGATTGCTGCGGGCCGTTTCCTGATTCGGGGTGTTGACGTGCCGGATTCGAATACAAACGCAGAGTCAGCGCTGCCGATCTCCGAAATTGCGTCCAGGCTGGGGCTTGAGGCTGGCTCGGTCGAGCCCTGGGGCTGGTATACCGGCAAGCTGGCTTTAAAGCTGTATCAGCAATTGTCCCATCGACCCGTTGGAAAGTACGTAGGAGTCACGGCGATCAGCCCGACTCCCCTCGGCGAAGGCAAAACGGTGGTGGCCATAGGTCTGGCAATGGCGTTGTCCCGTCGCCGCCGAAATTCCGTCGTGACGCTGCGTGAGCCCTCGCTGGCTCCGGTATTCGGAATCAAGGGGGGTGGAGCTGGCGGAGGCAAGTCGCGGGTCATTCCAACGGAAGACATCAATCTGCATTTCACTGGCGATATGCATGCAGTCGCGGCAGCCAATAATCTTTTGGCTGCGATGGTAGACAATCACTGTCAGCGAAAACTGATACCACAGATTGCAAGCGATCAAATCACCTGGCGACGGGTGGTCGACATTAGCGACAAAGGGCTGGCAGCAATTGAAACGGGGCTCAACCAGGTTCCGCAGGCCCCCAGACGGATGACCGGCTTTGATTTGACTGCAGCGTCGGAAGTGATGTCCATCCTCGGCCTCGCGACCAGCCTGACCGACTTGAGAAAACGACTTGGGCAGGTCGTGGTCGGAAAATCGGCCTCTGGTGACCATCTCACTGCTGAACAAATCGGAGCAGCTGGTGCCATGGCTGCCTTGTTGAAGAACGCCTTTCGCCCCAACCTGGTCCAGACGCTGGAGCATACTCCCGCCATTGTCCATACGGGTCCCTTTGCCAATATTTCGCACGGCAACAGTTCGGTAATTGCCGATTTGGCAGCGTTGCGACTTGCGGATTATGTGGTCACCGAAAGCGGCTTTGGCTCGGACCTGGGAGCAGAAAAGTTTTTCAACCTGAAATGCCGCGCTACCGGCCTCAAACCGGACGCAATGGTTTTGGTCTGTACAGTCCGTTCGCTGAAATACCAGAGCGGCCGGTTCGATGTGCGGCCCGGTCGTCCACTCCCGGACGCCATGCTCCGTGAAGACATCCCGTCGCTTCGGGCAGGGATCTGCAATCTGGAGGGGCACATTGCCAGCCTTCGCCAGTTTGAAGTGCCGGTGATCGTCGCGATCAACCGCTTTCCGACTGACACCGAAGCCGAATTGCAACTGCTCCGTTCGTTGGCAACGGAAGCTGGCGCGAAACGGGTTGCGTTGACCGAAGCGTTTGCCCGGGGTGGCGACGGTTCTCTGGAACTGGCCGATGCCGTAGTCGATGCGTGCCAGCAGAAGAGTGCCTTTCGTGCGTTGTATCCACTGGAGGCTTCGTATCCCGACAAGATCACGGCGATTGCCAGGGGTGTCTATGGCGCGGACGGTGTCGATTTTGGTGAGGGAGTCCAGGATCGCCTGGACGAATTTTCGGTTCGTGGGTTTGGTGGCATGCCTGTCTGTATTGCCAAGACGCAGTATTCGCTGAGTCACGATACAAAACTCCTCGGCCGGCCATCCGGGTTCCGCCTGCCGATTCGCGATGTTCGCCTTTCAGCGGGAGCAGGTTTTGTGTTGGCATTGACCGATGGTATCAGTTTGATGCCTGGCCTGCCCCGCAACCCGGCTGCCAAATTGATTGACATTGACGGAGAAGGAAGTATTTCCTGGGAGGGGCACTGACACCGTTTGAATCCGCTGAATTCCGGCCCGGGCGCCGGGCCATTGCCAGGTTATTCGAAACGTTCATCGATGGAGCAAGACCGTGGACAAAAATCCCAAAAATCCCGTTTCTGCGGACGATGCGGTCCGTCATCTGAAATCTGGAATGAAGATCTTCATTCACGGAGCCGCTGCTACGCCAACTCCGTTGCTGGAGGCCATGTGCCGGCGGCAGGATTTGCGGGATGTTGAGTTGTATCATATGCACACCGAAGGCCCCGCTCCCTTTTTGGCCGATGATTGCCGGGACCGGTTTATGTCCATTTCCCTGTTCACGGGCAGTCCGGCCAGCAGCGCAGTCCAGCAGGGTGTCGCTGACTTTATCCCCGTGTTTCTTTCAGACATTCCTTCGCTGTTTCGCGACGGCGTGATCCGACTCGATGCAGCTCTGCTCCAGCTTTCACCGCCGGATTGCCACGGCTTTTGTTCCCTGGGAACATCGGTGGACGCAGCCCGGGCGGCTGCAGATCGAGCGCCGATACTGATCGCGGAGATCAACCAGCGAATGCCGCGAACACATCGGCATGGCACAGTGCCGTTGAAATCCCTGACGGCGTTTACGGAGACCAATCGTCCGTTGCATGAGCATCTGGTGCAGGAGTCGTCACCACGCGGAGGCATGTGCACTGGGTGGTTACGGAATACGGAGCAGCCAATTTCCACGGATTGTCATTGCGACAGCGGGCAAACCGGCTGATCTCGGTGGCCCATCCGGATTTTCGCCCGGAGTTGCGACAAAGGCTTCAGGCCATCCGCCATTACCCACTTTTTCCCGATACTCCTGCGAAGACTTGAGACCACGTGAAGAGAGAGTGCCAATCAGTGCCTGTTTGAAGCCGGTCCAAAAGCGGCATCAACCGGAAAGCCCGCCTGTCGTTGCAATGCCGCCCATGTTTGCAGAAGCGATCGCCACGGGAAGCAACGATCTGGTCGATTTCGACTGGACGTCAACATTTGTCTTTCGGCCGGATTCGCGTTTTGATCTGAATGATGGGCGGCCTGCCGTCAACCGGTGTGGGGATCCGTCAGGTGCCGGGACGATCGAAGAAACCATGGGGCGGGTGGTTCGCGGCAGGGACTTTCTCCGGAATGTTTCGCGTCAGATCGATCCTTCGTACGCCGGCTTCGGGCCAGTCCTGCTTCGCCCTGAACCAGTCAGGAAGTCTCACCTGGCAGTACAATTACCGGCTTCCTGCTTGCCCGGATTACTTTTTCGGCGGTGGAACCGAACAGTATTGCGTTGGCCGGGCTCCGTTCACCAAACTTGCTCATAATGATCGCATCGACAGCAAAGTCTTCCGCCTTGCGGATGATTTCCAAAAAAGGTTCGCCTTCGCAGACGAGCGTATCTACATTTACGTAACCGTTGGATGCGTCCGAATACCGTTTCAGTTGCTCCAGTGCAACCTGTTTCAGGCGTTTTAGAATGGTGTCATGATCGCCAAAGCCCAACTGGGCCAGTTGACTGACAATGGAGGGGCTGACCGCGTGCATCACAACGATTTCGGCCTCGTCGCCATCAGTCATCAGGCATGCATGTTCAAAAGCAGTCCATGCGTTGGCGGAAAAATCGGTTGGAACCAGCAAGCTGTTGAAGGGGACTTTGTTGACCATAACAAACGTTTCCCGGGATTGGGGATTTCGGCAGCAGAATCGTTTTTCAGCTGGTTGCCTTTTCCGCTTCCGCAATAATTAATTTCGTCTTCAGGGCGACATCAGGGGTAACCGAGATGCTGTCGATGCCGCATTGCACCAGAAACTCTGTGAAGTCCGGAAAATCGCTCGGAGCCTGCCCACAGATGCCAATTTTTGAACCCGCAGCTTTTGCCTTGCGGATCGCCTCGGCAATCATGGACTTCACTGCGTCGTTTCGTTCGTCAAAGAGGTGGGACACGATTTCCGAGTCGCGGTCAAGGCCCAAAACAAGCTGCGTGAGGTCGTTCGAGCCAATCGAAAATCCGTCAAAGATCTCTGCGAACTGGCCGGCAAGGACCACGTTGCTGGGGACTTCGCACATGACATACACTTCCAGCCCGTTTTCGCCTTGAACCAGTCCATGTCTTTCAAGTTCGGCAATTACCTTGCGGCCTTCTTCGACGGTCCTGCAAAAGGGAATCATCAGCTTGACGTTTCGCAATCCCATCCCGTCACGCACTTTTTTCATGGCACGGCATTCCAGCGCAAACCTCTCTTTGTATCGCGGGTCGTAATACCGCGAGGCACCGCGAAATCCGATCATCGGATTCTCTTCGGCTGGTTCATAAACGGAACCGCCGACCAGGCTGGCGTATTCGCTGGATTTGAAATCGCTCATTCGAACGATCACGTCCCGCGGATGGAATGCGGCAGCAATCATGGCAATCCCCTGTGACAGCCGGCCGACAAAGAACTGGACTTTGTCGTCATGACCGGGGGTGATCGCGTCAATTTCCTTCTTCAGGGTTTCGTCCAGCTGGTTATAATTGAGCAGCGCCAAAGGGTGAGCCTTGACGTGATTCGCGATTGTAAACTCCATTCGGGCGAGACCAACGCCATCCACGGGAAGCGATGCCAGCGAAAACGCAGTCCGGGGGTTGGCTACATTGAGCATAAGCAGGGTTCGCGTTTTGGGGACGGCCTCCAAATCAATCTGCTCGACTTCAAAAGGCAACTTGCCATCAAACACGATCCCGACTTCACCTTCGGCACAGGAGACCGTAACCTCCTGGCCATCCTTCAGCTTCCGTGAGGCATCCCCGGTTCCGACGATGGCGGGCAGGCCCATTTCGCGGGCAACAATCGCAGCATGACAGGTCCGCCCGCCATGATCAGTAATGATCGCGGACGCTTTCTTCATGACTGGTTCCCAGTCAGGATCGGTTTTTTCGGCAACCAGGATCTCACCATTCCGGAATTCGTCCAGATCATCAGACCCGGAGACCAGTCGCACGCAACCAGTGCCGATTTTTTGCCCAATCGCGATTCCCCTGGCCAGCTGTTTGCCGGGTTCCATCAGCCGGTATTGCACAAGCTGGTTTGATGCCCGTTGAGATTGAACCGTCTCTGGCCTCGCCTGGACGATGAAGAGTTCGCCAGTCTGGCCATCTTCGGCCCACTCGATATCCATGGGCGTCTTTCGGCCGTTTTTCTCCGAGTAATGGCGCTCGATTCTGACCGCCCAGTTTGCGAGCTTCAAAATGTCATCGTCGTCCAGGGCAAACGAATTCCGGTCGTGTTGCGGGACCGGCACATTGCGGGTTGCCTTGCTGCCACCGGTCGCACAAATCAGCTTGAACTCTTTGCTGCCAAATTCCTTTTGCAGGATCGGCCGAAACCCATCGTGCAGGGCCGGTTTGAAGACGACATACTGATCCGGACTGACGGTTCCCTTCACGACGTTTTCACCCAGTCCCCAGGATGCATTGATCAATACGGCATTTTCAAAACCAGTTTCGGTGTCAATGGTAAAGATAACACCAGCCGCGCCAATATCCGAACGTACCATTAACTGGACACCGATCGAAAGTGCCACTTCGAAATGGTCAAAGCCTCGGTTTTCCCGGTAGGAAATCGCACGATCCGTAAACAGGGATGCAAAACACATATGGCAGGCATCCATCAGTGGCCGGGTACCAGTCACATTCAAAAACGTCTCCTGCTGACCGGCGAAACTTGCTTCCGGAAGGTCTTCCGCCGTGGCACTGCTTCGGACTGCCACCGAAACCGGTCCGCTCCCTTTGGGACCGAGCCTGTGATAGGCGTCCAGAATCGCGGCTTCGAGGTCGTGGGGAATTGGAGTCTCAAGAATGGCATGGCGGATTGCCCGTCCGCATTCCTGAAGCTGTTGGACATCGTCAACATTCAACCCGCTGAACAGTTGCCGGATTTTCGGCTCCAGGCCGGTTGTTTGCAGGTAATGGCGGAATGCTGTTGCCGTCGTTGCGAAGCCATTGGGGACGGCAATGCCCGCACCTTGAAGTTCGCGAATCATTTCACCCAGGGAAGCATTCTTTCCGCCGACCGAAGGAATATCGGCGATTCCCAACTGGTCAAACCATCGCACAAAGCCGGTTTCAACGGACGCCACTCCAGGTGGTCTTTGAAGAGTGCTCATGCTTTTTCCGATCACAAGGATTTTCCTGACTCACTGTTACGCTCTGGCCTGTCCCTGGATGCCGCAGACAGGGCGCCTGCCCTGTCACATTCAAGCAAGCCGTGTGCCAATCGTCCATTCCAGTTCGCTTCGCAGGTATCGGCACCCCTCGTGGGCGTTGAAGCACGCTCCGTACCGAATCGCACAGAAGGGATGAACCTGAAGGCCGGAAACCTGAATTGCAGAAGCTGCCGGCTTTGGCACGAGTCGTGCAGTCCTTGTTGGGATTATTTTTGGGGGCGCTGGACCAACTTTGCAGAACGCGACGAAATTCGATTGCGGACAGACCAGACGCAGCTGCACAAAAGGAGACCGGCCATGTCAAACACCGAACTGTTGATCAAACTGCGCGAACTGCATGCGGACTTGCTGCAGATTAACGACGAACCGAAATTTGTCGGGCAAGTTGACGATGAAACGATTGAGGCCCTGGGTGAACTGGTAACCGGGGTGAGCGAGATCGTCGATCAGGCGAAAGAATCCACGTTTTCCGACTTCGAAACCGCCGGCCACAGCGATGTCCTCGATCGGATCCGGCAATTCGAGTCACAACATCCGAGGGTCAAGCGGTTCCTTTCGCAGCTGACCGATTTGCTGGTGATGATCGGAATTTGATTGCTGCAGACCCATCCGCTGAAAGACTGACGGGAAAGAATGCCGTATTTTTGTGTCGCAACTCATTGGGATTTGCGCTGAGAGATCTGACCAGGCACTTCATCACATGGCCCCCTGGCCTGGCGATGTCAAAACCGGGTGTCGTTTGTTATCGGGCTTCACAGTAAATACCGGACAGTTTGCGGTGCGAACAACGTGTTCTGCGACGCTGCCCATCAAAACGCGGCCAATCCCGCTGCGACCGTGGGTCCCCAGCACGACATAGTCAAAATCGTGTTCGTTGACGAATTCTGTAATCGTCTCGGCAGCAGGTCCAACGAGCAACTTGTGCGTGAATTCAGTATTGTGCCCGGTTGGTTTGACCTTGATCAGCTGATTCCAGACCTTGTGATGTTTCCCGCCATCGTCGGCCGCAACTGCACCGGTCGACGGCTTTGCTGGTGCCTCTGAATCATCGACGTAAAGCACCGTGATGACGGCGCCGAGTGATTGCGCCAGAAGTGACGCAAAATCGAGCGCCGCATAACTGTGTGCGGAGAAATCTGTGGCAACGAGAATCTTTTCTGCCCCCTTCTTTGTCCCTTTCCCGGAACGGGCGGTCGGCCCGGACGGACGGCGTATGGTTACGACCGGGCAATTTGCATCGCGCAATACCATTTCGGCAATGCTCCCCGAAAACATCCGCTCGATTCCCTGGCGACCGTGCGTCCCCAGCACAATCAAATCGACATCCTTTTCTTCCGCAATTTGACGAATGATCGCCGCAGGTCGCCCATGGCGCTGGATATAGTCGTACGAAATTCCGAGGTCGCGAGGGAATACACCGAAGAGTCTTTTGTTGGGGTCGAGGTCCCCACCCAAATTCTCCGAGGACTGTGGCGATGAATCGTCAATGTGGGCAATCAACAGCTTCGCACGCCAGGCCCTTGCGATTTGGCACGCCAGGCCAAACGCCTGTTTGTCCTGTGGTGTGAAATCTGTTGCTATCAGAATGTGATGCATGTGTCCTCCGTAATTAAGACAACGGGCGCTTAAAAGATGCAACTTTGATGCCAGATCCTCATGGGTCGGATATAACCTGTTGTGCACAGGTCATGCGCGCCAATTCGCACGCTCGTCCCGTCAGCCGGGCAGAATTCCGGAGCTGGCGCATGACTTGCAACCAGTGTTTGATCGTAATCGCACCGGTCTCAGGCAATCCGGGCTTCAGGCAGTTGCTTCTGTTCCCATCGGAGCCAGTTCTTTCAATAACCCCGGAAGCCAGCCTGTTTTGTGGAACGACAATTGCCCGTTCGACCGCGGAAACAGCGGTTGAAATCGAACTGTTTGCAACGGAGATACTTCTTTGAACCTTGAATCGTGGGATCCGGATGAGCGACTTGGCCAGTTTCGTCGCCAATCGAATCTGTTGCTGGACCAATTGCTGACCGAGCTCCAGTCCTTGACTACCGGACAGAATCCGGTCGCATTTTTGCCTGAAGTCGATCTGGTGGAAACGGAAGACGAGTTTCGGATTTACCTGTCCATTCCTGGGGCAATTGAAGATGACCTTGGCATCATTGTCGACGAAAGCGGTGTGACGATTCATGGTGAGCGCCGGCCTCCCTACGAAATGGAGAAACGTGACACAGCCATCCAGGAATGGCGGTATGGATTTTTCGAACGCCGGATTGGGTTGCCGGCTGGAGTCTCCGTCAGCGGAATCAGGGCTGACTACGATGCGGGCGTACTCACTATTGTTGCAGGAAAGCTGGGGAAAAAGCCTGGCTCGGCTCCTCCGGACGATTCGACTGCCGGATTGGGAAAGCGCGGAGGGCAACGATGAACCAGACCGTTCCCCGCAATGAAGACCTGTACCAGATACTGGGTGTCAGTAAGGACGCAACGGACGCGGAAATACAGCGGGCCTACCGGAAACTGGCGCTCAAATACCACCCGGACCGGAACCCCAATGATCCAGCAGCGTCCGGCAAATTCAAAAAGGCGTCGGAAGCCTACGAGATCCTCAGCGATGCGGAAAAGCGCAAAGCATACGATACCGGGGGCATGGAGGAGGTGCATGGCACGGGATATCAGGGCTTTGCCAGCAACGAAGAAATCTATTCGCAGTTCGGTGATATATTCAGTCAGATGTTTGGCGGTCGCACCCGGGGCCAGTCCCAACGTCCGGTTCGAGGGCAGGATTTGCGATTTGTTTTGTCCGTGGATTTTCGCAAGGCAGTCACCGGTGGAAAGTCAACGATCGACGTTGCTGTTCCTGTCGTTTGCGACTCGTGTCATGGCAGCGGAATCGCAGGTGTTCCGGACACAAACCCCTGCGAAATCTGTCATGGCAGCGGACAAATCGAACGGCAGGCGGATG